>Ga0256839_1001790_pt1 | contig 25302 bp, 14 predicted proteins | sample 354166metaG_FD_185968 | JGI IMG/M metagenome (GOLD analysis project Ga0256839, IMG submission 185968) | Hydrothermal vent microbial communities from Mid Atlantic Ridge, Atlantic Ocean - 354-166 | ecosystem: Environmental > Aquatic > Marine > Hydrothermal vents | place: Atlantic Ocean: Mid... | reverse complement strand
GTATCAGAGGGGTTTACCCTGCAAATTTAGGTACTGCAACCTCTATTGGCTATTTGGCATAATTTTTCTCGGACAGTAGTGGGTCTTCACCAGCATGACGAGTGTTATTTTTTCCTATCAATCACTTAGGGGTTAATTCAACGGCATTGCCCCCCCTGTTTTTCGATGATTTGTATTTGAAAATGGCAAAAATAGATACAATTCATCGAAAAACAGGGGGGGTGGCTATATAAAATGGGCAGTTTTTGAGCGAAGCATCCTAAATAATAGTAAATGCCCATATTATTATGATGAGTTATCTACTCAAACCTAATAGTTGCAAAGTTAGACTCAGACTTGCAACGATAATATATCATTGTTGTTGGAATTCATCCTCAAAATATTTTTTAGCCTTTTTTAAGCTCTGCTCCAAAACAGATATAGTTGGGTATCTGTTTGCAGATATATCTATCCCATCTCCAGTTATTCTGCTTGTAGCTTGTTCGGCTAAAATTGGCTCTTTAGGTAAATAACGCTGAGAGGATGGATAGCCTAAATCTATTTTTTTCATAACCTCATGACCTGATTCAAGCCCTGAAGGAAATTCAATATATATATTTCTTTGTGGAGGAAGCAGTGTATCGCTATATGATGATCCAACTCTTAACAAGAAAACGGCGCTTGAGAGTTTGTATTTAGAATTATTTTTGATGACTGCATCTAAAAATATACGATCAAGGTAACCATCTTTTCCTAGATACAGTTTATAGCTATCTATAGTTACTAGGCTTAATTGTTTGTCACTATCTTGGCCTTTTAAAAGATTTTTTTCAATTTCTTGTATATCCCACAAGGCTCTTTTTTTCTTAACTTTTTTATATTCGTCAAGGATTTGGCTTGCATTCATGCCGCCTATTTTTGAGTTAAGGCGCTTTTGAATAACTTCTCTTGTGTCTCCCTTATCTCTAAAAGCAACATGGTTTTGATAGCTATAGATAATACTCGAATAAGCATTAAAGAATTGTTTTCTCTCTTCATCAGGAAGTGATGACAACATATCTTTAAATGAGCTTGTCATTTTATCGTATGTAGAGGCATCAACCACAGTACTTTTACAGGCTGCTAGAGACATGGCTAAAATTAAAATAACAATTATTCGCTGTATTTTCATGATGCTTAGATATTTATTTTTTATTCATTTTACTCATAAGAGGATGAATGCCAGCTTTATTGTCGTATTAGAGTGGAATTAAAATACCAAATCAATAAAGAGTGGTAGTTTAAGTATCTTTTGTAGATTTAGGGCTAATGCGCTTCATCCCAATTAATCCCAATGCCTGTATCCACAACCAGCGGAACATCCAGCTGAACGGCATTCACCATGCGATCTACAATAATATTTTCCACTTTTGAGATTTCATCCTCGGCTACTTCAAAAACCAGTTCGTCATGCACTTGCATAATCATTTTAGTTTTTGTTGTGCCTCCCAAAGTCGCTTCGCGTAGCCAATCGCTGACGGAGATCATTGCTAACTTTATAATGTCTGCAGCCGTGCCTTGCATAGGGGCGTTGATGGCGGTGCGTTCGGCGTGTTGGCGTAGCATTCCGTTTTTTGCGTTGATGTTGGGTAAATATAGTCTGCGTCCGAAGAGTGTTTCTACAAATCCATCTTCTTTCGCTTTCTCGCGGGTGTCTTCCATATAGTGTTTTACGCCGGGGTAGCGCTGGAAGTAGAGCTTCACGTATTCTGCTGCTTCAGTGCGCGATACCTTGAGCTGTTTGGCGAGTCCGAAGGCTGACATGCCGTAAATTAGTCCGAAGTTGACGGCTTTGGCAGCACGACGTTGCTCTGTTTCTACTGCATCAATTTCAACGCCGAAAATTTCTGCGGCAGTTGCGCGATGTATGTCTTTGCCTTGTGAGAATGCGCTTACCAAACCTTCGTCTGCGGATAAATGCGCCATGATGCGTAATTCGATTTGTGAGTAATCGGCGGCGAGCATTTTAAAACCTTGTGGTGGAACGAAGGCTTGGCGAATGCGTCGTCCCTCGGCATTTCGCACAGGAATATTTTGCAAGTTAGGCGTGCTTGATGATAGTCGCCCTGTTGCCGCAATCGCTTGATGATAAGAAGTATGCACGCGACCTGTTTGTTCATTAATTTCTAGCGGTAGTTTATCGGTATAGGTTGATTTTAATTTGCTTAAACCGCGATGCTCTAACAACCAGCGAGGCACATCATGTTCTTCTGCTAGCTTTTCTAACACTTCTACGCCCGTTGAAGGCTGACCTTTTTTTGTTTTGCTAATGATGGGCAGGTTGAGTTTTTCTTCGTTAAAGAACACTTCTTGGATTTGTTTGGGTGAGCCGAGGTTGAATTCTTCACCTGCTGTTTCAAAGATTTTCTTTTCTAACGCTGCCATTGTTGTGGCAAGTTCTTCGCTTTGTTTGAGTAGCATTTCCGCATCGACTAAAACGCCTGTACGTTCAATGTCTGAAAGTATTTTTGAGAGGGGTATTTCAATCTCGCGATAAAGCTTTTCTTGTGGCTTGCGTGGTTTGAGTTGTGGCCAAAAGAAGTTGTGCAAGCGCAAAGTCATGTCGGCATCTTCTGCTGCATAGAAGGAGGCACCGCGTGATACGAGTTCGGTTTCGCCCGTTTCTTCATCCTCATCGTTTAATACTGCTTTGTAAACATCATCTAATTCTATTTGATTAAAGGTAAGCTGTTTTTTGCCTTTGCCTGCAATATCTTCAAATTTAATATTAGTATGATTGAGGTGTTTTAAACAAAGCGTGTCCATATCATGGCGATTGGATACAGAATCAATTACATACGATTCCAACATAGTGTCGTGGGCAATGCCTTTGAGTTCGATGCCGTGATTGAGTAATACCGAGCGATCATATTTAAGATTTTGACCGACTTTTAATGAAGTTGGATCTTCTAGCAAAGGTTTGATTTTTTGCAGTGTTTCATCAAAATTGAGTTGCTGTGGCGCGCCAATATAATCGTGCGCCAGCGGTAAATAAGCGGCGGTGCCTGCTTTGATACAAAATGACATACCAACAATACGCGCATCCATATAGGCGAGGCTGGTGGTTTCTGTGTCAAAGGCGAATAGCTTGGCTGATTTGAGTTGTGCTATCCAATCATCCAATTGTTCGCTGGTGAGGATAGTTTGATAATCGACTTCTTTGATGTCTTCAACCGCAGGAATCGCAATTTCATCATTGTTGCCAGCAACACTGCTAGCGCCTAATGTGATGGGTGTATCTGATGTGCTTTGTAAATTGCTCAAGCGCGTGCGGAAACCGTATTTTTGATAAAGCTCGGCGAGTTCTTGTTTTTTGACTTCATTAAAGCTAGCAAACTCGGCCGAGTAATCTAAATCTAAATCACAAACAATCGTGACCAGCTCGTAAGATAGTGGTAAAAAATCTAAAGAAGCGCGTAAATTCTCACCAATCTTGCCTTTGAATTTATCCGCATTTTCCATAATATCTTTTAGCGAATCATATTCTGTCAGCCATTTTACGGCTGTTTTTGGCCCAACTTTAGGTACACCAGGAATGTTGTCGGCTTTATCGCCCATCAGCGCAAGGTAATCACGAATACGTTCAGGTGGAACGCCGTACTTATCAATCACGCCTTGGCGATCATGAAAGCTGTTCGACATGGTGTTGATCAGGCTGATTTGGTCATCAACCAACTGTGCCATGTCTTTGTCGCCTGTTGAGATAATAACATCACCATCATAGCCTTTAGACATCGTGCCGATAACATCATCCGCCTCAACACCTGGCATAATAATCATCGGATAGCCTTGGGCTTCTACGATTTTATACAACGGTTCAATTTGATCTCGTAATTCATCAGGCATTGGTGGGCGCGTGCCTTTGTAATCAGGGTACATATCGTTGCGAAAGGTTTTACCCTTGGCATCAAACACCACCACCATGTGATCGGGTTCGTAGGTTTTTCGCAAACTATCCAGCATATTTAAAACACCGTGAATGGCGTTTGTTTGCATTCCATCAGGGCTGGTTAATGATGGTGGCAATGCAAAGAATGCTCTAAATAAATAGGACGAGCCATCGACTAGAATGAGGGGTTTGTTTGTTTTGTTATCTGACATGGGTTGGTATACTGCTTTAATAATATCTTTAGAGTATATAAGAATGTCACAAGTAACAGCACCGATAATTCCTCAATTTAAAACACCCGCTACCGCGCAGATTGAATCATTGCGTCCACATTACACGCCAGAGCAAAAAGAAGCGGTGAAGGATGAGATTAAGAAACTCTTGAAAGAACAAGATGCGGTATTAATTGCACATTACTATGTTGATCAAGAGCTACAAGAATTAGCGGAAGAGACGGGTGGCTATATTTCTGATTCTTTGGATATGGCAAAGTTTGGTAAAGATCACTCTGCAAAAACGTTAATCGTTGTAGGTGTACGTTTTATGGGGGAAACTGCAAAAATTCTTAGTCCTGAAAAGCGTGTATTAATGCCTACTTTAGATGCGGAGTGTTCGTTAGACTTAAGTTGTCCGATAGAAGATTTCGCGCCGTTTTGTGATGCTCATCCTGATCATACCGTTGTGGTTTACGCCAATACCAGCGCAGATGTGAAAGCACGGGCGGATTATGTGGTGACGTCAGGTATTGCGTTGGATTTAGTCTCTTGGCTGGGAAAACAAGGTAAGAAAGTTCTATGGGCGCCTGATAAGCACTTAGGTAATTATATTCAAAAAGTTTCAGGCGTTGAAATGGTACGCTGGCAAGGTGCTTGTATTGTGCATGATGAGTTCAAAACTCGTTCATTGGGTAAATTGATAGGTGAACACCCAGATGCAGCGGTATTGGTTCATCCAGAATCACCTGAAGAAATAATTGCATTGGCTGATGTGGTCGGTTCGACTACACAAATCATCAATGCTGCTAAAGATTTACCGAATAAGCAATTTATTGTCGCAACTGATAAAGGCATTTTCTATAAGATGAAGCAGGCAGCCCCGGGGAAAGAATTTATCGAAGCCCCTACGCATGGCGATGGTGCAACCTGTACTAGTTGCGCGCATTGCCCTTGGATGGCAATGAATGGCTTGCATAACCTATTAGAAGTTTTAAAAAGTGGTAGAAATGAAATTCTTGTGGATGAGGATGTACGTGTGAAGGCGCTTAAATCTACGCAACGTATGTTAGATTTTGCTAAAAATTTATCAAACGGTAAGATATCTGCTTAATTTTTAGCCGCTCAGTCTCCACATATTCTCGCTTATCGGAGATACCTTGTGTGATACAGGTCATGTAAGGCTTAATAGAAGGAATAAGAGCTAAGCAGGTGCTTGGCAGGCTTTTTCTCAATTCATCAATATAAAGTCTAACGAATAATTAAAATTACAGGGTTATATCATGTACTTCTATGCTTCATTGCTTGCCGCGATTGTTATTACACTTATTGTGGTTAGTAAAATAGCTCAAATGTTACTTGCTAAACGATTCACGTTTCCTTGGGTGCTTATAGCATCTTTAATTGGTGGTGCGGCTGCGGTTATGGCATATCTCATACTTTCTATTTTTGTCAATGGTATTGATCCTATGGTCATGCTGATTGTTTCTCTTTCAACCATGTTTCTAGTATCAAGCGCTGCTTTTAAATATATAAACCAAATGTCTTGGACCAGTGCTATTACTACGAATGTTGCAAATATTGCAGTTATATTGATTACAATGACAGCTGCAGTGGTACTGAATGGTAAGTCCTTAGAAGAAGAATTTGTAGCATTGAACTCAAAAGTAAGCGATAAAATATCTACGGTTGAGTCAGTCGCAACGAATATTCAATCTGATGCTATTACTGCTGAAGCCGACGTGGCCTTTGAAAATCAGCAATCAGATACGGTGGCTCTTGAGGGTGAAGAATTAATACCTGAAACAATGGTCGATAATGATGAATTTGTTGATGAGGAGCCAATAATATTAGAGCGTGATCTATTGCCACCTTCAGTCGCTAAAGCATTAGAGAGAGAGAAGAATCGAGTTTACAGAAAACCTAAGTTTCAAGTTATTAGCGTAGGCAACATTGGTTCTTTAGTTGGTAAAACTATAAGAATATTAAAGAGTAACGGAAATACAATTTCTGGATCGCTAAAAAGTTTTAATGGCTCTGATGCTTATGTTGCCCAACGAATTTCGAACGGTATTGCTACTACACCTATAGCTATTGCTAAGATTCGTAAGTTGGAAGTTTATCGTTAAAAAGTTGTAGTGAGAAAAAAGGGTGCTATTTATAGCACCCTTTTTTTGCCTAAATTATCTTTATTGCTTACCAATTATTAAACCTTCCATTGTTGCCTACATGATAATCACTTCCCCAATTACTATTTTTCCATTGTCCATGGTTTGGTGGATATGGGGCGTAGCCATTATTAGTTTCACGTGGCCAAAAGCGATTGTTGTTGTGATTGTTTTCATAGTAATTACAGTTTACAACACCACGTTTACAGAGAGTGTTTCGCCATTCATATTTGAAAAAGTGTTTAAAGCTAGGCTTGTTTTTAGCTTTAAAGTTAACACGAATAGTGGGTGAATATTCTTCACGACCAAACCCTGTTCCAGTTGACTCTTCTGCTAGATAACCACGGCGTGATGGGGCACTTTTATTACTTAAATCACCACGGCGATGTTTTTTATAATATTGCTTATATTTTTCATCAAATACTGCAACTGCAATCACTCCCATGGCTGAACGATCACCCCATGCGTTAGAGTATGAGTCCCCAGCAGATGTGAAATAGAAACGGTTTACTCGATTATTTCCTGTTCTCCAGCCTTTGTAGTTTGCTGATTCGTAAGGATCAAGGACATACATTTTTTCATTTTGACGTAAATAGGATTTCTTCCCGCTAAGAATATTTCTCCCATCGACGGCAACAACAACGGCAATACGTTTGTTGCTAGTATTGCGTATACGTAATTGATAGCGTTTGCCTTTAATCGCTTCTAAATATGTACGCTGGGTCTTATAAGTGGGACTGTTTGTTGTGTACTGATTAAGTGCTCTACCACGATCATCAACAACATCAATTCGAACGGGAGAGTTGGAATATGAGTGTGATTGTTCACCCCAAGAGTTTTTTTTGGCTTGCGCAGTTGATGCGCCAATAGCTAATGATAAAAGTACTAATAACGAAGTAATAACTTTTAAATTTTTCATGATTGTTTCCTTTGTAAGTCAATCAATAGATATGACTTAAAAAGGAGTGATTTGTTCATTTTTTAATTTTCTGGTTCGTTTTCTTTGATCTTATGAATTTGGAGTAATTTATTCATTATGGAGGTAGCTAGGTCATTGCCACCTCGTGTTCCAAGTATAGTAATGCACGGTATACCAAGCTTCTCACTGTTATCCCAAAGGTATTGTTTGGCTTCTTCAGCACCACTGAAACCTACAGGTGTAGCAATAATGAGGGCAGGTTTTTTACTGCTATCATCATTTTTGATTTTCTCTAGTATTTCTAATAATCGAAATAATGCAGTAGGCTCAGAGCCAATTAAAATAATACTTTCTGGTAGGTAGGGTTTCCATAAATCAACAGCTACCATGCTACGTGTAAGTTTTTTTGATTTTGCTTGAGATATGATATTTGCTTTGTTAATAAGGCAAATAGGTTCGTTTTTTAGATATTTACTTTTAAGCCCGCACACAACATTTTCAGTATCACAGAGTAGCTCATAATCTTCATCAAGAGCTTCTAATGCTTTTTTCACAGCCTTTTTACTAAACCGAATATTTTCTAAAATAGATAGATCACCGCAAACTACAGACACTTGTCTGGCAATTTGTTTTTCTAAGAGGTTTAAGTGCTCTAAGTTATAGTTTGCTTTCACGAATTCGGTGGAGTTTAGTTGTAGCTTTTGAGGGGATTTTTCGTATTTAATCATAGTGAAACGATTAGACTGCAAGGACAGCCTTTAAGGGGAAAGAGAACCTGTATTATAGATTAAATAAACCTATTTTTATCTACAAATCATCGAAAAAGAGGGGGGGTGGGTATTATTAAAACCTACTTTAAGGGTTTAAGTCACTAAAACTATTGATATTTATTGGTTATACGACGGTGGTTTTAATTTTTTAATAAAAAGTGAGCTAACTTTTTGTTTCCAGCGACATTAAAGTGGCCATCAGATGGAAAAAAATAGTCTTTAGTGTCTTTCTTGAATAGGTCACCAAGCAGAACCATAGGCTTTTGAGTAAGAGCTTGTAGTTTTTCATCAATCTCTTGATATAGGTTATGTGTTATTTCAGGTTCTGGGTGAAGAATGTAAATTTTATAATTAAAAGCATATTCTTTGCTGAGCTTGTCGAGCCTATCAAGTTCTTGTTTTGTTATTTCAAGTGCTTGATTAAACGTTTCTCTCAACTCATCAGGGTTATCACGAATCATGGGTAATATCTTGTAGTAGGCGACACGTAGTAAGTTAGAATGCTTTAACCCAAGTGCTATTAGGTTTTTTATAGGTCCCAAGTCTTCTTCTATTGAAGCAGTTTTTGAATTTAGTTCAACAGGCTCATAGGGTAAGCCTTGTTTGCGTTTACTAGCAGCTCCTATGTTGTCACTAAAGTCATTACCAGTGAAGAAGAAGAGATGAACCATCTTAGGAGACCATTTCTTGGTTTTAATAAAAGACTCTAAGCGATCAATTTCATAAAGTGTACTGGCGCCAGGTACAGCAAGGTTTGCACAACTTAGTCCACGAGTCTTGCAATAAAGCGCAGGAAATGCCTCGTCATCTGTTACGCCTTGAGCATAAGTAAATGAATCTCCAATGAAAATATCCGTAGGCTTTCCTATCGCTTCGGGCGCTCGATAACCGTCTTTAGTTATTGTTGTTACAGCATCAAAATCAGGTGTTGTAATTCTAAACGTTTCTCCCGCTTCAATATAACTGATTTTTTGCTTATTCCCCTCCATATCTAAAATACTTGGACCTGGAGATATGGGTGTAACATAGCGACTCGCAATCTCACCAACCGCAAATACAACAGAGAGGCTGATGCTGAGAAGTAATAGGTTTCCTATTAAGTTTTTCATGGTTTTTCCTTGGTTTTTTAGAACAGCGTGTAGATGAATGGAGCAATCGCGGAACCTTGCGCTAATACTAATAAAGCACCAAGCAATACCATTATAAGAATGATAGGAGCTAGCCAGAACTTCTTTCGTTCTTTCATAAATGCCCAAAGGTCTTGTAGTAAATCAACCATAATAATTTCCTTTTCTAATACTTTTTTATGTAGTGTTTCGGCTAAAACGGCTTTTCCAAATGTTCTTTTGTTCGTACTTTGCTGATTTTTCGATAGGTATTAGTTTTTTTATCTAATTTTCTATTCATACTGTCTTTACCAAATATTTTGAGTAACATCCCGATGGGGAAAATCATCACGAAAAACATCAATCCAAGAATAATACGGGTGTTTATAAAACCTAAAACATTACCAATCTTGAGCCAAATATGATTTATAGGGCGTAAAGTTTGAGGCGCAATAGCTGCAATCACCCAAAATACTGCCATGACGATAAACGGCCACATTGGCCAAGCATCTTTTGTCTTATCACCAATCCAAGGGAAGATTAAACCAAAGATTAGGGCAAACATACCACCCATGATAAAACCAAATTTTCGTAAGTCAGATCTTGTTACTTCTGCTGTATTTATTTCGTTACTCATATCTATATTCCAAATAACCTAATCAGTGCCTTATTAATCTAGCGCAAATTCATTGCGCCAATCACCTTCTTCTTTCCATTCTGGCTGCGTGGTTTTGTCTACGAGGATATTCTCCATTACAAGAAAATCCATCTCGGTACGCATAAAACAGCGATAAGCATCTTCTGGTGTATTTACAATGGGTTCACCACGTACATTAAATGACGTATTTACCAGTACAGGGCAATCTGTTCTTTCTTCAAAGGCATCTAATAGATGATAAAAACGTGGGTTTGTTTCAGGGTGTACTGTTTGCACACGTGCCGAATAATCAACATGAGTAACCGCAGGGATTTGTGAACGCGGTATATTAAGCTTGTCGATGCCGAATAGTTTATCTTGCTCAGCACTCATTTTAGTACGTTTGTCTTCTTTAACAGGTGCAACAATCAACATATAAGGACTAGGGCCAGTATGCTCAAACCAGTCAGAAACCTTGTCAAATTTAACAACGGGTGCAAATGGTCTGAATGATTCACGGTACTTGATTTTCAGGTTCATAGTCGTTTGCATTTTCGTGCTTCGAGCATCACCGATAATTGAACGTGCGCCTAATGAACGTGGACCAAACTCCATACGACCCTGGAACCATCCAACAACCTTTTCATCCTCCATTACCTCTGCAAGTTTTGGCATTAATGCATCATCTTCTAGCTCAATGTATTTTGCACCAACTTTATCAAGGTACGTTTTGATTTGGTCATTGGTGAACGATGGCCCTAAATAAGAGCCTTTTGTGGCATCAGGCACTTGTAACGTACGAGGCTTTTCTTGATACTCATGATATACCGATAGAGCTGCACCGATAGCACCGCCCGCATCACCTGCGGCAGGTTGAATCCAAATTCCTTTAAAGGGGCCTTCACGTAATAAGCGACCGTTTGATACACAATTAAGTGCTACGCCGCCCGCTAGACACAAGTAATCCATCCCTGTTTCTTTATGGACAGATCTAGCAAGTCGCAAAACAACCTCTTCTGTCACCCATTGAATTGAGCGTGCAATATCCATTTCTTTTTGAGTAAGTTCACCTTCTGCTTCGCGTGCAGGTGAACCAAACAAATCTGCAAACTTTTTATTGGTCATGGTTAGACCTGTTGCATAGTTGAAGTACTTCATATTTAGACGAAAAGTACCGTCTTCTTTAAGGTCTATAAGGTTTTCTAAAATCAGATCAACATATTTAGGTTCGCCATAAGGTGCTAAGCCCATAAGCTTGTATTCGCCTGAATTAACACGGAAGCCCGTGTAATAAGTAAAGGCAGAATAAAGTAAACCTAAAGAATGCGGGAAATCAATCTCCCACTGTGGTGTAAGTTTATTGCCATCACCTAGCCACATTGAAGTTGTAGCCCACTCGCCAACACCGTCAAGGCATAAAACAGCGGCTTTTTCATAGGGTGAAGGATAAAAAGCTGAAGCGGCGTGAGATTGGTGATGCTCGGTAAATAATAAGCTTGGTATTTCATTTTCAGTAATACCAAAAAGGGACGATAACTCACGTTTCAATGTCTTTTTAAGAAAAAGTTTTTCCTTTAACCAAATTGGGATAGCCGTAATAAATGAACGAAAACCACTAGGAGCATAAGAAAGATATGTTTCAAGAAGGCGCTCAAATTTTAATAAAGGCTTATCGTAAAATACGATGTGCTCGACATCTTTATGTGTGATGCCAGCTTCTTTCATGCAGTATTTAATTGCATTAGTCGGGAAGGCAGGGTCATGTTTTTTACGTGTAAATCGCTCTTCTTGCGCTGCAGCGATAACTTCACCATCGCAAATAAGCGCGGCGGCACTGTCGTGATAATAAGCTGCAATTCCAATGATATATTTTTTCATGTGCGGTATCTTTAATATTTATTATATTGAGAGAGGCTACCTAATCAGGCTTTCCTTAAAAGTAGTATCTCTGCTAACTAAGGTAAAGGAATGATAGAAGTAAATAGCTTAATAATTAACCAACTCGTGATGAATGGTTGGAACGATAGGATGGAGTGTGATGATAAACAAGTGCTTAAAAATTAACCACCTTAATAATTAGGCTCATGATGTTTTCTGGGAATTAACGCTGATGCTAAGCTACACTTAAAGTGTGCACTAGAGCGCTTATTAATAGTAATAATTAAAGCACTTCATTTTTATAAACACTTTTATTCTTCTACCCTTTAATCATACCAAATTATAAGAAAACTATGACAACATCAATACAAACAAATGAAAATAAAGAAATTAAAAAACTCCTCGTTGCTAACCGAGGTGAAATTGCAATTCGTATTTTACGAGCGGCATCAGAGTTAAATCTGTGTACGGTTTCTATTTATACTCATGAAGATCGTTTTTCCCCTCATCGTTATAAAGCTGATGAAGCCTATCAGATAGGTGCTGATGATGATCCTTTAATGCCTTATTTGAATATAGAAGGGATTATCACAACAGCAAAAATGAACCATGTGGATGCGATTCACCCAGGTTATGGTTTTTTATCTGAAAACGTAGAGTTTGCGCGTCGTTGTCGTGAAGAAGGCATTATTTTTGTAGGGCCTGCACCTGAGGTTATGGAGCAGTTAGGCGATAAGGTTCAAGCTAAGCAGAATGCTATAGATGCAGGTATTCCTGTTATCGAAGATAGCAAAGCATCACTTGATAACGTAGAAATTGCAATGGCAGAAGCGAAAAAAATTGGCTTCCCATTGATGATTAAAGCGGCATCAGGGGGGGGTGGGCGCGGTATGCGTATCTTACGCTCAGCTGATGAATTACCAACAGCGTATAATGATGCACGTAACGAAGCGGCAAAAGCTTTTGGTGATGATACGGTCTTTTTAGAGAAATACCTCGATTCTCCAAAACATATCGAAGTGCAGATATTAGGTGATAGCCACGGTAATTTAGTACATTTGTATGAGCGTGATTGTTCGGTGCAACGTCGCTTTCAAAAAGTTATTGAGGTTGCCCCTAGTGCGACTTTAAAAGAAGAAACACGTAAAAAGCTTTATGAATATGCTTTAAAAATCACGCGTCATGTTAATTACAGTAATGCCGGTACGGTAGAATTTCTCGTAGATAGCGATGAAAACATCTACTTTATCGAGGTAAACCCTCGTATTCAAGTAGAGCATACAATTACCGAAGAAATTACTGGTATTGATATTGTACGAAGTCAAATTCATGTGGCAAATGGATATAAGCTATCAGACCCTCAAATCAACATAAAATCACAAGATGACGTGTCAATTCGTGGTTTTGCGGTGCAGTGCCGAATAACCACTGAAGACCCAACACAAAACTTTAAACCCGATTTTGGAACCATTATTGCCTACCGCAGTGCGGCAGGCTTTGGTATTCGTCTTGATGTTGGTGCGGCGTATGTTGGCGCAAAAGTTTCCCCCTTTTATGATTCGATGCTGGTTAAAATATCGGCATCTGGGCGAACGCTAGAAGGCGCAATTCAACGTGCACATCGTGCTTTGCGCGAGTTTAGAATTCGTGGCGTTAAAACCAATATTGGCTTTCTTTTAAATGTATTGGATCATCCTACTTTCCGTGCAGGTGAAGTTAAGGTTACCTTCCTTGAAAGTCACCCTGAGCTTTATAATGTTTCAACGCATCTCGACCGTGGTACAAAAACACTCAGTTATTTAGCTAATGTGATTGTTAACGGCAACCCTGATATTAAAAAAATCGATCCTGACCGTAGCTGTGCCGCTGATTTTAGAAAACCCATTATTCCAAACTTTGATGCATTAGCGGCTTATCCAGAAGGCACTAAAAATAAACTAGATGAGCTAGGTGCTGATGGTTTTGTACAGTGGATTAAAGACCAAAAACACATCATGTACACGGATACAACCTTGCGTGATGCGCATCAATCATTGCTTGCAACACGTGTGCGCACCCAAGATATGATGAAAATTGCTGAAGGCTTGGCAAAAAATCATTCGCAACTTTTCTCATTAGAATTATGGGGTGGTGCAACCTTTGACGTATCAATGCGCTTTTTGCACGAATGCCCTTGGGAACGTTTACAAAAATTGCGTGAAGCGATTCCTAATATCATGTTCCAGATGTTATTTCGTGGCTCGAATGCCGTGGGTTACAAGGCATATCCTGATAACCTGATTGAGAAGTTTATTATCGAATCATGGGAGAACGGCATTGATGTTTTCCGTATTTTTGATTCGCTTAATTGGATTGAAGGTATGCGAAAATCCATTCAAGTGGTACGCGAACAAACAGGAGGCTTAGCCGAGGCGACTATTTGCTATACCGGCGATGTGCTTAATAAAGATAAGAATAATAAATTCAATCTTAATTACTATCTTGATCTTGCAAAACAACTTGAAGATGCTGGCGCTCATACACTCTGTTTAAAAGATATGGCAGGTTTGCTAAAGCCGTATGCGGCGGAAGAGCTGATCCCTGCTTTAAAAGAAGCGGTTAATTTACCATTGCATTTGCATACGCACGATACCTCATCAATACAGTCAGCAACTCTGTTAAAGGCGATTGAAAAGGATGTTGATATTGTCGATGCCTGCATGAGCTCGATGTCGGGCTTAACCTCTCAACCAAACCTCAATTCATTGATTGCAGCAATGCAAGGTCAACCTCGTGAACAAGCTTTTGATTTAGATTCTTTGAATCAATATGCAAATTACTGGGAAGACACGCGCGAGATTTATTATCCGTTTGAATCAGGTCTAAAAGCGGGTACGGCAGAAGTTTACAATCACGAAATTCCAGGTGGGCAATATTCAAATCTTCGCCCGCAATCGATTGCGCTAGGGTTAGAAGACAGATTCGAAAAAGTAAAAGAAAACTACGCAGTCGTTAACAAAATGTTTGGCGACATTGTCAAAGTCACGCCATCGTCAAAAGTGGTGGGTGACATGGCTATCTTTATGACATCAAACGATTTGACCGAAAAAGACGTGATGGAACAAGGTGGTTCGTTAGCTTTCCCCGAATCTGTGCTTGATTTATTTAAAGGCAGTTTAGGACAAACCGCAGGTGGTTTTCCTCCTGAGTTAAGTAAGCTCGTTTTAAAGAAAGAAAAGCCCTTTACTGATCGCCCAAATGATCATCTAGACCCTATTGATTTTGATAAAGAGTTTTCTGAATTTAAAGAGAAGTTTGATGACACGCGCAGTTTCTTAGATTTTCTTTCTTATATGATGTATCCCAAGGTTTATGAGGACTTTTATCAACACCTTGAAGATTATGGAAACGTTGCCGTCATCCCAACGACAGCCTTTTTCTATGGCTTAAAACAGCGCGAAGAATTGATGGTGAAGCTGGGTAAAGGCAAGGTCATAATTATTAAATTGTTGTACTGCTCGCCGCCTGATGATGGAGGAATCCGCACCGTTACTTTTGATCTGAATGGTCAAACGCGAAGTATTACAATAAGAGATGACTCGGTTAAATCAACTAAAAAGGTTAATCGCACAGCAATTGAAGAGAATGAAATAGGTACACCGATTTTAGGACGACTTGCCGCGATTACAGTTGAAGAAGGGCAAGAAGTTGAAAAAGATTCTCCTCTATTTGTGATTGAAGCAATGAAAATGGAATCAACAATAACGGCACCATTTGATGGTGTGATTAAAAAGATTCACCTACAAATTGGTGAGATTTTAGAACAAGGTGATTTGGTTATTGAGTTTGAGTAGTTGATAAATAAAGCAAAAATACAAATCGCCAAATAATAAAGGGATGATAATAACCACCCTTATTAAACAGGATTAAGTATGAAAAAAGACAGCGTTACGCTAATAGATAATCGCACGGGGAAGCAAATAGAGCTTGATCTCTTAAAGCCCACTAGCGGGCCAATGACAATGGATGTACGCAGTCTTTATAAAGAACTAGGATACTTTACCTACGACCCAGGTTTTATGGCAACTGCAAGTTGTTGGAGCGATATAACGTATTTGGATGGGGAAAAAGGTATTCTCGAATATCGCGGATACCCTATTGAACAACTTGCCGAAGAAAGCTCTTATCTTGAAACCTGTTACCTGCTATTACATGGCGAACTACCCAATAAAAAAGAGCTGGAAGAGTTTGAATACACCATCAAACATCACACCATGTTGCATGAGCAACTGTTACGTTTTTATAGTGGATTTCGTCGTGACTCTCACCCGATGGCAATAATGGTTGGCGTGGTGGCCGCACTATCTGCCTTCTATCACGATGATGAAGATATTCATGATCCTGAAGACAGATTAAATGCCGCCCATAGGCTAATCGCAAAAATGCCAACCATTGCCGCATGGAGTTATCGCTATGCGCAAGGAATGCCGTTTGTGTACCCTGATAACTCACTTAGCTTTAGCGAAAACTTTTTACACATGATGTTTTCAATGCCAACGGAGGAGTACAAGGTTGACCCGTTGTTGGCGAAGGCGCTTGATGTGATTTTAATACTTCATGCCGATCATGAGCAAAATGCATCTACCTCCACAGTGCGTTTAGCAGGTAGCTCACAAGCTAATCCATTTGCGGTAATTGCCTCTGGCATAGCATCGCTTTGGGGACCAGCGCATGGTGGCGCGAATGAGGCGGTCATTAAAATGCTGACGGAGATTAATGATTCAGGCAAACCACTCTCAACCTTTATCGACCGCGCAAAAGATAAAAGTGACCGTTTTCGTTTGATGGGATTTGGTCATCGTGTGTATAAAAATCATGATCCTCGCGCAAAAATCATTCGTGAGATTTGCCATGAAATGTTGGCACAAAATAAATGCCAAAACCCTGAACACCAAAGACTTTTGGATACTGCAATGGAGCTAGAGCGAGTTGCATTAGAGGATGATTACTTTAAATCTCGAAATTTATACCCTAATGTTGATTTTTATTCGGGGATTATCTTTTTAGGCATGGGGATTCCACTCAATATGTTTACGGTACTGTTTGCGGTAGGTCGTACAGTTGGTTGGGTGTCACAATGGAACGAGATGATGGGCGACCCACAATCAAAAATTGGTAGACCGCGTCAGCTGTATACAGGTTCTGCGACACGGGAGTATAAAGACATCAAGAGTCGCTAGTTTTTGCAGAAAAGAGTTCCTTAAGGAAAATCCTGATTAAAAGCACCCACAATAGTGAGGTTTTAATGGTTTTACCTTACCACCCCCCCTCTTTTTCGCTGTTTTGTATTAATTGCTCCAAAAGTATTGGCATATTAGCCCCACATCTCCGTACCCTTCGACTCCGCTCAGGGAACTACTGCTGAGTAGCTCCCTGAGCAGAATCGAAGGGTACAGGAAGCATATAAATACTTTCAAACACAAAAAAAGCGAACCGAAGTTCGCTTTTTTTGTGTTTCTTTTCTAATCAATTCATCTTACATGATCAGAACCTAACGCCTCCTCTTAGATTTGCTTGTCTAATACCAACAAAACCAAGCATCATCATAAGTAGTAGCAATGCCCATTCGCTTAAGGTTGGTACAGCTGTTGGTGCATACTTTTCAACAAAATTTTGCGCTACAACTGGGGCACCAGCAACTACAGCTACACTGAATATTTTATTATCCAATGGATCACCCCCAACATCTGAAACTGACTGGAACCCAGCAGGTTGCACCTGCTCAATTTGGTAATCACCTGGTGTTGAGTATGAAGCACTAGGCACTACGTTTACAAAAGTATAGTTACCTGTAGCATCTGTGAGTGCTGTTATTGGTTGACCTGTAATCAAATCAATCACAGGATTTCCATTAACATCTAGTAGATTCATTACTACACCTTCTATTGGATCATCTCCAACACCATCATTATCAGTATCTTCAAGTACTTGACCTGTAATACTGCCGACAGAGGCATAAGCATAGTTTTGACTAAGGTTATCCTGCCCTTCTGCCAAGGTTACAGCAGAAGTAGAATCAATACCGCCATCTGGATCAACGGTATTTGTTAACCCTGATAATGCTACTGAGGCTGTATCAACTGTTACTACATAGTCACCTGGTGGTAAATTATTAAATAAATACTGACCTCCGCCTGCTGTAACTTGTGTTATAGCAACACCATCACCATTACCTAAATCAATACCTGCAGGTGGGGTTAATGTAACCGTTACATTATCAAGCAGTGTATCACCACCATCTAGCAAACCATCGTAGTTAATATCTTGCCAAATAGTATCACCGATAGAACCTAATGCTACATAAGCAAAGTCTTGATCTAAATTATCAACCAAGCCATCTAGCGTGACAACTGATGTTGAATCTAAGCCTCCATCTGGATCGACAGTATTCTTATTTAACAATAGTGCTGGCAAGGTTGTCTGATCAACCGTTACAGTATAAGCACCAGCAATTAGGTTTGCGAATGAGTAGCTACCATCACCACTTGTTACTGTAGTAATAGGGTTACCAGCACCTGCTCCTAAATCAATCCCTGGGGCAACTAATGACACTGTTATACCATTAAGGCCTTCTCCGGCATCAAATACACCATCGTTATCAATATCATGCCAAATGGTATCTCCTATAGTGGAAGGTATAAAGTAAGCAAAGTCTTGCGTGGTATTCACATCACCTAATGCGAGCACAACTGTTGAGGTTGAATCCAGTGTTGCATCAGGGTCTACCGTATTATTACCTTGCAATACTACTGGTAGATTAGCTTCATCAACGGTTACCGTGTAAGTACCCGCAACAAGATTAGAAAACAGATAATCTCCATCACCACTAGTATTAACCGTAAATGGTCCACCTGGCCCTGTTAACGTTACCGTAACACCGTTTAATCCCTCGCCAGCATCAAATGTACCGTTATTGTTTTTATCATGCCAAACTTTATCACCTATAGATGTGGGCACGTAATAACCAAAGTCTTGAGCTAGATTCGAAACACCTGCAACAATAGTTACAGCGGATGTTGAGCCAATTCCACCATCAGGGTCGACCGTGTTGTTCCCCTGTAAAGCTACCGGTAAGCCTGCTTGATTAACTGTTACCGTGTAATTACCAGCAACAAGGTTAGAGAACAAATAATCACCATCAACGCTAGTAATAACATTATACGGTCCACCTGGACCCGTTAGCGTAACAGTAACACCATTCAAGCCTTCACCAGCATCAAACGTGCCGTTATTATTAATATCATGCCAAACTTTGTCACCTATTGCTGCTGGAGCATAGTACCCAAAATCTTGATCAAGAACATTAGCACTAGAAGCTAGCAAAACAGTCGATTGCGAAGGTGTTCCGCCATCAGGGTCTACCGTATTATTACCCTGCAATGTTACTGGCAAAGTAGTTTCAGTAACTGCCACTGTGTAAGTTCCAGCAATCAAGTTAGGGAGCAAATAATCACCTGTAGCATTGGTTTGAATCGTAATACTATTACCAGGCCCGCTTCCTAAATCAACACCAGGTGCTGATAGACTAACATCTATATTATTTAAGCCTTCACCAACATCAAATACTCCGTTGTTATTGATATCATGCCAAACTTTGTCTCCAATACTACCTAAAGTCGCTAAATCAATATAGTAAGCAAAATCTTGAGCTAGATTATCTTCATTCGCCGCTAAAATCACAACAGACGTTGAATTATTATCACTCTGAGGGTCAACCGTGTTATTACCAATTAAGTAGGCAGGTAAACTACTTTCAACTACCTCAATTGTGTATTGCCCCGCAGGAAGATTACTAAACAAATAATTACCATTAGCATCTGTTTGAACAGTAATTGCAGTAGCATCACCTGCACCAAGATCTATCCCAGCAGGAGGAGTAATCTGAACCGTTACTCCTACTAGCTCTTCTCCAGCATCAAAGACACCATCGTTGTTAAGGTCATGCCAGATTTCGTTACCTATTGATCCTGCATAAACTTGCGCCGAAACTGTATTTGATAATACTGCATTTGTTACATTATCAGCTTTCGCAGATGCTGTATTTGAGTAGATATCCCCATCATTATTTCCTGTTGTTGAGTACACTAAATTTACAAAACAAGTACCACCTATTGCCATATTCATGTCACGAACACGTACTGCCGTCACGGCTGACTTAGTATAACCACAGGTCGTCAATGAGGCTGCAACAGTCGTACCACCGCCACACCATGGCGTACTACCAATACTATTACCACCAACAATTGCATTTGATAGCGCAACAGGACTAATATCAATTGTTGTCACAGCTGGATCAATATTTGTAAACCAAAATGTTGGCGTACCTGTACACTCACCACCATTTGTATCGAAAGTTACATCATCAAATTCAAACGTTCCTTGGAAGTTAGAAGCTGGCGTGCGTGCAAAAGGTACTGCGTTTCCGACTGCAGGTGAGAAATCAAAACTACCTGCATTTCCATCATTATTGAAAGGCATCAGGTCGATAACATCCAAATTTGGTAGCGCCGTTGTGGTCGAACCATTTCTAATACCAATACTAAACTGCATCCAGTTTGATAAAGGCCCGGCATTAACTTCATTCAGCGGTGTTTGAATACTTTTAATCATAAATAAAGAAGTAGGAACTGAATTCGATATACCGGCATTAGCTTCACGTTGAGCAGGAGTACTTGAGTCGGCAGGAGACTCAATAAGAGCATAGTTTTGCATAGCACCATTTGGCGCTTTAACTCCTACGGTGACATTAAAATCTAGGTTTCCATAATTAGTGCCTGTTTCTTGAGCACCTAAATCCCAAATTAAAATACTTTCATCACCCGTACCGCCATTAAGTGTTCCACATGGACGACCTTGAGCAATTAAATCAGCGACATGAGTATTACAAAGTGCATCTGTAACAGGCGAAATGACAACGGGTTCTGCAAAGTTAGTCGCTACGCCCCCAACCGGTGTATATGCACCTGTCACTGTTCCACTTACATAGGATAGTCCTTGGGGAAGCAGATCTTTAATGGTTACATTAGCTGTTTCAGAAACAGGAGCATCGGTTGTAAAACTAGGCGTCAAAGAAACATTTACTGTATCACCTGATTGAACAACTGTAGGTGTCATAGTTTTAAGGACTCTCGCTTTTGCATTAATCATGATGATACGATCACCATAAGCCGTACTCTGATGAGTCTGAGTATAATCAAGCGGTGTGTAAGTATTACCAACAAACTGATTACCCGTTATTTCACTTTTATACGTTGCATAGTTTACCAACAATGTATTTTCAGGAATAATATCACCAGCAAAATGCCCATTTTGAGTATATAAAAACGTAGTGCGCGCTCGCTGCTTAATTCTCATCCCCATAGCCAAAGAGATAGGTAAAGCAGGTGCAGAAACTCTTACCTTTGAAACAGCGCCTGTATTAGAAGCAATTGCGGCTGTCAATGTTGGATACCAAGTACCTGGATCATTACACTCCGTGACTACCTCATTGCCATTTCCACTAGGTGGTACTGTAGGGTCTGGTGGCCATGATCCAACATAGCCTGTTCCATATTCCACAGTTATTCCAGGAACAGTTTCTGTCGATCCCCAGTTAAGATCTACAGCATGCAGAGAGTCATCTAATAACGTACCTGGATAGTCAGTAGCATTTATTGCAACCATTTCATAGGTATCAGTATCAATGACATCACATAAAACAGGATTAGCAATAGCAGAACCACCTAGGTTTTGATAAGGCTGAAATGTACCGAACAGACCACCACGTGTAATAACGCCATCTCCTGTTCCTACACTCGTTGCATCTGTGGTCTTTGTACTCCAAGCAACATTATCCCATTCAGGTTGTTCTGCAACCTCATCACTCCAACCGATACGATAGTTTTTACCGCCAGAACCCCTTTTTCCAAAAAGAATTGTTGCCGCACAGTTATCTAACTCACTTTCACGAATTGGGTTTCCACCACCATCAACACCACCCCCAAAGTTAGCTCCACCCGAAATACCGACAGGATCAAAATTTGTTAGACAGTTATTAATTATTAAAGAATTATCATCCGCAGTGTTTGCAACACCGTCAGGACCATTTGCAGGAACATCACTTAAAGGAACGAAAACACGCATCGTACCAGCTGCTGCTATTTTTCTTGTAACAGGCAGCGAAGCACCAGCGCTATTTTTTGTTGGTGCATTCGTTAATGTACCATCTATATGACTCATTGTTACTTGAATTTGCTGAGACCCGAGCGCTACAGGTACACAGCCTATTGTTGACACACCCGGCGCGACTGGCACTCTTCTATCTGGATCAACGCCCCCTAAAGGGTTAGGAGTCGCTGGATAAACTTCGTTGACAAAGTAATCCATTTCACAAGGATTTAAACCTGTAGGAAATGCCGCATCAATAAAATTTGGCTTAGCATCCCAAGTAATAAGTTTAGCATTGGGCGATATACCTGATAGATCATCTTGAAAAGTGACTGTTGCATCACTTCCCCCCGATAAAGCCTCATTACCTAGTGGGCCAACCGCAGTGTCAGTTGCGCCAGCAACCTCATCTACCTCAACCTGAAAAAAGTAACGTACCTCAAAGCCTGGATTTCCAAGGTCATCTGAAACTCCAAATATTGTAGTATAATTAGCTTTTTGAACATTCCAACGAGGTGCTGCTGTTACCGTTAATAGATTAGCATTATTACCTTCCAGCACACCATTAGTAGCGGATGCAGAGCCAATGGTATCAGTTATTGTGAATGATATATCGCCAGGTTGAGCACCGTTGGCAGCATCACCCTCAACTCTTATAGGAAAAGGAGAATCTTCTGCATACGAGCCTGTCCCATTAGTATCGAAACCTGATCGAACACAAGTGATTGTTTTCTTGTCAGCTGAAAGAGAACTACCTGCCAAACAAAAACCGGGAACCGAATCAAAAATAAAGCCTGCTCCTGCTGGCAACGTTCCTGTTAACGTGATGTTATCCTCACCTACACTTGGAGTACCAACCCAACTAAAGGCAGCTTGCACTGTAAAAACATCGTTTGTTCTTATTATCAAATCACCTGCATAAGTATCATCTGCTCCATTGCTAGGAGTACCATTATCTAAATAGCCTACATCTGCCGACATATCACAGCCTGGAACACCATTGGCATTTGTATTGATCGCAGGACAAATAACATTGCCATTTACTTGATCACCTACGGTACTCAAATTGCCTGCTACGCCTCCAGAATTAAGATAAGTCGTAAGCATGGTTAAGTTTGCAGAATAAGCTGAAGTGCTTATAAATGTTGTGAGGAAAGTAGCCCCTATAAAACCTATTTTTTTATATCTATTTTGCATTTCAGCATCTCCATAATCCTTATTAATTATTACCCAAGGGTGCATAAATTTATTTTTATCAAACACTATATTAGTGTTATGCACCTGAATAAAAGCTGAACCTATAAAATTTACTAATAAAAGATAACTATGGATTTGGTATTGCTGTTAATGAAAAAAGAATAACGAAGTGAGACTCTCTTAAATTAGAGCCCTTTGCACGAGTGAGTACCAAAAGAAAAACAAGATAAAAAGTCACTAACTGAGTAGAAAACGATGCAAGAGCAACACATTTAATTTAGCACCTGACTCTTGTGGAAATAATACTATCGAGGCTACTTCACACCCAGTTTTTTAAGCATATCATCGCTCGCTTTTATCAACGCGGCTGTTATGCCTGCCTCGCCTGCTGAATGACCTGCACCTTGTACCACAAAAAAATCTGCATTAGGCCAAGCTTTGTGTAATTTATGGGCGTGTTCTAGTGGGCAAATCATGTCGTAGCGCCCGTGGATGATGAAACCTGGAATATCTTTTAGAATTGGGGCATTGTTTAATAATTGGTTTTCTTCTAAAAAACTATTATTTATAAAATAATGCGCCTCGATGCGTGCCACGCTTAATGCGGTACGCGGATCACCAAAGTGTTCTAATATTGAAGAGCTGGGTAATAGCGTTGCGGTACGAGCCTCCCATAACGACCAAGCTTTTGCCACCCTCATTCTTGCTATCTCATTACCGCCTGTTAAGCGCTTATGATAGGCGTGTAATAGATTGTTTTGCTCGTCTTTTGGAATGGGTGCGATAAAGTCTTCCCAATAATCTGGGTAGATACAGTTTGCGCCTTCTTGATAGAACCATTTGATCTCTTTGGGTGTTGCTAAGAATATTCCACGAACAATTAAGCCTGATACTCGTCTTGGATGTGCCTGAGCATAGGCTAACGCGAGCGTAGAACCCCACGACCCTCCTGCTACAACCCATTGTTTGATGCCTAACTTTTCGCGAATTTTCTCCATATCTGCTATTAGGTGTTGGGTGGTATTATTTTCTAACGAGGCATGAGGGATAGAGCGCCCACAACCGCGCTGATCAAATAAAATGATGCGGTATTTTTCGGGGTTAAATAGTTGCCGATGATATAACTCGCAACCAGCACCTGGCCCACCGTGTAGAAAGACTACGGGTACACCGTCTTCACTCCCGCATTCTTCCACATAGAGTTGGTGGGGTTCATCAACAGTTTCATCTACCTTTAAATAAAAATGATGGTTTTCGTGAATGGGGGGGTAGAGTTCGTTCATAGTGATGAGAATAATAGAGTATTTTTAGGCATAATACCGAACTATTAATCACCACTAAGAAATGCGCTGTTGATTGAAGTGAACGCCAGCATTGCTGGTATGACAAGTGTTGATGATTGATGACTTTCAATAGATAAAAATAGGTAAGCTTGCCAAATGGAAATATCAAAGAAACTTCGCCATCTTACTGGCAAGGCCATCAGTGATTTCTCTATGATTCGTGATGGGGATAAATTATTGCTGGGCTTATCAGGCGGTAAAGATTCACTGAGTTTGCTCCATATTCTTTTGCATTTTCAACGCCACGCGCCCATAAAGTTTGAACTTGCCGCGATGACAGTTGACCCGCAGTCAGATGATTTTGACCCTAGCCCCTTAATCCCTTATTTAAAATCACTCAATGTTGAATATTTTTATGCCAAAGAACCCATTTTAGAAATGGCTGATAGCCATATGGAAGGAGACTCGTACTGTTCATTTTGCTCACGTATAAAACGTGGCGTTATGTATAGCACGGCACGAAAAAATGACTGCAATGTTTTAGTGCTAGGTCAGCATTTAGATGATTTAGCCGAAAGTTTTATGATGTCTGCATTTCATGGTGGAAAACTAAAAACAATGAAGGCGCATTACACCAATGATGAAGGTGATTTGCGAGTAATCCGCCCGCTTGTTTATGCACGCGAGAGGATGTTGGCAGATTTTGCAAAAACGAATCAATTACCCGTGATTGCAGAGAATTGCCCCGCTTGTTTTTCAAAACCTACCCAACGCGAACACATGAAACAGCTACTTACCAAAGAAGAAAAGTCCAATACCAGCTTATTTGGGAGTTTATTAACTACAATGAAGCCTTTAATGTCACAAGGCTTACCAAAAACGTAATTTAAGGAAGCTCTGAATGAAATCTCGTCATTCTGGTGAATACCCACTACTGTCCGAGAAAAATTATGCCAAATAGCCAATAGAGGTTGCAGCACCTAAATTTGCAGGGTAAAACCCTCTGATACGACTCAGAACTAAGGAACTGCAACCATGTA
>Ga0256839_1001789_pt1 | contig 25310 bp, 24 predicted proteins | sample 354166metaG_FD_185968 | JGI IMG/M metagenome (GOLD analysis project Ga0256839, IMG submission 185968) | Hydrothermal vent microbial communities from Mid Atlantic Ridge, Atlantic Ocean - 354-166 | ecosystem: Environmental > Aquatic > Marine > Hydrothermal vents | place: Atlantic Ocean: Mid... | reverse complement strand
ATTAGGCGATATTCTGAGTATTGAGGTACTCGGTGACGGCTTTTTCATCACCTCGAAAGGTGATGCGTTCTGCTTTTTTCTGTAGCTGGTAGTCATACATTGGGTCGTAGTAGTCATTCAGTAGTCGCTGAATCCACTCACGGTGAACCGATGCTTCGCCGCGCTGTTGCTGGTCAGAAATGGCTCCACTCATCACCGCATCGAGTACACCGTAACGCTCCCCACCCAGACGACGCTTAACCCGCCCAAGTGCTTGGCGCAGGTTTTCTGCCCATGTGGTAAAGCCGCGCTCTTCACCCAATAGCTGTTGATATTCGGCCAGCGCCTCGGTGATATACTCATCAAACACAATGCCGACCCGGCGCTCTAGGGGAATATCCAGCACCACAATGGGTGCCGCCGCCATGCGCTCAATCAATGAGTGGGGCAGGTTGCGTGAGCCGATATTACTTCCTTCATCTTCAAGCAGTAGTTGCGGCGACTCTCCTGCGGTTGCCTGGCATTTTTTCAATAGCTCGACTGAGAGCCGGTTCTCCACATCAATCTGACTGGGTTGCGGCGTGGCGTGGCGACCAAACGCTGAGCCACGATGGTGATAGACCCCCTCCAGGTCGATGCTGTTATTGATTTTCTTTAGTAGCAGTGTCTTGCCGGTGCCGGTGCGCCCACTGAGTATGGTTGGCTGCATTTTTATAATTGAGTGTTCCAGCGCATCGATCAAATAGCGGCGAAGTTTTTTGTAGCCACCGGCTACTCGCGGGTAGATGATACCGCTCTCTTCATAGATCCAACGCTGGGTTATTTGTGAGCGCAGCCCGCCCCGAAAGCAGTACAAAGCACCCTGTGGGTTCTCTTCTATAAATTGTAGCCAGCGCTGCAGGCGCTGCTGCTTTACTTCACCCGTTACCAGTTCATGGCCCAGCGCAATCGCCTGTTGCTGGCCTTGCTCTTTATAGCAAGTACCCACTAACTTGCGCTCTTTGTCGCTCATTAGTGGTAAGTTCACCGCGCTTTGGAAGCTACCCTGCTCAAACTCCTGCGGGGCTCGCAGGTCGATCATCGCTATCTCGTTTAAAAAGAGTGCTGGGTAGTCGTCAACCTGTGGAAGCACCATCATATGATCTCCACTAGGGCGCGACCCTCCTCTGGGGCGTTCAGCTGGCCTATCGGATTCAACGACATTCCCAGCGTATCCGTTAATGCTAAAAATTCAGCTTCACCTGCGGATGCAACCGCAACCAGAAGGCCACCCGAGGTTTGCGGGTCACACAGAATCATCCGTTGTTGCTCACTCATGCTGCCAAGGTGGTGGCCATAACTTTCAAAGTTCCGCAGCGTGCCGCCCGGGATGCACCCCAAAGACAGGTAGTGCTCAACCTCGGGTAGTGTCGGTACAGCATCGAAAATTAGTTGCGCCTGTAGATGACTCCCTAGGCACAGCTCTGTGAGGTGTCCCATCAGGCCAAAGCCGGTCACATCCGTCATCGCCTTCACCGCCGCAAGCTTCGCAAATTGGGTGCCGGCGCTATTGAGCTGGCACATCGCTTCGGGGCCGATGCGGCAATGGGCTGGCTTAAGAGACTTCTTTTTCTGTGCGGTGCTCAGAATACCGATACCAAGGGGCTTGGTTAGATAGAGTTTGCAGCCTGCCTCTGCCTGACTGTTGCGCTTCAGGTAGCGGTTTTCCACCTGCCCGGTGACTGCCAGCCCAAAGATCGGTTCGGGAGAATCAATGGAGTGCCCCCCCGCCAGTGGTATACCGGCCAGTGTGCAGGCGCGGCGACCACCTTCAATAACCTGAGCAGCAACCTCGGCCCCCAGCTTTTCAATCGGCCAGCCAAAAATGGAGATTGCCATCAAGGGTGTGCCACCCATGGCGTAAACATCGCTGATTGCATTGGTCGCGGCAATTTGTCCAAACTCGAAAGGATCATCCACTATCGGCATGAAGAAGTCGGTGGTTGAAATAACTGAACTGCCATTACCCAGATCAAATACCGCCGCATCATCTTTGGTATCGTAGCCGACCAATAGTTGTGGAAAAGCAGGGGTTGGGCCTGTGCTTTTGAGAATATCATCCAGTAACTTAGGTGATATTTTGCAGCCACAACCGGCGCCATGGCTATATTCAGTCATACGGATTGTATCTGGAGGGAGATCACCATTTTGCATGGGGCGAATCACTTGTAGGTTAAGTTGTGCACAATATAACCGATTGCCCCCCCTCATTGCGAGGGGGCCATGCACAACACGCGTACTACGCCCCGGAGAGAACCCAGAGTAAAGGGTTTTTTTGATTCAGAAGATAGGGGGTTTGCGGCATGCTGGTGTTATTACGCGCTTTTCTCTTTATCGAAGGGTGCGCAAATAATTTTGTTGATCTCATTGAGTTCATTAAGCTGTTTGTCTAGGCTGCCCTGCTCATCAGCCAGTTCGCTCAATTTACTCTCTAAGGTCTCTTTGGAGTCTTTCACTCGATTAAGATTACTGAGTCGCTTATCCATGACCCGTTTGCGCTCTTTTATCTCTGTGGCGATGGGAGCCAAGGCGCTTTTTGACCACAGCTTGGACTCTTCATTCGCTTTATAAAAAACATCACGGGCGTGACTCACCACCGAGACAAAGAAGCGCTTAATAACGAAACTCTGTTCGGTCATTGTCATGGTTGAGCTGGTTCGGTACTCCTCAGAGCGCTTGAGCAGCCGCTCCATGCGCTGCAGATACACCTGATTGGAAAACAGCGTCGGGCGAATGTTTGGCAAGCCAAACTCTTCGTGAAAACGCTTGTAGGATGTCTTTACCAAATCATTGGCTTGCTCGCCAAGGTAGTTCACCTGCGACATGATCTGCATCATATTTTCAAAGAAAAACATCATCGATTTGCGCAGGCCGCCTGTTGTCCAGGTGCCTTGCATCTCATTACGAGCCTCATCAATTACCCGATCGAGGACTTTAAGATCAACGTATTCCAAGATCTCTTTGATTTTGCTGTTAAGCAGGTTACGACTGGTGTGGTAGTTGTCGACTCGCACTTTATAGGCGATCGCTTCAGCATGGGTGGTCTTGATCAAGTGGCTAATCATCGCTTCATTTTTGTTGCCGATCCCTTGCAGTTCGCCCAGCTGCTCTCGCACCGAATTATGCCGTGCTTGGATAACATTCAGTGTTGACTCCACCATGGTGCCCACTTCACTGATAACCCGATCACGAATAATGGTCTGCTTTTCTGGCAAAACGGTATCCGAAAGCATATTTTCAATCGATGCTATGCCACTTTTTTCCAGCAGTTCCGGGTTGTTTTTTACCCGCCCCAGCAATCCTTTATGGGCCGAGACAGGGAATATTGTGTCGGGAGAGACGTTCAATGTTTTAGCGGTATTTTGGCACTGACTATCGATATTGGCCGCCACTTGCTCATCATCCAGCAGCTCATCCCATAAGGTATCAATTTTATTGAGAACCACCATCAGATTTGAGTTATTGCCGCCACGGCTAAAACTGCTCACATGCTGATCCCACACCTCCATATCAGAGCGGGTGACACCGGTATCCGCACCCAAAACAAACATGATTGCGTGTGCATTTGGCAGCATATCCATGGTCAATTCTGGCTCTGTTCCCAACGCATTTAAACCGGGTGTATCTAGGATCACTAACCCCTCTTTCAACAGCGGGTGGGGGAAGCTGATCAGCGCGTGTCGCCACATGGGAATCTCAACCTCTGACGCTTCGTTATCCACCAGTGTTTCGTCGTAGAGGCCGAGTTTAATCGCCTCCTTCACGCCCACTTTTTTAACCTTTATCACCTCTTTAAAACTCTCCGCCATCTTCTCTGGTGAGGAGGTATCAAGCTGCAGTGTTGTCCAATAACTAAAATCCTGCTTATGTTCATTGATGCTGCTATCGTCCAAGCGTGTCTCTATTGGCAATAACCGAATGTAAGCATCCGCACTCTCATGGTCGTAAAACAACTCGGTTGGGCACATCGTGGTACGACCGGCCTCAGATGGCAATAGCCGACGTTTGTAGTCTGCAAAGAAAATAGCATTTATTAATTCGGTTTTCCCCCGGGAAAACTCGGCGACAAAAGCAACAACAATACGATCATCATGCAGCTTGGCAATCATGTCGTCGATACGGATCTCCTGCTCTACGCTGTCAAGTTCAGCATCCTTAAGGATCTGTTCATAAGCTTTAAGCTTATCGACTACGTCATCTTTCCATTGGTTATAGCAGTGTAATCGTTCTGATAAAGTATTGGTTTCCATCACTTTCCATATCCGCCTAGGGAAGAAGGCCAGCTGCCTTTTTACATTTACATCACTGTGTATCGGTCTCTACTTACTGGGTATTAACAGAATTTATTTTTACCGTGCAGATAATGGCTCATCAAGCCATTATCCCGCTGATAATAATCGCAGTGCAACATCATTGAGTGGTGCCACCAATAACATGGTTATCAACTGTATCACAATGATCACCAGCAACGGCGAAAGATCCAGCCCTGACATGGCGGGCAATAAGCGCCGAGCGGGTCGTATCAACGGCTCATTTAGTGAGTGGAGCAGTGCTACCACGGGGTTATAATTTGCGGTTGGATTGACCCAACTTAAAATCACCTGGGCTAATATTGAAAAGAAAAAGATATTCAGCGTCAGCTCAACCATTTGAGCAATACCCAGCACAAACAGCCCCATCACACTGCCACCCACACCAGCCAGCTGTTGGATGATAAGCAACTCCGCCGTCTTTAATAGCAACAGTAGTACCACAGCGGCCATATCGACACCAAGAAGGCCTGGAATAACTCGACGCAGAGGCCGCAGCACGGGATCGGTCACTTTAACTAAAATCTGGCAAACCGGGTTGTAAAAGTCTGCGCGAACCATCTGTAGCAAAAAACGCAGCAGCACCGCCATGATGTAGAGCCCGAACAGGGTTCGCACCAGAAAAATAGAGGCTGCGCCAAAATATTCACCCCCCATCATCTACCTCCAAACATTTCTGCCAACTCTTTAGAGCGGCGACAAGCTGCCTGCAGTGCATCATCAAAAGCAGCCTCAACGCCTCCTGCCTGTAGTGCATTGATGGCTTGTTCAGTGGTGCCGCCTGGCGAGGTAACACGGTGCCGTAGTGCAGCCGCCCCCTCCTCACTCTCCATCGCCATTTTGGCAGCTCCCAGTGCGGTCTGTATCGTCAGCAGGCGTGACACTTCGGGGGTGAGTCCCAGCTTTTCTGCAGATTTCTGCATCGCCTCCATTACCAGAAAGAAGTAGGCCGGGCCGCTGCCTGAAACTGCCGTGACCGCATCCATCTGCTCTTCATAATCAAGCCAGACGACAATACCTACCGAGCGCATTAAGGATTCGGCCAGATTACGCTGTGCATCGCTCACCTGGCTATTTGCGTACAAACCACTAGCACCACTCTGCACCAACGAAGGTGTATTAGGCATACAACGAACAATCGCATGATTACCCTTCAGCCAAGACTCAATGTCCTTTCCACGAATGCCCGCCGCTACCGATACCAACAGTGCGTCATGCCTTATTTTGCAAGCAATCCCTTCCACCACTGAGTGCATCACTTGTGGCTTCACCGCCAGTACCAACAGATCTGCCAGCGCCACAAAGTCATCGTTACAGGTCGAAACATTCACCCCATAGCGCTGCTGAAGAACCGCCAGCCGCGCTTGGTCAGGGTCACAAATATAGATATTCCCTGCCGAACAGCCGCCCTGCAACAAGCCACCGATAATACTGCCGGCCATATTGCCGCCACCGATAAATACAATTTTACACTGTTCCATAAACCCAGCCCTTTACTGCTTTTTTATCCCGAATATTTCGTAACTACCCAGCGTGTTTAGATTTTGCTTCAAATCGAGGCATTTTCGCACGGAGAGAGGGAGCATATAGGGAATATGTGACCGATCGAGTACGAAAATAACGAAAAGTTGAAGAAAAAGATGAATACGCTGAGTCGTTACGATATTTCATAAATTATCCGGGTTATGATCACGCGCACCAAACAGTGCACTGCCTATGCGTACTATGGTAGCACCTTCCGCCACCGCTGCCTCAAGGTCTGCCGACATTCCCATGGACAACGTATCCAACGGGTGCCCCTCATCAACCAACTGTTGGTAGAGTTTGCGTACCGAGGCAAATATACGGCGCTGCTCATCAAAGTTATCACAAGGGGCTGGCAGTGCCATCAAACCCCGCAATTGCAACCCCGGCAACTCGGCAATATTAGCCGCCAGCTGTGAAAGCTCACTAGGCAGTAGACCGGACTTGCTCTGCTCGCCACTGATATTCACTTGCAAGCAGATATTCAAAGGCGGCATCTGTTCAGGGCGCTGAGCAGAGAGCCGCTGCGCCAGCTTGAGCCGATCAAGTGTGTGCAGCCAGTTGAATTTCTCTGCAACTGCTCGACTTTTATTGGATTGCAGCGGCCCGATAAAGTGCCACTGGAGGTCAAGCTCGGAGAGCGAAGCCTGTTTGCTAACCGCCTCTTGCAGATAATTTTCACCAAACGCCTGCTGCCCCAGCAGCGCGGCGTAACGCAGCCGTTCTGCGGCAACCGTTTTACTGACCGCCAATAACTGCACCGAGCCGGCAGAGCGGCCAGCCTGTTGCTCGGCGTGCCGAATACGCATTATCAGTTGCGCGTAACGCGCCGCCAATGGGTTTTGTCGCTGGCTCACCATCACCCCTCCAATCAGATATAATGCCCCGCGTTACCGCCTCCGTGAGATGAAACCATCTTTCACGCAAAGGGCTTACAGGGGCTAAGCTTTTCTTCTAGAATGCCGTTATACACGGCTATAATCAACCGCTTACCAACCAGCATCATAGGGTGGTAAGATGGCCTCGATATAATCTCTCTTGGGAATAACAGATGGATATTACAGAACTGCTCGCGTTTGGTGTGAAAAATAACGCATCTGATCTACACCTCTCTGCAGGTGAGCCACCGATGATTCGTGTGGACGGTGATATTCGCCGAATTAATGTTCCGGCGCTGGATCACAAAACGGTGCAGAGTCTGATTTATGACATCATGAATGATAAACAGCGCAAAGATTTCGAAGAGTTCTTTGAGACTGACTTCTCCTTCGAAATACCCAACTTAGCGCGCTTTCGTGTTAACGCTTTCAATCAAAATCGGGGGGCAGGCGCGGTATTTCGAACCATCCCTTCAAAGATACTAACGCTGGACGACCTGGGTGCACCCGAAATATTCAAGAAAATCGCACAATATCCACGCGGCCTGGTGCTGGTGACGGGGCCTACCGGCTCGGGTAAATCCACCACCCTCGCGGCGATGGTGAATGATAAAAATGAAAATGAGTTTGGCCACATCCTAACCATTGAAGACCCAATAGAGTTTGTGCATGAGTCTAAAAAATGCCTCATCAATCAACGAGAAGTTCATCGCGACACCCTTGGCTTTTCCGAGTCACTGCGCTCTGCATTGCGTGAAGATCCCGATGTTATTCTGGTCGGTGAAATGCGTGACCCTGAAACCATCGGTTTAGCACTTTCAGCCGCTGAAACCGGGCACTTGGTATTTGGCACACTGCATACCAGTTCAGCCGCAAAAACCATTGACCGGATTATCGATGTCTTTCCGGGTGGAGAGAAAGAGATGGTGCGGGCAATGCTCTCCGAATCACTGCAAGCGGTTATCTCCCAATCACTGCTGAAAAAAATGGGTGGCGGACGCATAGCCGCTCACGAAATAATGATCGGTACCCCAGCGATTCGTAACCTTATTCGTGAAGCGAAGGTGCCGCAGATGTACTCTGTACTTCAAACCAGCCAAGCGATTGGTATGCAGACACTGGATCAATGCCTACAAAATCTGGTACAAAAAGGGCTGGTCAGCAAACAAGATGCCGCGACCAAGGCCGTTAACAAGGATCTATTTCGCTAGTGACAAAAACCACCCAATCAATTGAGAATTTTGATTATCTGCTCAAGCTGATGATGCGCAAAAAAGCCTCGGATATGTTTATATCCGCCGATTTACCACCAACGCTTAAAATCAATGGTCGAAATGTCCCGGTCTCACCCAATCCGCTTAGTCAGGAACAGGCGATGGATGTGGTCTACAGCGTAATGAATGAGGAGCAGCGCCGCCAGTTCGATGAGACACAGGAGGCAAACTTTGCCATCCACCGCCCGAATAGTGGTCGCTTTCGTGTCAGTGTCTTTTGTCAAAAACAGAAAATTGGCATGGTGTTGCGCAAGATTGAGACGGTAATTCCAACCATAGAGGAGCTCAACCTTCCCTCCCAGCTCAATGAGATGGTGATGGAGAAGCGTGGCTTGATTTTAGTGGTGGGTGGAACCGGCTCGGGAAAATCCACCTCACTGGCCGCGATGATCGGCTACCGCAACCGCAACTCCCACGGTCATATTATCTCCATCGAAGACCCCATCGAGTATATTCATCAACACGATGGCTGCATTATCACCCAACGAGAGGTGGGTGTTGATACTGAGAGCTATGGTGTCGCACTTAAAAACACCCTGCGACAAGCGCCCGATGTTATTTTGATTGGTGAAATTCGTACCCGTGAGACCATGGAGCACGCGCTTGCCTTTGCTGAAACCGGACACCTCTGCCTCGCCACACTACATGCTAATAATGCCAATCAGTCGCTAGAGCGGATCGTCAACTTCTTCCCTTTTGAACGCCGTGAACAGATACTGTTGGATCTTGCACTCAACCTAAAAGCGATCGTAGCCCAGCAACTGATTCGCAGCGTTGATGGCAATAGTCGGCGCGCCGCTCTGGAGATTTTAATCGGTACACCCTTTATCTCGGATCTCATTCAAAAGGGTGAAATCGCCAAAATAAAAGAGGTGATGGGACAATCCAGAAATAGGGGTATGCAGACCTTTGACCAAGCACTCTATGATCTTTACGAAGCGGAGGATATTACCTACGAAGATGCGCTGCGCCATGCTGATTCCGCCAACCAGTTACGCTTGATGATTAAGCTTGCCCGCGATGGTGACAGTGACGAAAACGAGAGTGACTGGAACATAACAGAGCAGGGGCAAGAGGAGAGAGAGAGTGAGCCTCCAGAGAAAGAGCCCAGAAAAAAGCAGCCGACAGATTATGTGCTGCTCAATCCTGACGACTCATAGTCGTATACATGTGATTTCATTCGGCTGAGGTTGCGCCTTCAACCACTGCTCTGCCAATTCATCCACGCGGCCATGATAACAACCCGCAAGCTCATCAGCAGAGGCGATTCGCAGTGCAACCCCCCAGTCACTGAGTAACGGCAGGGTTGCGATCACACCCGCAGGCATTCCTGGAATCATTGTACGGCATGGGATGGGCTTGAAGGGCAGCGGCTGATCCGCTTGCAGCAACAACAGTGGAGTGTGGCTCTGGCGCTTGCGCAGGGAGTCTGCAAAGAAAATCAGCTGCGCTAGTGCCCCAACGCCACCAATCAACAGTGAGCGGGAGCACGCCTCAGGAACCGTGGGCACTTCTCCACCGGGCCCTTCGATTTTCTCTTGGTGGGGTGTTTCACCGGTAAACAGCAACTCAATCCAGCCAGCCTGAGAATCGCTACGCATAATATAGAGTGTGCGACCGCCCCAGACAATCCACTGCCCCGGCTGCGCCTTGGCCGCGATACCCTCTGCCACGAGGCGTAGATGTGTAAATCCCCCCGGATAGTGGTGGGTTGATACTCTTTTAATCGGCTCGATCATTCCAGATGATAGACCACCGCACCGGCCAACAAGGTGTAGTGTACACGCCCTTTTAACTCCCGACCCATAAAGGGGTTATTCTTGCCACGGCTCACCATCGTCTGCTCACTCAACACCCAATACTCTTCCGGGTCAAAAATACAGATATCAGCACAGCAGCCCTCTGCCAGGCTGCCGGCCGCAATATCCAAAATTTTTGCGGGCGTAGTGGTCAGGCAACCAATAATGTCCATCAGGCTCATGCCTGAGTCGGATAAGCGCAACGCTAAGGGGAGCAGACTCTCCAGCGCTGAAATACCCGGCTCAGTCTCTGCGAAGGGGGCCAGCTTAGCGTCTTTATCGTGCGGTTGATGATCGGAGCAGATCACACCAATGACCCCTTCTCTTAGACCCTCACGCAGCCCGTCACGATCACGCTCACTGCGCAGGGGTGGCTGCACATGACAAAGGCTATTAAATTCAGCAATATCAATATGACTCAAATGGAGTTGGTGAGCCGCCACATCGGCGCTGATAGGCAGCCCTTCAAATTGTGCCCGACTGATCATTCGCACCGCTTTTGCGGTGGATAACTGGCTAAAATGAACCCGTGTGCCGGTCATTTCAACCAGCTGCAGCAGCTTGGCCACCTCCACCTCTTCGGCGCACGAAGGGATACCCGTTAAACCCATTCGGGTGCTCACCGCACCTTCGTGGGCACAACCGCCTTGGCTCAACCACGGATCTTCAGCATGTAAAAATAGCGTCATATCCATGGTGCGGGCATACTCCATTGCCCGCCGCATGACCTGGCTGTTTTTAATCGGACAGTGACCATTACTGACACCGACGCAACCCGCCTCCTTGAGGCTCTGCATGGCGCTGATCTCTTCGCCGTTAAGCCCTTTAGTCAAGGCACCGATCACATAGACATGTGCCTTGGCCGCCTTTTCAGCCTTCAGGCGAATCAACTCTACAACCGCCGTGGTATCAGTAACCGAGGTGATATCCGGCGCACAGCAGAGCGAGGTGACCCCGCCCGCCACGGCGGCGGCGGACTCACTGGCAATGGTTCCCTTGTGGCTATTGCCCGGTTCACGCAGACAAACCTGCATATCCACCAGACCAGGGCAGACAACTTTTCCACTGGCATCAATAGAGTGATCTGATTCAAAGTTATGCGGGCGTTCGCCGATCGCCAACACCTTGCCATTGGCAATATAGAGATCACAAATCCTGTCGATGCCCTGTGAAGCATCAATCAAGCGCCCCCCTTGAATATGGATATTCATTTGGCCACCCCCACATCAGAGGCGGGTCGCCCCAAGGTCATCGACATCACCGCCATACGAATAGCAATGCCATTGGTAACCTGTTGCAAGATGACCGAGTGGTGACCATCCGCCACCTCTGAGGCGATCTCGACACCCCGGTTAATCGGCCCGGGGTGCATGACAGTCACATCAGGCTTTGCAAGCCTCAGGCGTGCTTTAGTCAAGCCATAGCGCTTGAAATATTCCGCTTCACTGGGTAAAAACCCACCCTGCATACGCTCTTTTTGTAGACGCAGCATGATGATCACATCCGCATTTTCAATGCCACTTTCCATTTCATGATGAACATGCACACCCAAGGTCTCCACATCCGCAGGAATCAGGGTGCGCGGTGCAACCACCCGCACTTCGGTAACCCCGAGGGTGGTCAGCGCATGGATCTGTGATCGCGCAACCCGTGAGTGCAGAATATCCCCCACAATGGCCACGGTCAGCGGTGCAAACTCACCTTTTTGCTGACGAATCGTAAACATATCCAACATCCCCTGTGTGGGGTGTGCATGACAACCATCGCCAGCGTTAATCACACTGACATGGGGAGCCACGTGTTCGGCAATAAAGCGCGCCGCGCCACTGCTGGCATGGCGGACAATAAACATATCCACACCCATCGCCTCCAGATTCTGCAACATATCCAGCAGGCTCTCTCCTTTGCTGGTGGCTGAGGTTTTAATATCCATGCTCAGTACATCTGCGGAGAGTCGCTGCGCGGCCAGCTCAAAGGTGCTACGGGTACGAGTGCTGGCTTCAAAGAAGAGGTTGGCCACGGTTTTCCCCCGCAGCAGGGGTACTTTTTTTGCCTTGCGTGCACCGAGCCCGAGAAAGTTTTCGGCGCTATCAAGAATATCGACCAGCATCTGTCGCTTCAGCCCTTCCACGGCGATGAAGTGACGCAGTTTTTGCTGCTCATCCAGCTGTATGTTTCGTCTACTCATAAGGACTCGATAATATTCAGAGAGAGTTGCTGTGGGCCACTCAGTTTAACCTGCTCGTGGCTATCCAGATCAAGCTTTACACCCACCACATCAGCCTGAATGGGTAACTCGCGGCCATTGCGGTCAGCCAATACCACCAGTGTCACCGATGCGGGCCGACCGTAATCAAATATCTCATTCAACGCCGCGCGAATCGTCCGCCCGGTATAGAGCACATCATCGACCAGAATTAGATCCTCACCATCGATACCAAAAGGGAGGCTGGAAGGCTTGACCTCGGGGTGCATGCCCACTTGGGTGAAGTCATCCCGGTAGAACGAGATATTGAGACAGCCCAGCGGACTCTCCAAACCTAACAGCTGATGCAGTGGTTCGGCCACCCAGACACCCCCACTGTAGATGCCAATCATCTTAGGTTCGGTAATCCCGTTTTTCGTCAGCCGTGCTTGTAGCTGTTCGCCCATCTGCGCTAACAGCGTGGTTACTTCAAAGTTTTCACTCATCGCTTTTGATCCAGCCAGGTTTGTAATATGAGTTGTGCGGCGACCCGATCGATCACACCTTTGTCTTTTTTGGCCTGCCCTGGCATCAAGCTGCGCTCTGCCTCGCGGGAACTTAGCCGCTCATCAATATAATGAACTGGCAAGCCATAGCGCCCATGCAGCTGATTACCAAAACGGGTAATTGTCGCCGTCAGTTGGTGTGCTGAGCCATCCATATTTTTTGGCATACCCACCACAAAAATTGTCGGCTGCCACTCATCGATCAGCGCCTGTACCGCCGGCCAATCAGGCTTTCCCTGATCCGCCTGAATAGTCGCTAGGGGTGAGCTGGTATGGGTAATGGTCTGACCCACCGCCACACCAATACGGCGACGACCATAGTCGAACCCCAGCAGCGTAGCCACTAGGGAGTCTCTGAATAGGTCGGGATAAATGAGGGCGCTTTCAGTCTGCGTAAAATATTCATGACTTGCTCAGAACCTCCTTAAGCATGTCCGACATCTTGGGAGAGACGGTTCAGATCGACACCCAACAGAGCCGCCGCTTTTTGCCAGCGCTTCTCCGCCGGCTCACCCCACAATGGGGCCATATCTGCGGGTACATTGAGCCAGGCATTCTGCGCCATCTCATACTCCAGCTGCTCACCGCCCCAACCAGCATAACCCAGCATAACCAGATATTGGTCAGGCCCCTTACCCATGGCAATAGCGCTGATAATATCGCTGGAGGTGGTTAACATCAGCTCATCTGTCAATTTCAGTGAAGCGCTCCACTCCCCCTGCGGGGTATGCAGAACAAAGCCATGCTCCGGCTCGACCGGACCACCTAAGTAGACCGGAATATCATCGATACGCTTATCCATTTTTTGTTGTGACAGGCTCTTGTCCACCTGCCCCACCACTTGGCGAAAAGTGATATCGAGGGGGATACTGAGAATCAACCCCATTGCCCCGTCATCGGTATGTTCACAGATATAGGTGACCGTTTTAGAGAAGTTGCCATCCTCCATACCGGGCATGGCAATCAAAAGGTTATTTTTTAAAGAGTCTGTTGTGTTCATTGATTCAATATAGTTAGCTTGGTTATGTTAAGTGGAGAGCATGGCACGATCACTGCTGAGTTGCCAACTCGCCCTGCTGAAATCGCCAAGTGCGCACAATAGAAAGAGAGTCTTTCTCCGCTAACAATGCTTCGGGAACTGGTGCAAAAGGTGAGGCTAGGCGTACAATACGAATTGCCGCATCATCCAGCAACCGCTCCCCTGAAGAGGTTAACACTTTGATCTCCTGTACGCTGCCATCCGGCTTGATGTTAACTTCCAAAATCAGGCTGCCATAGATATTTTGATGTCGTGCCGCTTCCGGGTAGTTGATATTGCCAATGCGCTCTATTTTATCCTGCCAAGCACTCATATAAGCGGCCCCACTATACCCGTGAGTTGACGCTGTTAAGTATTGTTTTTCGTTAGGGTTTTTTGAGGAAACCTCCCTCGCGTCACTCACCTCCGCATTAAGGCTGGCGATCTCCCGGCTACGCTGAATCAGCTGTTGGGCCGTCAGGTTCTGTTGTAATTTAGATTCAAGCTCGCGCACCTGCTGTTCAATCAACTCCGCCTGTTCCGCTATTTTCACCGCCAGCTGTTGCTGGGTCGGCTGCGGCTGGCTAGCCACCATTTCAACTTGCGGTGCCGGTGCTTCATTGGGGTTGTCACTGGGCAGTTCAGAGGGTGGTGGGCTGCTGGGACGTACTTTCTGCTCGGTGTTGCCGCCACCCTGCTGTGTCACCTGCGCCAGATAGTCCGCATCACTCTCTTCACTTGGCGTGCTATTTTGAATGAAGATCACCTCCATTTCGGTGAGTGCTGGTGGCTTATTCAGCTCATACTCAAACACCAGACCCAACACCAGCACCAGATGCACAATCACCGCGATAAAAAGAGTGAAACTCAATCGATCTGAAGATTTAATGGGTGTTGCTTTAACGACTTGTTCCACCATTGACTCGCTTCTGTACCTTATCAATCATTGCCACTGCAATCATGCCACTGATCACGCCAAATACCAATGCGGCCGTCATCAATACCGGTAGTAATTTAAACAGCGCGGGGTGCGGAATCAATACAAAATAGGCGACCGCAAACTGCCCAAGCATATGCGCCTGAGCAGCCAATAGGCTGTAGCCCAACGCCCCAAGCCCCCAGCTGGGTAACAGGCGGCTGTAGTAATACCCCGCTCCCAGCGCCAGCAGGCTGGCACACGCACCACTTAAACTGAGCATAAAGGTGGGGGTGAGAAAGGTACCCACCAGCAAGCTCCCCACCAACACCCGCAACAGCGCCACCCAAACCGCATCTCGCCAGCCATAGAGTACCAACACCGCCACCACAATCACGTTTGCCAAGCCCAACTTAAGACCTGGAACCGGGCTAGGCAGCGCGCTCTCAACAATATGAATGGTGATGGCTAGGGCTGCCCACCAAGCGATACGGTGGTCACTGGGTTGTGTCAGAATCTTGCGGTGGCCAAGTGGGTTCATGGGTGACTAGGCATCAAAAGTTAATCGCATCAAAACGCTGCTCGTCACCTAAAATAGCGATACTCACCCGATTGGGCAGACAACTCACCACCTCGCCACCCAGGCTAATCCAGCGACGATGAACGCACTGTTTGTTTTGACAAGCTGATGCTACGAAACGGATTTTACCCTCCAGCACCTCAAGTAGGCTCAACCCCAGATAACCCTCCACCTCGAGGGTTTGGGGTTGGCGAAGACTCACCAACTCCAGCTGCTCACCCCCCACCAATATTTGTGCATATTCACCCGCACGCTGATCACCCCAGAACGTCAAATAGAGCCATGGCAACAGCAGCAGCGTGGCCAACAGCACCAGATAGTCACCTCGACGCAGCACTACCACTCCACTACCTTGACCAGGGGCGCGGGCGAAACCTCAAATCGAATACGCTCAACCATGGTGGGTGTCATGCTGATTTCACCCTGGGGCGTGATCACCATCACATGATTTAGACCCATTTTTTTTGCCACCTCACGCCACTGCTTAGGCCCGGCCACCATCAACGCTGTGGCGGCGGCATCGGCGGTAGCCGCATCGCTGTGTAAAATGGTCACCGAACTAAAGCCATCCGTTGGATAGCCGCTACGCGGGTCGATAATATGGTGGTATCGCCTGCCCTGATAATCATAAAAACGCTCATAGTCACCCGAGGTGAAGACGCTCTCATCGCCGCTGATTTGAAGTGATGCAATCAACCCTTCACCCCGTGGATTACGAATTCCGATCCGCCACGGCCACTCTCCTTTACTCCCGATAGCCCGCAGGTCACCCCCTGCATTGACAATCGCATTTTCAAACCCCAACTTGCGTAACCTCTCGATAGCGCGATCCACCGCATACCCTTTGGCAAAACCACCAAAATCGAGATAGAGCAGTGGGTTATGACTCTGTGCCAAGCCGTTTTTTATCTCCAGCTCTTTAATGCGCGGAGCGTGTTCAATAAAGCGGGCTAACGCTGTGGCATCAGGTGGCTGGGAGGCATTTACCAGATTATCCGAAAAACCCCATAGCTTTACTAACCGCCCTAGGGTCGGATCAAACAGGCCATCGCTGGCTATTGAGAGTTCAATGGCGCGCTTTAGCAGTGGTGAAATCGCATCAGGAATAGCAACCGGCTCACCGCTAGCGAGCTGTTGATTAAACTCATGCAGCACACCGGGTTCCCACGGGTGCCACTGTTGGTGCTGTTGTTGAAACTGCGCATTCAACTGCGTCATCGCCTCACTGGCAGCCACCTCATCATCGGTCCAGATCAGCACCTCCACCAAGGTACCAAAGACATACATCTGTTGTTTGTGGCTGTGAGCAGCCCCCGGGTGATCACACCCCGCTAGCAGCACTAGCATCAGCAGCAGCCAGCGCATCAGCTGCGTGCCGCCAGACGTTGTTCGATCGCATCCATCAATTTAGCGCTGATATTAATTCCGTATTGATTATCCAACTCACGAATACAGGTGGGGCTGGTTACATTGATTTCAGTCAGGTAGTCACCGATGACATCCAGCCCCACAAACAGCAACCCTTTCTCCCGCAGTGTTGGCCCCACCTGTTGGCAAATCCAGCGATCTCTTTCACTTAACTCGACACCCACACCACGGCCACCCACCGCGATATTAGCGCGCACCTCACCCTTAGCCGGTAAGCGCGCTAGGGCATAGGGTATCGGCTCACCATCCACCACCAGAATGCGCTTATCTCCCGAGGTGATCTCAGGGATAAAGCGTTGCGCCATAATGTAGCGCTGGCCATGCTGGGTCAGCACTTCAATGGTGACACCAATATTGGCATCCTGCTGGCGCAGCCGAAATACCGAGGCACCGCCCATTCCATCTAATGGTTTAAGAATAATGTCACCCTGTTCGGCCAAAAAGTCACGCAATTGATCATCCCGGCGACTGACCAGTGTGGGGGGGCTGCACTGGTTAAACCATGCGGTGTAAAGCTTCTCATTGGCATCACGTAGACTCTGCGGTTTGTTAACAACCAGCACACCGTCCACTTCAGCGCGCTCAAGCAAATAGGTGGCGTAGATATATTCTGTATCAAAAGGGGGGTCTTTACGCATCAAAATAACATCGAGTTCAGCCAGCGGCTGCTCGCTGGCATCACCTAGGGTAAACCACGCCTCACTGCTATCATCTACCGTCAGAGGGGAGGCTCGACCGAACGCCTTGCCATCACGCAGCGAGAGGTCAGCCATCTCCATATAGAAGAGCTGATAACCACGCTGCTGCGCCTCCAGCAACATCGCAAAACTACTGTCTTTATAGGTTGTGATGGCACCTATCGGGTCCATCACAATGCCGAGCTTAATCCCCATAATCAGACCCTAACTGTGTTGATGAATTTCACGCGCTGCTGCCAGCATGGCCAGACGGGCAATCACCCCATAGGCGTAAAAACGGTTAATACCGGCATCCGGTGCCTCGCTACGATCAGGAGTGCTGCAAGACTCAGCAAAAGCGAGTGGCTCAAAGTGCATTCCCGGTGCATTTAGATTCTCTTTTACACCTCGCCCTTTATGTACCCGATAAAACCCGCCGACGACAAAGTGATCCAGCATATAAACTACCGGCTCTGCTACCGCATCTCCCCATGTTTCGAAGGTATAAACACCCTCCTGCAAAATAACCTGAGTCACCTCTTGCCCCCCTTTAGCGGAGGCCATTTTATTGCGCTGTTTGCGATTAAGCTCAACCAGCTCATCAGGACTCTCAACTGTCATGACACCCATGCCATAGGTGCCGGCATCTGCCTTGGCGACAATAAAAGGCTTATCGGTTAAACCATACTCTTCATATTTGAGCTTTATCGCAGTAAACAGTGCAGTGGCATTTTTGAGTAGGCAATCTTCGCCTTCACGCTTTTTAAAGCTGATTTCACCACAATTGCGAAACAGGGGCGAGATCAGCCAAGAGTCGATCTCAACCAAATCAGACAACTCTTCCGCAACATCACGGTAGTGTGCAAAATGACCCGATTTCAGTCGATTCGACCAGCCCAATGCCAGTGGCGGAATAATAGACTGCTCTATGCCCACCAATATTTCAGGGTGCCCCTCGGAGAGGTCATTATTTAACAACACCGCACAGGGGTCAAAGCCAGCCACACCGACACGGGAGTTATCGCGAACCAGCCGCTCCAGCGTCACACTTCGCCCCGAGGGCAACTCCACGCACATGGGCTCATCCAGTGTCGCCAGCAGTGAGCCAATGCGAACTTCAAAACCTGCCGCCGTAATAATCTGCACCAATGTTGCTAAGCTCTCTAGGTAGAAGAGGTTGCGGGTATGGTTTTCTGGTACCAATAAGACACGCCGCCCGGTGGGGCAGACACGCTCCACCGCCGATTGCACTGCATGGATACAGAGTGGCATGAAAGCACTGTTGAGGTTATTGAAACCGGCCGGGAAAAGATTGGTATCGACCGGTGCCAGCTTGAAACCCGCATTACGCAAATCAACCGAAGTGTAAAAAGGGGCGGGGGTCTTGAGCCACTGGCTGCGAAACCACGCCTCAATTTCAACCTGATGTCCAAGTAGGTGGCTCTCAATATGTTGCAGGGGTCCTGTGAGGGCGGTCGTCAAGTGCGGCACGCTCACATGCTGTTGAAATGTCATTAATTTTCCTTCATTACTGCGGCCATCAAAGTGTGAAATAGCCCGAAAAAATTACCGAAAAACATTAATCCCGCCTGTTTTTTTATGGGATAATCGATTAAACCTTAAAACAACAATTTTGAAGGGAGTTAACGAAGTTCAGGTGCCCACCAGTTTAACATGAAACGCCTAGAACCTTTTTCACACCCTGCAAAAAGCAGATAAATTTGTCTCAAAAAACCAGAAATAGTGTTATCTTGATCGAAATAAAATAGCTGCAACCTGGACAATTTTGGTTTAATTTCTTCACTTTAGTGCGCTTTTACCGCCCATCGAAACGAGTCGATCAAGGCGAAGAAAATAACAGGATGAACGCATGGCGAATACAACCCAGTTTCAAAATGTAAAAGTGATGGTCATTGATGACAGTAAAACAATCCGCCGTACAGCGGAGACACTCCTCCAGAAAGCGGGTTGTGATGTGGTCACCGCTATCGACGGGTTTGCTGCGCTCTCTATTATCACCGATCATAAGCCTGACCTGATTTTTGTTGATGTGATGATGCCACGCCTCGATGGCTATCAAACCTGTGCCCTGATTAAACACAACCACACCTTTAAAACAACTCCGGTCGTGATGCTCACCAGTAAAGATGGCCTGTTTGACCGTGCCCGCGGGCGGATTGTGGGTTCAGATCAATATCTAACCAAACCGTTTACCAAGGATGAGCTGCTGGATGCAGTAAGGCACCATGTACCAAAGGCGGCTATGCAATGAGGTTTTTTCAACTACTACAAGAGATTGCCGCGCAAGCTCACGAAAATGCCACGCCACTGCCGCAACCCGATAAAGCGCGACAAATCTGGCACGGCATCAGCTACCGCTTTGGTAAAATCAACCTGATATCCGCTCTTTCCGAGATACAGGAAGTCGCCCCCTGCCCAAATATATCGCTACTACCCGGCGTTAAACCATGGGTGAGGGGCGTGGCCAATGTGCGGGGAAGCTTAATCACTATTATTGATCTCGCCGCATTTCTCGATTTACGCGCACCTAGTGCCCAAAAAAACAGCCGTATACTGGTCATTAACCAGTCAGGGCTGATGGCGGGGTTGCTAGTCGATGAGGTTCACGGCCTCAGACATCTCGACCAGGCAAAAAAGGTCGAAAATCATACTTCGAATGACCCCAAATTGATGCCTTTTCTAACCACAGGCTTTGCTGACGACGCACAAGAGTACCATGTGCTAAGCCTGCCAAAACTGGTGCAATCACAGGCATTCATGAACATCGCTGCTTAATGCGGCACCCGACGAATCACATTACTACCAACAGATAAGGCCTGGAGCCGATAATGACAACATCAGCAATTCAGACAAAAAGCGGCACTAACAACAAGCCGATAACCTACGCCATCGCTCTGCTCATTGTGCTGGTGGTAGCGATGGGGTTACTCTTTGGTTACTCCTCCAGCAAGTCACAAGATGATAGGGAGTACATTAATACAGCGGGGGAGCAGCGGCTACTTTCTCAGCGCGTATTAAAATATGCCATCGCCGCTTCTCAAGCCGATGTGGGTGCCTTCAGTCAGCTAAAAGAGACCCACGACCTTTTCAACGCCTCACTGATGAAACTACAAAATGGCGATCCTGAAAGTGGTCTGCCACCGTCACCCATGGAGGTCAAAGCCGAACTCGACGCCCTGGCCGCTGAGTGGGAAAAGTTCAGTAATAATATAGAGATTACACTGGAGTCTGAGGGGACTACCCGCATACTCAGTGAGTTCATCTCTGCATTGGCAGAGTTAATGCCTCAGATACAGGCGAGCTCTTCTGAAGTGGTCGATATCATGGTTGAGCTGGGGTACCGCCCCAAACAGATTCAACACGCAGCCAACCAGGTCACCCTGGCACAACGGATCGAATATAACCTTGTTCGAATGATCAATGCCGACACCGGTGCTGCCAATGCCGCCGCGGAGTTTAAGCGTGATATTGCCCAGTTTGGTGAGGTGTTAGCGGGTATGCGAGAGGGTGATGCTGCTCAAGATGTCAGCCGCATACGAAATGAGCTTGCAAGAGATAAGCTTGAGAACCTAGAGCTGATGTATCAGGCCGTAAGTGACCTTTCAGAGCGCATTCTGGAGCGCACCCCTGAGCTGTTCAAGGCACAGGTTGCGGCCAACAATATGTACCGCGAATCCGATGCACTTCTGCACGCCAGCAGTAACCTGCTGCGTGCCTATATCAATTTAAATAACAGCACCTCGCGTTCCATTATCGAAAACCTAGGCTACGCCGCCGCCTTCTTCGCACTGATTGTACTGATCTGGCTCGCCTATTCACTGCTACGTGATGCACGCCAGCGCATCGAGGAGAGTGCTCGCGCCAACCAGGAGCATGAAGAGGCGATTCAACGCCTACTGTATGAGATCAGTGGCCTGGCTGAAGGTGACCTTACCGTAGAAGCGACCGTCTCAAATGACTTTACCGGCGCGATTGCCGAGCATATTAACTATGTAGTCAGCGCACTGCGCAATCTGGTCAACACCATTAATGATACCGTATCGCAAGTCTCCTCCGCCGCAACAGAGACGCAAACAACCGCGATACACCTGGCCGATGCCACCGACCATCAAGCCCATCAGATTGCCACCGTGGTGACCGCCATTAATGAGATGGCCACCTCGATTGAGGATGTCTCCAGTAATGCACTCAACTCCTCCACCGTGGCCAAAACATCGGTTAAAACTGCCCATGATGGTGTCACCGCTGTTCACGACTCCATTGATGGCATGGAGCATATCCGCGAGCAGATTCAAGAGACCTCAAAGCGCATCAAACGCCTGGGTGAAAGCTCACTGGAGATCAGTGAGATTGTTGAGTTAATCAATGATTTGACTGACCAGACCAATATTCTGGCACTGAATGCCGCGATTCAAGCCGCTATGGCGGGTGACGCAGGACGCGGCTTTGCAGTGGTTGCCGACGAAGTCCAACGCCTCGCAGAGCGCTCTACTGATGCCACCAAGCAGATCGAGGCACTGGTTAAAACCATTCAGAGTGATACCAATGAAGCGATCGCTTCAATGGAGCGAAGCACTACAGAGGTGGTTAGGGGAACCCAACTCGCCAAAACCGCCGGGGATACTTTGACTGAAATTGAAGAGGTCTCTAACGAACTCAATGACCTGAGCCACAACATCTCGGTAGCAGCAACACAACAGTGTAATGCGGCAAACAACATCTCCGAAACCATGAATGTCATTCAGGATCTCACCACCCAAACAGCAGCGGGTACCAATGAAACCTCGGCCTCGATTAGCAACCTGGCAGACCTAGCACATGACCTTCGCGGCTCTGTAGCCGGCTTCAAGCTGCCGAACTAATAATTCGAAACGCTAACCCGAATAATCGACTTCACGACTATGTTAACGACGGGTACTGGTTTTAACGTGATTGAACAACAGACTATGGCTGAGACACCAGACTGGATGAACAGCATCAATGAGATGGATGACCAGGAGTTCCAGCGATGGAGCCGTCTGCTCAAGCAGCGCACTGGCATGGATGTCCGATATGCGCGCAAATCGTTCCTGACCACCGGGGTTCGGCTGCGAATGCGTGAGCTGGGCTTTACATGCTATAGCGACTACTACCGGCACTTGCTCTCGGGGCGCAGTGGTAAAATTGAGTGGGCAACGCTGGTTGATCGCCTGACCATTCATGAAACACGCTTTTTTCGTCACCCCAGCTCAATTAAGCTGCTGATAGAGACCTTCTTGCCTGACTATATCAAGAATCATCTTGATGAAAATCACCTCCAAGCCTGGAGCGTAGGCTGTGCCACAGGAGAAGAGAGCTACACGTTGGCCATTGCACTGGATGACTACTTGAAGAGGTTTTACCCCAATATCTACTACGGTGTCGTCGGCAGTGACATCAGCCTGCCAGCGCTAGCAAAAGCCCGTAAAGGCCGCTACGATGCGCTTCGTGTCAAAGAGTTACCACCACCACTCTTAGGGCGCTATCTAAGAAAAAGAGAGGATGGCAAATACCAGGTGGATGAGGCCGTGCGCAAGCGTGTCTGTTTCAACATGCTCAATCTGCTTGAGATGGATCAGAGCACCATCCACAAAATGGATATGGTCTTCTGCCAAAATGTCTTGATCTATTTTGACAAAAACCTTCGTCACACCATCCTCGACAAACTCGTAAAACATATCAACCCAGGCGGTATTCTTGTTATCGGTGTGGGTGAAGCACTCGATTGGAAGAACCCACAAATGCAGCGACTTCGCGGCTATGATGCCCTTGCCTATACGAAGGAGACCCTCCATGAAAAATAATCGCGACTTCAGTGGATTATCATGGGTCAAAGGGGAGATTGAAGAGACACTAAATCAAGCCAGAAATGCCCTTGAAAGCTACGTTGAAACACCCAGTGATATTACCCAGCTCCGTTTTTGTGCCAGTTACCTGCATCAGGTGCGTGGTACTCTGAAAATACTCGAGCTGTATGGCGCTGAGCTGCTTGCTGAGGAGATGGAAAAAGTTGTTCAGGCACTGCTTGATGGGGATATTAATCAGCGGGATGATGCCTATGCGGTACTACTCGGTGCCATTCTGCGCATGCCGGGCTACCTAGAGCGGATCTCTTCTGGTCATACCGACGTACCCATTATTCTATTACCGCTACTAAACGACCTGCGCGCCAGTCGAAGCCAAAGCCTACTCAGTAGCAACTCACTCTTTTCACCCGACCTCTCCACGACCGCCCCCAGTAGAGTGGAAAATGAAGAAAAACAGCAGAGTGAGACTGCGCTGCGAAAGCTGCGCCATCAGTTCCAAGCCAATCTGGTCACCTGGTATCGCAACCCCACTCAACACTCACCACTGGGGCAGATGGCTGAAGTGTTGGATAAAATTGAAGCACACCAACCTGATAATGCCCAGGTCTGGTGGGTAGCCAGAGGGCTATTTGAAACCATTACACTAGGTGGCACCGAGCTAAGCACAGCCATCAAGATGTTAATCGGGCAGATTGATCGTGAGATCAAGCAGCTCATCGACCAAAAAGAGGATTACGATCCAAAGCGTGCCGCTCAGCTCACAAAAAACATGCTCTTCTACATTGGCCACTGTGATAAAGAGAGCGCATTGGTCAATGAAATACAGCAAACATTTAACTTGGCACAACTGCTACCCAGCAAAGAGCAACTAGACGACAATGCCACGGGGGAACTCGGTGGACTGGACAGCAATCTAATCGACACCGTTTCTCAGGCGTTGAAGGAGGAGCTGCTCAAAATTAAAGATACCCTGGATCTCTTTGTTCGCAACCCAGATAGAGCCGAGCTTAATATCGAAGAGATGAGGGAAAACCTGCGCCAAGTGGGTGACACGCTGGGCATGCTGGGCCAAGGTGTGTTGCGTAACCGCATTATTGAGCAGAGTGAATATATCGATGGTTTGATTGATGAGAGTGGCCAGCTCAATGATCACCACTTAATGAAGGTAGCCAGCGCACTGCTCTCTGTTGAGTCTTCACTCAGCTCCTTGGCGGATCAAAGCAAGCTCGATACCCGAGAGCAGTCTGATATCAAGGGGGTTGACCAAGACCCAGAATACCATCAGCTGATGATGGATGTGGTACGCGAAGCACTGCAAGAGATCGTACAGGTAAAAGAGCGTGTCATTCAATTTGCCAAAAACAGAGAAAACAGTGCACTGCTTACCGAGGTTCCCTCGCTACTTAGCCGAATAAAGGGCGGGTTACTTATTCTGGGCATTGAGCAGCCGGCGATGCTACTGGAGAAGATCAGCCAGCTCATTAGCCAGCACCTCTTGGGCGAACAAGACACCGTCAATCAACACAACATTAACCTGCTAGCCGACACCATTACCGGCATTGAGTACTACCTAGAAGCCTTAGTCGAACACCGCAGTGATCGCCCTGAAATACTGAGCTTTGTTCAGCACAGCCTCGATGCTTTACAGCGTGATATTAAACCCGAAAAACAGCTCGCCCCTGAACCAGAGCCCCAGACAGTGCCTTATGTTAAGGACGATGAGCTGGATGATATACAAGAGGTCTTCCTAGAGGAGGCTGAAGAAGAGCTGGAGAGCATCACAACCCAACTGGCACGCTGGCAGAAAAGCCATGATGACCAAGCAGCACTCAGCACACTGCGCCGCTCTTTCCACACCCTGAAAGGGAGTGGTCGATTAGTGGCTGCTGATGAGATTGCAGAACTCGCCTGGTCAATTGAAAATTTACTCAACAAAGTGATCGCTGAAACACTCAAGCCTTCCAGTGAGATCTTTGAAGTTCTACAGAAAACTGTCCAGGTTTTACCCGCACTGATTACATCGCTACGCTCACAAGCACCGCACACAGCCGATGTGGATACCATCAGCCAACAGGCGGATGCACTGGCAAGTGATGAGATCGATCACACCCCCGAAACAACGACGATCACACCAGTGAAGCGTGAGACTGGGGTAGACTCCGCAACTGAGACTGAGACTGAGACTGAGACTGAGACTGAGACTGAGACTGAGACTGAGACTGAGACTGAGACTGAGACTGAGACTGAGACTGAGACTGAGACTGAGACTGAGACTGAGACTGAGACTGAGA
>Ga0256839_1001788_pt1 | contig 25335 bp, 19 predicted proteins | sample 354166metaG_FD_185968 | JGI IMG/M metagenome (GOLD analysis project Ga0256839, IMG submission 185968) | Hydrothermal vent microbial communities from Mid Atlantic Ridge, Atlantic Ocean - 354-166 | ecosystem: Environmental > Aquatic > Marine > Hydrothermal vents | place: Atlantic Ocean: Mid... | reverse complement strand
AGGGACTTGAACCCCCGACATTCGCCGTGTAAAGGCGACGCTCTCCCAACTGAGCTAAGCACCCCAGGAAAGCCGACTAGTTTACGGCATCTTTCAATGCTTTGCCAGCCTTGAATGTAGGATTATTGGAAGCCTTGATTTCAATGGCTTCACCTGTGCGGGGATTGCGACCGGTACGGGCTGCACGGGCTTTCACACTGAACGTGCCAAACCCGACCATAGCAACTTGATCTCCTTTTTGCAGGGCTCCGGTAATCGCAGCAACCATACCATCAATAGCGCGAGCTGCTGAGGCCTTGGAAATATCAGCACTTTCTGCAACTGCATCGATTAATTCTGCTTTATTCACTTAGAATACCTCTCTCTGTGTGGTTATTTGTGTGATTTTCATCATTTGTCATCATTCTCGAACAGTCCCGCAAAAACGCCGCCAGTTCGATTATTCTTTCTGCTGCTTTTTCAGTGTAACCAGTATGCATCAGCGGCCGATGTGTTTTCGCATGGGTTTATACCAATGGCAATTCCCCCATGTCAAGGATTCATGGGCATTTGAGGCCAATTAGGTATTATTTAGCATAGTCCCATCTCCAAAATAACACTCTGTTTTTTTGATTTAACACAAAGCGACCGCCACCGGAACAAACCGGGGCGGTCCTTTTGCAAAAAGCAAAACACAATCAATGTGTGCGAATGGGTTTACGCTTTGATTCTTTTCGACCTGCGCTTACTTTGCCACTTGTTTTGTTTTCCGGCAGCGGCTCAGGCATGTGTTGCAATGCCACCTGTAAAACTTCATCGATCCAGCGTACTGGCCGAATATCCAGATTCTGTTTAATATTTTTGGGGATATCTGTCAGGTCCCGAGTGTTTTCATGGGGAATCAACACAGTTTTAATGCCACCACGATGTGCCGCCAACAGTTTTTCTTTCAGGCCGCCAATGGGTAACACTTCGCCACGTAGCGTGATTTCACCGGTCATGGCGACATCGGCTCGCACCGGAATATTGGTCAACACTGACACCAGCGCCGTACACATGCCGACACCGGCACTGGGTCCGTCTTTGGGCACGGCACCTTCCGGCACATGAATGTGGATATCGCTGTCACTGTAAAACTCAGGGTCAAGCCCCAGTGTCTTCACTCGGCTACGCACCACGCTCATGGCAGCCTGCACAGACTCTTTCATCACATCACCCAACTGCCCGGTGACACTGTGTTTGCCCTTGCCGGGCATCTTTACGGCTTCTATAGTAAGCAGCTCACCACCCACTTCGGTCCAGGCCAGACCGGTAACCTGTCCAATCTGATCCGTCTCTTCCGCAGAGCCAAAACGAAACCGTCGCACACCCAAAATCTTTTCCAGGTTGCGTGAGGTAATACTGACCTTTTTAGTGTCAGGCTCCAGTAAAATCTGCTTGACCACCTTGCGACAGATCTTTGAAATTTCACGCTCCAGATTACGCACACCAGCCTCGCGGGTGTAATAACGAATAATGTCGCGAATGGCTGATTCACTGACACGGATTTCATTATCTTTCAGACCTGCGGATTCAATTTGTTTTTTGAGCAGATACCGCTCGGCAATATTCACCTTTTCGTCCTCTGTATAACCAGCCAGACGAATGACTTCCATGCGATCCAGTAACGGTCCGGGAATATTCAAAGAATTAGCGGTCGCCACAAACATCACGTCGGACAAATCGTAATCCACTTCCAGATAGTGGTCATTGAAGCTGTTATTTTGCTCAGGATCAAGCACCTCCAGTAATGCAGATGCCGGATCACCCCGGAAATCCATGGACATTTTGTCCAGCTCATCCAACAGATACAATGGATTGCGGGTCTCCACCTTGGACAGGTTTTGAATAATCTTGCCCGGCATGGCACCGATGTAAGTACGGCGATGCCCTCGAATCTCAGCTTCATCACGCACCCCGCCTAACGACATGCGAATAAATTTGCGATTGGTGGCGCGCGCAATAGATTTACCCAATGAGGTTTTACCCACTCCCGGCGGCCCCACCAGACACAAAATCGGTCCCTTCACCTTCTTGGCCCGCTGCTGTACCGCAAGGTATTCAAGAATACGTTCCTTGACCTTGTCCAGGCCGTAATGATCAGCCTCCAGCACCTCCATGGCCTTAGCCAGGTCATGACGCACCTTGGTACGTTTTTTCCACGGCACGTTAACCAGCCAGTCAATATAATTTCGCACCACCGTCGCTTCGGCAGACATAGGTGACATCATTTTCAGCTTACCTAATTCAGTATCCGCCTTTTCACGCGCCTCTTTGGACATGCCCGCTTTTTCAATTTTGGCGGCCAGGTCATCCAGCTCATTGTGGCTTTCATCCATATCACCCAGCTCTTTCTGGATGGCTTTCATTTGCTCGTTAAGGTAATACTCGCGTTGACTCTTTTCCATCTGCCGTTTAACACGTCCACGGATACGTTTTTCAACCTGCAACAAATCGATTTCCGCCTCCATTAATCCGATCAGATGTTCAAGACGCTTACGTGCATCACCAATTTCCAGAATGTGCTGCTTTTCGTCGATTTTCAGTGACATGTGGGCCGCAATGGTATCGGCAAGACGCCCTGGCTCTTCGATGCCCACCAACGATGAAAGAATTTCCGGCGGTACCTTTTTACTGAGCTTCACATATTGGTCAAACTGCGCAAGAACGGAACGCATCAACACTTCACTTTCGCGATCATCCTGTGGCGCAGTTTCAACATCACCAAGACTGACCTGTGCCTGAAAATAATCATCGGTACTCAGATAATTCAGCACTCTGGCGCGCTCACTGCCCTCCACCAGCACCTTTATGGTACCGTCCGGCAGTTTCAGCAACTGCAAAATATTGGCCACCGTCCCCGTGCGATACAAGTCTTCCGGTTCGGGCTCATCCTGCGAGGCATTTTTTTGTGCTGCGAGCAGAATCTGCTTGTCATCATCCATCGCGGCTTCCAGCGCATTAATGGACTTGTCACGCCCCACAAACAAAGGAATAACCATGTAGGGATAGACCACCACATCACGCAACGGTAATACCGGCATGAGCAGCGGCTGATCATTGATGACGTCAGATGATTTGTCTTTGTCGGACATTTGGGGCTTCCCTCAGAAAATTCGTAAATCGGCCGTTGTGAAAACAAAAGTGAACGTAAAAATCGCATTGCGAAACAGCGTGGCACCTGAACTACCAGTCGGCACCCGGCACATCGGCCTTTAGCGCTCCCGATAACAATCTGCGGCTTCTGCGCCTAAAATTCAAGGCTTAAAACAATATTTACCGGGTTTCTCGGCAAAAAGAGTGCTTATTACGTGGATTTCATGGATTTCAGGCAAAAAAATACCGGGATAACCCGGCATTTTGTCGTATTACATTGATTTTTGAGGGGAAAGTGTGTGTTTTATCACCTAAATCCTGCAAGTATGAACACTTGCAGAATCCAGGCATCAACCTTTTTCTCAATCAGATGCTGCTCTGTGCTGTTCACCGCCTTCGAAAATCAGCAACGGCTTGGATTTATTGTTGATCACATCGGCATCCACAATGACCTTGCTCAAACCTTCCAGCGTTGGCAGGTCGTACATGGTATCGAGTAATACTTTTTCCAAAATAGAGCGTAAACCACGCGCACCGGTTTTACGTTCCATGCCCTTCTTCGCAACAGCGTGCAGGGCTTCGTCACGAAATTCCAGCTCACAATCTTCCATCTCGAACAATTTGCCATATTGTTTGGTAATGGCATTTTTCGGTTCGGTAAGAATTTGCACTAATGCGTCTTCGTCCAGCTCTTTCAGTGTGGCAATCACCGGCAGGCGGCCCACAAATTCCGGAATCAAGCCATATTTAGTGAGATCCTCAGGTGCCACACCTTCCAGGATTTCGCCAATACTTTTCTGATCAGCCTTGCTCTGCACTGTAGCGGAGAAACCAATACCACTTTTTTCAGAGCGATCCCGAATAACCCGATCCAGACCGTCAAAGGCACCACCACAGATAAACAGTATATTGGCCGTATTCACCTGCAAAAACTCCTGCTGCGGGTGCTTGCGTCCACCCTGCGGCGGCACCGAGGCAATGGTGCCTTCGATAAGTTTCAGCAAAGCTTGCTGCACGCCCTCACCCGATACATCACGGGTAATGGATGGATTATCCGATTTGCGGGAAATCTTGTCGATTTCATCGATGTACACAATGCCGGTTTGTGCCTTTTCCACATCGTAATCACATTTTTGCAGCAGCTTCTGGATAATATTTTCCACATCTTCACCCACATAACCGGCCTCGGTCAGGGTGGTGGCATCAGCAATAGTGAACGGCACGTTCAACAGGCGGGCTAACGTTTCAGCCAGCAGGGTTTTGCCGCTGCCTGTAGGGCCAATCAGCAGAATGTTACTTTTGGAAAGCTCAACATCGTCTTTTTTGATGCCTGCTTCAAGCCGCTTGTAGTGGTTGTAAACGGCGACCGCAAGAATCTTCTTTGCGTTCGGCTGGCCGATAACATATTCGTCCAGACTTTGGTTGATTTCACGCGGTGTGGGTAATTTACTCTCGCCAGAACTGGAAGCCTTTTCATCGACTTCCTCACGAATAATATCGTTGCAAAGCTCTACACACTCATCACACACAAAAACAGAGGGGCCAGCAATCAGCTTCCGTACTTCGTGTTGGCTTTTTCCGCAAAAAGAGCAGTACAGCAGCTTGCCGCTGTCATCACCCTTGCTTTGCTTGTCGTCACTCATGATTACCTCGGAGATTACCCGGAAAACCCATCAAAAATGGCCTTCCCCCTTGGGCTGAATATCGTCTTGAATTGGGCTTTACTTTAGCGTCACCGGGCGAGCGCTGCAACCGCACTAAATATCAGTGTTTTCCGGGACGGCACGACTGTCCAGAACCGCATCAATCAGCCCGTAAGCTACTGATTCTTCACCACTCATAAAATTATCACGATCAGTATCCTTAGCGATGGTTTCCAGATCCTGCCCCGTATGCCCGGCCATAATTTTGTTTAGCCGGTCACGTATCAGCAAAATTTCTTTGGCGTGAATCTCGATATCGGTTGCCTGCCCCTGCACACCGCCCAGCGGCTGATGGATCATCATCCGGGAATGTGGCAGGCAAAAACGCTTGCCTTTGGCCCCTCCCGTCATCAACAAAGCTCCCATGCTGGCAGCTTGACCGATGCACATGGTGCTCACATCACAACTGATGAACTGCATGGTGTCGTAAATGGCCAAACCGGCTGTCACCGAGCCGCCGGGTGAATTGATGTAAAAACTGATGTCCTTGTCCGGGTTTTCCGATTCAAGAAACAACAACTGCGCCACAATCACATTGGCCACATGATCGTCCACCGGGCCCACCAGAAAGATTACCCGTTCTTTAAGCAAACGCGAATAAATGTCGTAAGACCGCTCGCCACGGGCCGACTGCTCGACCACGATAGGAATCAGATTCAAATTACTGATTTCGTTATTTGTAACAGAACTTATATTGGAAAAAGACGAGTTTTTCATGAGTTTGTGCATTCTCTTTTGGTGTGCAGCCAGCGTCTTTCACGCTGGCTGATACAGAAAACAGGATCAATCGGCAGTCTGACCCGGATTCATCAAAGCGTCAAATGATGTATTTTTGTCGCTCACGCTGGCCTGCGAAACAATATGTTCCACGGCCATTTCTTCCAACGTCACATTCTCCACTTCCTTGAGGCGGTCTTTGTCATCGTAATAATATTTTATCAGCTCTTCCGGGCGTTCATAACTGGCTGCCATTTTCTCTACGGCCTCGCGCAAGCGCGTAGGAGGGACGGTAATATCATTTACCTTGATGACTTCGGCAAGAATCAAACCCAATGACACTCGACGCTGCGCCTGTGTCTCAAACTGTGCGGGATCAACATCCTGTGCCGGTGCGCCATACTGCTGCATGTCCTGCTGACGCTGCTTCACCAGCACCTCAATTTCACTATCCACCAACGCTTTGGGTATGGCCAGCAATTCCAACCCCATCAGGCCATCAAACACCTGCTCTTTGACACGCATGGTAATCGCTTGTTCAGCCTCGCGCTGCATGTTTTCGCGCACCTGCTGTTTCAACGCATCCAGTCCGCCTTCTTTCACTCCAAATTCCACCGCAAATTCATCGGTCAGCTCCGGCAGTACCGGCTCTTCCACCTTGAGCACAGTGGTGGCAAATTTTACCGCCTTACCGGCAAGGTCCTTGGCGTGGTAATCTTCAGGAAAAGTCACGTCCAGCGTCAGCTCCTGACCTGCTTTAGCACCCATTAATTGCTCTTCAAAGCCAGGAATCATGCGTTTACTGCCCAGCTCTAATGGCACTTGCGTGGCCGTACCACCCTGAAATTCCTCACCGTCGAGCGTGCCCACAAAATCAATAGTCAGCTGGTCACCCTCCTGCCCGGCACGATCCACTTCACCCCAGGTTCTACGCTGTTTACGAATGGTCTCCAACATCTTGTCGATGTCCACATCACCGATTTCAACGACCGGGCGTTCGATCTTGATTTTATCCAACCCCGTCACTTCAAACTCCGGGTACACTTCGAATATCGCGGTAAATTCAAATTCTTCTTTCGCATCACCCGGTTCGATCAGCGGCACACCTGCGGGACGCAGCTTTTCCTGAAGAACGGCTTCATAAAAGCTGTTCTGCATCACTTCGCCCATCACTTCCTGGCTGACTTGACCAGAAAATTTCTGTCGCACCACACTGAATGGCACCTTGCCTGGACGAAAACCATCAATTTTCACGCGTCCAGCCAGATCTTTCAGGCGTTTTTGTACCTCGCCATCGATATTCTCTTTCGGCATTGTTACCGTCATGCGACGTTCCAAACCGCTGGTCGTTTCAACAGAGACTTGCATTGCGTTTTCCCCACTCAACTGTGTACATTAAGGATACTTGAGTAATAATGCATCACTACTCACATACTCTAAAAACAAAAATAATGGTGCCGTCCCCCGGACTCGAACCGGGACGGGTTGCCCCACCAGAACCTAAATCTGGCGTGTATACCAATTTCACCAGGACGGCTTTATAAAAAATCGTGCCGGAGCATCCACTCATATTGCCACCGCATCCAGCCCACCAATAAAAAAGCCCGACCTTGCACATAACCAAGGCCGGGCTTTTTTATTGGTGGGCCATGTAGGACTTGAACCTACAACCAATTGATTAAGAGTCAACTGCTCTACCAATTGAGCTAATGGCCCCAAACCACTGCCACCAGGATGAAGTCACCCGATGTGTGCCACGCGCGCATACTCTTCTACTACACTGCTGCTAAATATGGGGTGGACGATGGGACTCGAACCCACGACGACTGGAATCACAATCCAGGGCTCTACCAACTGAGCTACGCCCACCATCGGTCAACAAACCGGGCCGCGATTATACATGACGCGGCAAACAATTGAATACTACCTGGCTTTATTTACCAGAGCAGAAAAATGGCGCGCCCGGCAGGGTTCGAACCTGCTACCCTCGGCTTAGAAGGCCGATGCTCTATCCAAATGAGCTACGGGCGCATCTTAAGACCAGTACCGGGAAACCAGCCCTTGGAAACCAGACACCAAAAATTGGTCGGGGTAGAGAGATTCGAACTCCCGACATCCTGCTCCCAAAGCAGGCGCGCTACCAGACTGCGCTATACCCCGAACTGAGGCGGCGCATTATAGCGGCAGAATCCGCCAGATGCTATTCGCTTTTGCAGGAAAAGTGCATTTAACCTGAAATCCGCAGTTGAACGGCCTGTAAAGTGCGTTGAATGTTGTGGCTGGCAAGACGCAATGAAGAGTCATAGCCCGCTATTGCGACGATGCGCAACGCGGCCAGACGCAAAGGCAGCGTGCTATACCGGTCGTAGCGACTCACGCAACCCGTGAATGCGCCAAAACCACTCAACAGGCTATTGATCAAAATGTGGATACATCCTCGAAGCAGTTTGTACTGGAAAACAGGCGCATAATTCCAACGAAGACCTGTTGCAAAAAAACCCGTTGTCGAAAGTAAAGACGCCGTGCGATCATAGCGCCCCTGAAATAACAGTGTTTTAGCTGGCGTTGAAAAGTGGAGCAAAGTAATACATGAGCGCACAGATTATCGACGGCAAAGCCATCGCCGCTGAACTTCGCCTGAATATCAAGGCACGCGTTAAACAACGGCTGGCTGAAGGCAAGCGTGCGCCCGGACTGGCCGTGGTGCTGGTTGGTGCGGACCCCGCCTCGCAAGTTTACGTCGGCAGTAAACGCCGGGCCTGTGAAGAAGTCGGCTTCGTCTCCGTCGCTCACGATCTGCCCACAGGCACCAGCGAAGCAACTCTTCTGGCGCTCATTGATGAACTCAATGATGACCCAAGTATCGACGGCATCCTGGTACAACTGCCTTTGCCGGAACACATCGGTACCGAAAACATCATCGAACGCATTCATCCGGACAAAGACGTGGATGGCTTTCATCCTTACAACGTCGGGCGCCTGGCTTTGCGCCAACCGGTGCTGCGCCCCTGTACTCCACGCGGTATTGTTACCCTGCTGGAAAAAACCGGACAAGATATTCGCGGCATGGATGCGGTGGTGGTTGGTGCTTCAAATATCGTTGGCCGCCCCACCAGCCTCGAACTGTTACTGGCCGGCTGCACCGTCACCACCTGTCACCGTTTTACGAAAGATATCGAAGCCCACGTACGACGCGCCGATCTCGTGGTGGTCGCTGTGGGTAAACCCGGCATCGTAAAGGGAGAATGGATCAAACCTGATGCCATCGTCATCGATGTCGGCATCAATCGTAAAGAAGATGGCAAGCTGGTGGGAGATGTGGATTTTGAGTCAGCAAGCAAAAATGCCAGCTGGATTACCCCTGTGCCCGGTGGCGTGGGACCGATGACTGTGGCGACTCTGCTGCAAAACACTGTGGATGCGGCAGATCAATTACATAAATAGTCCGGCAGTCACTCTGAAAAATCAGCACTAACGTATATTCTATCGCCTTGCTCTCCGGTATATACCGGAATATACTCTTGGCATGTTTCTTTTAGCGATCACCGATGCCCTCGATAAACACAGGGTCAAATATGCGCTGGTCGGAGGCTATGCTGTTGCCCTGCATGGTGCAGTGCGAGGCACAGTGGACGTCGATATTGTCATCCAGCTCACGCAAAATGCTTTTAACAAGGCTGAACAGGCGCTCGTGGAACTTGGACTACAACCTCGCCTTCCTGTCTCTGCAGATGATGTGTTTCTTTTCCGCGAGGAATACATCAAAAACAAAAACCTCATTGCCTGGTCTTTCAGCAACCCCGATAATCCAACTGAAATCCTGGATATCATTATCACAGAAGACGTCAATAATATGAGGCCAGTGGTAAAAAATGTCATGGACAAAAAAATCAGGGTCGCCGACATTGCCAGCCTGATTGCCATGAAAACACGCAGCGGCCGCCCACAAGACATCGAAGACGCAAAAGCCTTGCAGAAAATACTTTCAGAGGAGGTGGAATGAGGCCAGTGCAATATTTTTCAGATCAGTATCTGGCACAATGTAAAACCATGTCCGCCGGACACATCGTGGAATTTCTTGAAGCCTTCCGGCTCATGCAACAACCCGCAGACAAAAGCAAACTCATTAGCCTGAAAATTCCGGAATCTCTGTTAAACGCTTTTCGCCGCAAGTGTGAGCTGGAAAACCTGAAATACCAGACACAAATCAAAACCTTAATGAAAGAATGGGTTTAATATCCGCATTATTCTCTGCGCCAGCTTGTATTGTCCGCACTGTCTTCCAACACAATACCCTGCGCTGCCAGCTCATCACGGATACGATCAGACTCGGCCCAGTTTTTGCTGGCACGCGCTTCCAGTCGTTGCGCAATAAGATGATCAATAGCCGCACACGATAACCCTTCTGCATCACCACCCTGCAAAAAAACATCAGGATTTCGTTCAAGCAACCCAAGAAAAGCGGCCTGTCGTTTCAATACAACACCCAATTGGGCTGCCAGCGGCATATCACAGTGGCGCTGACAATTAATCTCCCGCGCCAATTCGAATAACACTGCAATCGCCTCGGAGGTACTAAAATCATCGTCCATAGCCGCAGTAAAACGCCGTTCATATTCACTGTCCTCGATAGCTTCCACACTATCCAGCCCTCGCAATGCCGTGTACAACGTCGTCAACGCCGCTTTGGCCTCGTCCAGATGCTTATCAGAATAATTCAGCGGGCTGCGGTAGTGACTGTTGAGAATAAAGAAACGCACCACTTCCGGATCATATTTTTCCAGCACCTCACGAATGGTAAAAAAATTCCCCAGCGACTTGGACATTTTTTCTTCATCGATACGTACAAAACCATTATGCATCCACACGTTGACAAATTTTTCGCCCGTGGCCGCTTCGCTCTGCGCAATTTCGTTTTCATGATGGGGAAACTGTAAGTCCAGCCCGCCACCATGGATATCAAAATGGTGGCCCAGGCAGCCAGTGGACATGGCCGAGCATTCAATGTGCCAGCCAGGGCGACCCTCGCCCCAGGGTGATGGCCAGCTTGTGTCCTCTTCAGGTTTGGCCATTTTCCACAACACAAAATCCAGCGGGTCATCTTTGGCCTCCACCACCTCAACCCGCGCACCGGCTCGCAAATCGTCGGTGTTTTTACCGGAAAGCTTGCCGTAGCCTTCAAAGCTGGACACGTCGTAATACACATCTCCTGGTTGGCCGTCAGCAGATTTACCCTGGTAGGCAAACCCCTTGTCCACCAAAACCTGGATCATGGCAATAATTTCGTCCATGTGCAGGGTGGCGCGCGGCTCCGCATCAGGACGTAACACACCCAGCACATCAGCATCCTCATTCATTGCTTCAATGAAACGCTGAGTAAGCGTGCCGATATCTTCACCATTTTCATTGGCGCGGGCAATAATTTTGTCATCCACATCCGTAATGTTGCGCACATAAGTCACATTGTCGTCACCAAACACCTTGCGCAAATAACGGTTCACCACATCAAACACCACCAACACCCGCGCATGGCCCAGGTGGCAGTAGTCATACACCGTCATGCCACACACGTACAAGCGCACGTTTTTGGGATCAATGGGCGTGAAAACTTCTTTGCATTTGGTGAGATTGTTATGAATGTGTAGCATGAGTCACTCGGTATATGTCTTGTGGCGGGCAATGGTAGCGAAATCCCTGCTTTTCCACAAAAGCCGTGATGCTGGATTCCACAGACAATGGTGTGGAAACTTTCTCGAAACGGACAAACCCGATATCATTGCCCGCCAATGATCTTTCCCCTATTCTAACCAAAGGAAGCAACCGATGATGAATGCCCTGATCCGACTCACCCTGCTTTGCGCCTTGTTTGTTTTACCGCTCGCCCAGGCCAGCGCCGACGACCAGTTCCCGCGCGTACGCATCACCACCACCCTTGGTGATATTGTGCTGGAACTGGATCGTGAAAAAGCGCCCAAAAGTGTGGAAAACTTTCTCGATTATGTACGGGAAGGTTTTTATGACGGGACTATTTTTCACCGCGTCATCGATGGCTTCATGATACAGGGTGGTGGTTTCACTCAGGATCTCCAGAAAAAACCGACCCGCGCGCCTATCAAGAATGAAGCCGACAACGGGCTGAAAAACCTGAAGGGGACTGTTGCCATGGCACGCACCAATGACCCGGACTCCGCCACCGCACAGTTTTTCATCAATGTTTCTGACAAAAACACTTTTCTCAACCACACTTCACGCAGCCCGCGAGGCTGGGGTTATGCCGTCTTTGGCAAAGTGGTTGAAGGCATGGATGTTGTGGATAAAATTCGCAAGACACCCACAGGCAGCGCTGGCCCGTTCCGTTCGGATGTACCACGCACACCCGTGGTAATGGAAAAAGTGGTTCTGGATGGCGCAGCACCAACAGCTCCTGCCACGTCAATAACGCGATAACACCATCGAAATACATTTATTTCACCCACCCGATTAAGGACGACACCATGATTCGTTTGACCACCACAATGGGCAACATTGATATTGAGCTGGATTTTGACAAGGCACCCAAGAGTGCCGCCAACTTTGAGCAATATGTGAAAGAAGGTCATTACGACGGCACTATTTTTCACCGTGTTATGGATAATTTTATGATTCAGGGGGGCGGCATGTTGCCCGACATGTCGCAAAAAGAAACCCGTGCCTGCATCGAAAACGAGGCCGACAATGGCCTGAAAAATGTTAAGGGCGCGTTGGCCATGGCACGCACCAATGATCCACACTCAGCCTCTTCACAATTTTTTATTAACGTTGCAGACAATGCCTTTCTCGATCACAGCTCACCCACACCACAGGGCTGGGGTTATGCTGTGTTTGGCAAAGTTGTTGATGGAATGGACGTGGTGGAAAAAATAAAAGCAGTGACCACGACATCACGCGCGGGCCATCAGGATGTACCCGCTGATGACATTTTGATTGAAAAAGCCGAGATCATTGACGCTGAATAATTTCTAACATTTCCCCCAACAGAATCAGGCAAATGACATTGTGAGTGCATTGTTTTGAGCACATTGTTTATCGCTGACCTGCATCTTTCCGGGGAACGTCCGCGCATCATTCGCCTGTTTCGGGACTTTCTCAAAAAAGATGCACGGCGGGCGGATGCACTTTATATCCTCGGTGATCTGTTTGAGGCCTGGCTGGGTGACGATGCCGTGCCACTGGACATGATCGATGTATTGCATGACATCAACCACCTGACACAAAGTGGCGTCCCGGTTTATGTGATGGTGGGCAACCGGGATTTCCTGCTCGGCGCAGAGTTTGAAAAGATGACGGGTTGCAGGTTGTTGCCCGACCCCAGTGTCGTAAACCTCTACGGCACAGACACATTATTGATGCATGGCGATACACTGTGTACCGATGATGTCGATTATCAGGCCATCCGCAAGCAAGTACGCAGCCCGCAATGGCGACAGGCAATATTGGCCAGATCCATTGAAGAACGTATACAAATAGCGTGCGAGGCCCGGGCAGAAAGCCGGGCCCGCACCCGTGAAAAATCAGATGACATCATGGATGTTAATGCGCAAGCCGTTGTAAATGCATTCTGCACACACGGTGTAAACCGCTTGATTCATGGTCACACCCACCGGCCTGCCGTGCATAAAAGCATCATTAACGGCAAGGCCGTTACACGCATTGTACTGGGCGACTGGTACGATAAAGCCAGTGTTTTACGGATAACGGCTGATACTGCCGAGCTAACAACACCTGATCAAGCGCCTCCGTCACCGCCTTGAGAAGGCTCGGAATCCTGCGATGCCTTTTCCGCATTTGGCGCTTCTGTATCCGGCGTTTGCACCAAAACATCACCCACTGAATACCGCTTGAAATCTTTCGGCAAATCAAGTGCGCCTTCGGATGCTAAAAAATCCGTACGGTAGTCTTTCATAAAACGCTGATAACCCTTCCTGTCCCATTCACGGATGGGTAACCCGTGGTCCATGTGCCGGGTGGCATAAAATATATTCAACGACAGATCGCAGGCATCCAGCAGGTCTTCCGGTGTGCGACCCACGGTGGTGGCATGTTCACCCGCCAGCACCATTCTGAATTCGCGCAAAGCCGCCAGCACGTCGGGCATAAAATCTTCTGGCATGACTACGGCGTCATAACAATGCTTGCCATTAGCCGTAAAACGATAATGCGTTGCCTGTTTGCCATCGATTTTGGGAATGGCGCTGGAAGGCTGTGACTCTTCCTGGTAATCCAGTGTTATGGGTGGATCGATTTCCACCGCTTTATTGCGAATCACCATGATGGTTTTGTCATCCCGCGAGACGTTATAAATGGTTTTCTCTTTGCGGTTAAACAGAACGAAATCGGCCGGTGAACGTACATCCGACAGATGCAAATAACCCTCATTAACAAACAGGCGCGAGGAGAACGACTCGGACCCCGCTTCACGCTCAACCAAAATCAACAAGGTGCCGGGAGCCGCCTTTAACTCTGCTTCTGTTTTGGCAACAGGTTTTGTGGACTGGCTCGCGCAGGCCGCCAAACCCATCAATAAAAAACCGGCCAAAATAACGTTTACTGCTCGCTGCTTCTCATATTTCATCACTCACCCGTTCCCTCTAAATAGTTTAATTCATTTTCACTAAAACCGGCCGCTTCGCGGGCGCTACGGTGAAGCCTGCCTTTTTTACCCATAGAAACCCCCATGTACTGCTCAAAGAGACCCCGAAAGGTCGCATCGGGTTCCATGTCGCGCTGTTCACACAAATACCGAAACCAGCGCGTACCAGTTTCCACATGCCCGATTTCATCCTGGAGAATAATCTCCAACACCTTCACTGCCGCATGATCACCATGATTCGCCAGTTTTTTCATAATGCCGGGGGTCACATCCAGGCCGCGTGCCTCCAGCACTCGCGGTACCAGCGCCATGCGTACCAAAGGATCATGCGCAGTTTTCTGTGCCATTTCCCATAAACCGTTGTGTGCATCAAAATCACCGTAATCATAACCCAGCGACTGCAAATGCTCGCGCATTAACTGGAAATGATAGGCCTCTTCATCAGCCACCTGCATCCAGTCGTCATAATAGGCATCCGGCATATCACGAAAGCGGTACACCGCATCCAGCGCCAGATTAATGGCATTGAATTCGATATGGACAATAGCATGGATCAACGCCGCATGACCTTCCGGAGTATGCAAACTGCGGCGGTGCAGGTTTTTTGGTGCCACCAAACGGGGGCGTTCGGGACGGCCAGGACAACCAACAGGTTCAGGTTTTCCGTTGCGTATCAGTGGAATATTGCCCAACCGCCACGCCTGAAAAGTGCGGCGGGTCACTGTGGCTTTTGTATCGGGCGTGCATAGCAACAGACACCGGTCAACGGACTCAAATAAATTCATAGGCGGCATACTACGGCCATGCAAGCCTAATTGAAAATGCGCCTGCCAAAATAATTGTTAACCCGTGCGCCGGTTAATATTTCAGCATCAACGCCCAATGCCGCTTTCCAGTGGCCGTCAACGACAGGAATGTGAATCAAGGGCTTAGTTACCCTGTTTTGCAAGGTATGCAGCAGACTGCAATGATTTCTGTCTAACCCTCTGCCAACACCTGCACTGTGTACTCCGCATGGGTACTGCCACCCATGCCATCGGGCGCAGTAAATGAGATAACATGTTCTCCGGGTGTCAGATTGTTAGCAATAAGGTATTCACCGCAACCCAGGTCACCATCAAGACTGGAATTCCAGCGACAGTCGCCTTCGTCAGCACAGCCATCAGGTGAATAGGCACAACCCGCCAGCTCCACTACTTCGCTCTGTTGCGTCTGTCCATCCTGTGGCACGGGCGAGATCATCGCTTGCGCAGGTGTCCGACTCACTTCAAACATTTCCGTTTCTGCCGTAGTGGTACGCAGCAGAGTGGAAGCCATCACTTGCAGTTTGCAATTTTTGCCGCTGGGCAGTTGATCCAGGTCCACCTTGTATTCCGTCCCATCCAACGACATAACCAGCGGACGCCAGGTTTTACCGCCATCATTTGTATAACGAACAATAGAGGTCACTTGCTCGTCTTTGCCGCATTGTGTTGTCCATTCAAGAAGCACGCTACCTGACTGTGCTTCGCTGGTATCAAATTTGAGCGCCTCAATACTGATTGTCGGTGCTTTTTCAGGAATGTCGATAATAGTCGGCCCGTCTGCGTGCCCGCATTTGAAGACTAATCTGGCAGTATCACTTAGTATGGGAATGGCTTCTGAATACCAGGTGTGGGAGTCATTATGACTCTGATGTGCCTCTCTCAGTACCAGACGCTTTGCCCACAACACACAGCCCTGTTCATCCTGCAATTCAATGGCATGTTCGGTGGGCTCACCGTTATTGTTGCCACCCGGCCCCACCGTGGAAAAGCCGCTGTGCAAATCCACATCACCCTTACAACTTACGCGAAAATCAAGATACAGGTGTTCTGCACACCCCCTGGCTTCCACAGCTATCGGTGAAGGCTGATTGTTGATGTCGTTGATAAGCGCACGATACGTGCAGGGTGAAACCCAGGGGTTGCCGCAGTAACCCATAAAGTCATTGCTGTTCGACGGGTTGTACACTTTTCCAGTGGCGTAATCCATTCCAAATTCACTGATAGCAGCAGACCGGGGGTGGGTATAGTGCGGGTAACTCGGGTCCGGCCCACCCGCATCACGGCTCCTCAAAGCATGTCCCAGTTCTTGCGCCATTATGCTGCCATCACCCACAAAACTGGCACCGACGTGACCACCACCACAACCACCATAGGCGGTAGGAATGCCTTTTTTCATCAACGCATAATGACTCGCATCCTGACCCGAAGCATTATACAGCGCACGCAATTGACGCCATAAAGCGTTCCACCCCTGACCACAACCACCACCAGTGGTATTGGTCAGATCACCGGCAAAATGAATCACATCGTAAGAAAGAAAATTGAAACGTGACATAGGCCAGGTCTTGCGCAAATACACACTGGTGGCAATAAAATCACTCATGGAGGGCGCTGCCTTCAAAACACCATTACGATGATAATGCACACCATGGGCACGAATGCGCACCACCGGCACACGAATAAAGGTCAGGATACGCCCCTGCCAGGGCGTATATTTCCATTGCCCGCCAACAAATACTTTACAACGGCTGTAAACCACTAATCTTCCACGCGCATAAAAATCCGGAATACGGAAATTCAATGTGTGATTGGCGTTACCACGATCAATCGCCATAGCCCGCCGCCCGGCGGTGGAACCGTTTAATACAATGGCTTTTCGGTAGGGTTGGCCCGCAACATCGATGCGCTTAAACCATACTGCACCTTGTACGGCACCAGCGGCCTGCCACCAGGGCTTAACGAGATTGGGATAAACACGAATCGTGAGATGCTTGCGCTCGATTAACGGCACGGCATTATCTGCTTCAGTATGAGAAGCCTGCTGGCTATGTGAAGACGTGTAGAACTGTGTTGCCTGGGTTGCCTCTATTCCTTCGATATTAAAAATAAAAACCGGTGCCAAAAGGGTCGATGGAACAATATGAGAAAAAGCACCGCTATCGATTGCATTATCATTAATGGTTTCTGCTTCTGTCGGTATACCCGGCGACATATCCCGTGTGGCAGGAGCCTCTGTATCGAGTGACTCCACTGCACCAGGGGGGGCAACATCCAACCCCGTTTCCTCAATATCAAAAAACTCGGTCGTTCGCAGAAACTCCTGCTCAACACCGGTCTCAGGCGCGCAAGCAGGCTGATGCTCTATCTGCTTTTCCATTATTCTTCTCCCTGCTATGTAGTAAACATTACACAATTTCGACGAATTCAAGGCGCAACATCAGGCGCCTTCTTAAATCCGCGAGCATCCTCACCACATAACAGTCACTCGCGTGACCCGGCACAATCTACATCCACACTGCAAACACAACAAGTGCTTGATTACAATGTGGGAATATTCACCAAACACGTTGTTCACACTCAACAAACAACCCACAGCAAGCCACTAAGGTATTCACGTCACACCAGCAAAGGATGCTATTCACTGCACAAAAAACAAACACTCTCAGTCGGTTGCGGGGAATTGAATCCCCAGAGCCTAAAGGCGCTCCAGCATCAGACGCTACATTAATTACAGAGACATTGCCCTTACCCCGTCATTTTCCGAGAGCCCGGACACCATGTTTGTTCGACTGATCACATCACTGCTTATCTTTGCCTTGCTGCTGACTCCGGCATCAATCTCAGCCAATCATGCACCCAACGTCAATCATGGGAAATTAATCAGCAAAAATAAAAAACTGAACTCTGTTTATAAAAAACAAGGGGAAAAAATTCAAAATGCCTTCAGGCGATATCAAAAAAAAGCGGCGAAAATCTGGGGAAAGGAAGCCGTCATGCCCAGTGCAAAACGTGATGTGACTTATCGCAACAATTTCAAAGAACGCAGCATTGTGAATTACGACGAAGGTGTGGTGAAAATTGAACTGGCCCTGAAGCCCGGTATTGCAAAAAACCCAAAACACAGACAGCGAAAACTGATATCTGCCATTAAAAAAACGATTAAACAAGGCCCGGATAATCGCTCCATTATCCACATCGCCAAACGCCCCTCACCGCCGCGCAGTAAACAGCCTGCGGTATTGGCTGGCCTGGTGGCCAATATCGACAATTCACCGCTTGACTCAAAAAACCTGACAGAATTTGCCAAGGCAATAGCGGCTACCATGAAAGCTCGCAGTCTTACAGGCAAAGATGGTAAACAGCGCGTAGTGATCAGCACACAATTCAGCCTGGTGCCCGATCACATTCGTGTTCGCGCACAAAAATTCAGTGAGAGCGTGCATAGCTATGCCCATGAACATAATATTCCCGCACCACTTATTTTCGCGATCATTGAAACAGAAAGTGCTTTTAATCCCAGAGCAAAATCACCCATTCCCGCCTTTGGTTTAATGCAACTGGTGCCCAAAAGCGGTGCGCGTGATGCCTATAAGTTTATCTATTCAAAAGACAAGGTAGTCAAAGAAAAATATCTATACGATCCAGATAACAATATAAAATTAGGTACAGCTTATCTGCATTTGCTGTACTACAAACATTTCAAAAGAATCAAAGACCCTGAGGCACGCACCCTGGCCACCATTGCTGCTTACAATGCTGGCTCAGACAGCGTCATCCGTTCCTTCACTGGCCGATACACCAAACGAAACTATGCCAGTCGTTATTCGTGGCGTCGCCACGCCTATAATAAAATCAACAAACTCAACGCCGATGAGCTTTACACACATTTTCGTGCCCACCTGCCCGCAAAGGAAACACGGGATTACCTCAAAAAAGTACGCAATCGTATGGGGAAATATGAAACATAGCCCCAGGATATAGCCAGAATATGGAAAGCCCTTCACCTGCCCCCCCACCTGAAAGAGAGCATGAGGGAAAATGCCATTTAAGTTTTCAATTCACTCTGCCGACATCGAAATTATCCAACTATCAGATATACCCGTGGTGTTTGAGATTTAGGCTTTTAGTGTGCGTCATATTCATTTCATGGCAAGGTGAAATGACGAGTAATAGCCGGACTATTGCGAGGAATTTCAACGCAGCCATGGAATGAAGAGGGCGTACAATAAAACCTAAATCTCAAACGCTACGGGTATAGTTGGCAATATTACGCTTGATGCATAGCGCTGCAACGAATAGCATCCAATACAAATCACCGACGTAACGCCCAACAAGAGAGTCCCCATGAACAGTTCACGTTTATTCCAGGGTGCGGCAGTAGCTGCATCACTGGCACTTGCCACCTACATCACTGTCGTATACGTATTGGAAGGAGAGAAGGATAGCAAAACTGTCACGGCATCCTCCGGTAACGTGGCAAGCCACAATGTCACTCGCGATATTTTAAGCTACGCCCCCGCTGACACAATCTATTTTTTCGGTGGACTTGAGCCTGCATCACTGAGCGATATGATAAAAATCATCGAACCTCAATGGGGCTATATACAGCCCGCAGATTTAAAAAAATCACTCGATCAACAATTGCCCAATAACAAAAATATGCCGCCAGCAGTAAAAATGTTAACCGGATTATTCATTGAGTATGTGACTGCGTTTAAAGACCTGGAAACAGTACAAGGCACATTGGGGCTCGACGACGAGCTGGACGCCGTTCTTTATTCCGTTGGAACCAACCCCGTAATGCGTATCAAACTGGCTGACACAAATATATTTAATGCCTTTATTAAACGTGTCGAAGAAATGCAACAGGTAACACCCGTACAGGAATCACAAGGTGAACTTTCATTTAAAACATATCGTTTCTCTGCCCCTGGAAGCAACCATCAGAACGCGACTGATGCCAAACTCGTCATCAGCGTGAACAACAACTACGCCCTGATCACCCTGTTAACATCATTGGAGGACCAGGCAGCCCGTGACCTGATACTGGGTGTAAAAAAACCGGCAAACTCTCTGGCTGACACGACACTGTTAACAGACCTCACGTCCAAACATAATTTCCACCCGGCTTATCTTGGCTACATAAGTCATGAGGAAATCGTGAAGGGTCTGACCACCCCGGAAGACAACGAATTTGGCCGCATGCTGGGAGCATTGCTCAACACTGTCAGCGCACAAAAAGTGCCTGACCAAGCTAACGGAGGTGCCGAACAAACATCTGTCGCACAAAATAAACCCGTGACAAAAAACCCACTGGCCCCCATACAAACAACCGCCTGTCGCACCGGGCTTCTGACAATCATGCAAACATGGCCACGCACCGTCTTTGGTTACACCGAACTCGACCTGAAGAAAAAACCCATAAAAATGGCCGCACGCATGGTGGTTGAAAATACCGATGCGGTATTCATGCAGCAATTACAACAATTACGTGGCTTCATTCCAGCACATGTCCGTAAAATCGACAGCAGACCTGCCCTGGGTTTTGGTTTTGGCTTTAACATCGATGAACTGACACCGGTGGTCAGCCAGATGTTCACAGAATTCACACAAAAGGATTACCAATGCCAGTTTCTGGCAGAAATGAAACAAGGCCTTACTGGCTCCAATCCAGTGCTCGCACTGGGCATGATGACGGGTATGGCTGCGGGTGTACACGGCATTTCGGCAACTGTACTGGATATCGACGCCTCCATGAATCTTGAGCAAAAGGGGACTGCCCCCGACATTCACAGCCTCGATGCCATTATCACTATCTCGGCAAAAGAGCCGCAACGCCTGCTCCTGATGGCTGCCAATTTCCAGCAAGGCATGCCGCCCATTCAGCTCCCCGATGATGGCACTCCAATAGACTTCCCCATTCCTCTGCCAACATCTGAGCTTGGTAGCGTTAAACTGGCATTAAAAGGAAACCACATTGTGGCTTACATCGGAGACAAGGCTGAACAGCTCGCGCAAACGATGGCAAACGATCCTCTTGCGGCAACGGGCATGTTTGCACTTAACATGGACCTTGGAAAGTACATGAAACTCGTCAACAACTTTGTGCAGGCCGCTGACAACACAGACGGGAAAATATCCGAACAGGACAAGGCCATGTTGGAAGAGATGGCAAAAGCGAATGTGCAATTCGTCGAATCTTTCGATATTACGCCACAAGGCATTGTCCTCGATGTAACAATGACCATGCACTGATAATTTACAACGTTAAACTCAATATAAGCTGAGGCACTTTTTCAGTAACACCCTGCAAACCAAATTTGTTACGCCAATATTGGTATTCAATTCCAAAATAGACTTTATTTTTAAAATCCATCATACGGCCTATATCCACCAATAATTGTGGCTGTGACTGTATATTTGCAACAAAATAAGATTCTGAACCGACGTAATCCACATAGCCGCTGAAAATACCGTGTACGCGAAATAATGTAAATGGAAACCCCCAGGAGATAGAGATTTGCTCGGTATCCCCCGGCACTGATGGATCGCCACCATACAAAAAATTGACATTAAAATAATCAGCGCTTTCAAAATCTATTCTGACACCGATGCCATAATAATAACGGCGGAAACTCGATACTGGATTTGACCCATAATCATATTCACCCACCAGAAGAATATCATCAATTTTCCAGATGCTATCCGTTTGATTAAACAGATTGGAGAGACTAAATGCAGGATGCCATTCACCATAGATAGAAATAAAATCACTATCCGGGTTAATAACATCAAAGAAAAAATAATGACTGCCTATTTTCCCACCACTGCTATGGTCAAATGTTGCAATGGTTCTTTTCTTCTCCCCAACCAGGTAACCTCTTCCCTTTAAGAATGATATACTGGTTGCAGACCAGTTTATTGCGTTTTTATCATAATGGTCTGCCTGCCATTCATTTGCGTACCCCGCGTTATTTCCAACTGAAACATTAATAGCCAATAAAATAAATGTTAATAAAGTACACTTGGCGTTACATTTCACAAACGACTCCTTTCTTTATTATGTAACTCAGGAAAAATTTCCATCACTATGTTCCTTCGCGCTATTTGTCTTGTATAAAATCGTCCCGCCAGTGCTTGATTTACATTCTAATGACTAAGCGGTACGCATAATTGGTAAGGCCTCAAGGTGATAACTGCCGCGAACATATCAATATTAATATTTTCTTGCCTGAATTTTTCTTGTTAAAATTGAGGCCAGATAAAGACCGTTATCCGCATCGTATATCCCAAACTCATCTTCCAGCATAGTGTTCCGGGCATTCCATATAACAGCATCATCGCTTCCACCCACCCAACTATTAAAGTGTGTTATTTCTTCACTCAATGTAAACATGACCGCGATCCAGTCGCCAGGCTTTACTGTATCATTCAAGCTCCATGTGTTATTGAACGGCAGGTGCCATGCAACCGTTTGGTTAAGAATGCCATCGCTATCGCTATCATCAAATCCAGACTCTTCTTGCCCATGAAACAGGGACTGTGCATTCAGAGTAACCACATTACTGATGATAATATCATCACGCTCCGTATCCAGGCCGAATACAACAAGATTCTCATCATCGTCAAGTGATTTATCACCTGCGGGAACCTGGACAGGTGGGAATGTTTGCCAATTAGTGATGACATGACTGCTGGGAGTTGTCACTGTCGGTGCGATGGGGCCAGCATTTTCAATCAACATAAAATATGTGTACTGACCATAACTGTTTTCCCAATATACGATATGAATGTTACCTAATGGCATAGCAAGAGCATTGATTGAATAAAGTGTGCTGATACAAAAGAACAGAATAGCAGATATGTTTTTTTTCATGATATCTTCCCCTTTAGTGATTTCCATGGCCTCATATTGCTCTTGCACAGTTCTCACGATTCACCCGCAGGGTTTAGCTCATATGAGCCTCTCGTGAATAAAATGTGATATCTGCGTAAACCGCGAGCGAATCCTCTCCACCATGCTGCACCTGTCGGCAATATGCAATTAGAAGCACACCGGGAACGCATGGATCAAAAAGGTAAGGAGACGACGCGTCGCCGATCAGGGTTAGCCGAGCACCCTTTTGGCACGCTGAAGCGCTGGTTTGGGTGGGATCATTTTTCTGGTACGCAGATTCAGTAAAGTCCGTGGTGAAATGAGTCTCATGGTGCTGGGTTACAACCTGATGCAAGTCATCCGTATCCTCGGGATAAAAGCGTTCAGGGGTTATCGCGCCTTAAAAAAACGTACGGTGGAAGCCAGTTTAGAAGGAGCAGCAACCGCATAACTCCAACCCATTGTTTTTATTGATAATTTATAAGGGTTCGCGATAAGCACCGGAAAACACCCATGACAGGATATATTGCCACAATAGAATCTTTCTGATGGCACTGCGCTTGAAATGCACAAAAATACTCAGAGAGTAGCAGCAGAGTTACACTAATTATAAGCGGTACCTGTCAGATCACTAATGCCCTGTACACCTCATTGTCATTAAGTTAGGAATTAACATTTCCTCGTTCCCATATCCCCCGGAATTGGGAAAGTATTATTCCCATTTGCTGCACAGATCGTGATCAAACATGTAAAGTAGTGCTGTAAAAAAACCGCACACAAAACAACCCCCCCATTTCCGCAAAGAAAGGGGGAAGCCTGTTGAAATGTATCTGTTAATTCTCCTTTGAGAAAAAATCCATGGCTTTCGCTGCAATGGCTATGCAGCAGGATGAATGCCCCATATCGTTATTCAATATTGTAAGAGAATATTTTATGGCCCCTCTCTCCTGGACAGCCGACACGTAAAGGTCGTTTTGACCTTCACGCATCGGACAGAACCATCAGTTCTCAATCACCGTTGTATGTTGCAGATTGATCGTGTCCTGCATTCCTGTGGCCGTGACACGAACTGGTGCGACTATCAATGTTCCATCAACCAAACTATCGGCGACCGTTGCATTGATTGTTATAACTTGGCTGGCACCAGCTGCCATGGTGCCCAGAGTCCAGCCTGCTTCATCCATTGGATCACAATTCCCGGAACAACCAGCTGCATCGGGTTCTGCGTCCACACTCCAACGAAAGAACAGTTCTGCCGGAACTCTGAGCTGCACACTTACATCCTCAACCGGTAAACCATAGCCATTGGTCACCGTAATGGTATAAGCCAGAATCCCGCTTGATGCCACAGGTTGAGGCGTTGCAGCAATGTCTACCGATAACAGTGAAGCAATTCCCGTGTTTTCTGCAACAGAAACTGCAAATTCACTTCGATTATCGATCTCAAGCCCGCCGTCATGGGACAATTCAGCAGAGAGCGCAAGAATATCACCATCCGTAGCGCCACCGGCCACTACAGTGATTTCACGGTGCAGTGATGCCCCGACACTAAGAGTGCCCTCGTTCCATACCACCTCACCTGCGTTGACCTCGCTACCGCCATCACTGATGGAACTCACAGTCACACCCGCAGGCAAAAAGGCTCGAAGCTCTACCGAGGTCAGCGATCCCGCGCTGGTATTGCCAAAGTCCAGTTGATAGGTAAAAGTCTCACCCGCTATCACCGGGTCCACTGAGGCACCCAAAGCCAGATCGGCAGATGGGGCATTGAAAACCGCAACCGTCTTCCGCAAGTCAATCGTGTCACCCAAACCGGTCGCCGTAACTCGCACCGGTACCGTGATCAGGTTGCCACTCAATACGTTGGCGACCAGTGCATTGATTGTAATCGTGCGACTTTCACCAGCAGCCAGGGTACCCAGATTCCAGCTTGCTTCATCCATTGGATCACAATTCCCAATACAATTCGCATTGGGTTCTGCATCTGTGCTCCAGACAAAGAACAGTTCTGCCGGAACCCGAAGTTGCACAACCACATCATTGACGGGCAGCTCTGATGAATTACTGACCGTCAGTGTGTACAACACGCGCTCATCCCCGACCACCGGGTTGGCTGAAGTGCTGATATCTACTTCCAGTGGAAGTGTGTCAGAGACCACAGTCAACGCATGTTCAGCAGTATTGTCAACAATCTGACCACCGTCGTGGGTTAGCTGGGCAGTGGCTTTCAGAATTTGCCCGGCGATGAGACCAGTATCGGCTGTCACCGTAATTTCACGACGCAGTGATGCACCGACACTAAGAGTGCCCTCGTTCCATACCACCTCACCTGCGTTGACCTCGCTACCGCCATCACTGATGGCACTCACAGTCACACCCGCAGGCAAAAAGGCTCGAAGCTCTACCGAGGTCAGCGATCCCGCGCTGGTATTGCCAAAGTCCAGTTGATAGGTAAAAGTCTCACCCGCTATCACCGGGTCCACTGAGGCA
>Ga0256839_1001787_pt1 | contig 25337 bp, 25 predicted proteins | sample 354166metaG_FD_185968 | JGI IMG/M metagenome (GOLD analysis project Ga0256839, IMG submission 185968) | Hydrothermal vent microbial communities from Mid Atlantic Ridge, Atlantic Ocean - 354-166 | ecosystem: Environmental > Aquatic > Marine > Hydrothermal vents | place: Atlantic Ocean: Mid... | reverse complement strand
TCGGTGGTGAGCCGGCGGACACCCTCGCTCTTGTTGTAGTAGGCTTGGGCGACGGCGGTGTTGGGCTTGTGGGAGCCGGTGGGGCTCACGCCCTCGTATTTGTAGTAGATCCGGGCCGGGGTGCCGAGCTTCTGTTCGAGCCTGCGGGCGCGGTAGAGCGGTGTTGGCCGCCACAGGCGGTAGATGTTGCGGACCTCCTCCGGGATCGCGATCCATCGCTCCCCGGCCGCCTCCTGGGCGATCAGGGCCTGGGGGAAGAGGGGTGCCAGGGCCTCGGGGGCGAGGGGCTTTCCGCTGCGGGGGTCGAGCGGTGGCGGCGGCGGCTGCGGCAGGTCGGCGAGGATGTTGTACCAGTGTTCGGGAATCCGCCCGTCTGCGAGGAGATAGGTGGTGGATTCCATCTCCGCTGCCTCCCTGGCCCGCACCGGGGTCGTGATACGAACCCGCTCGAGGGGAGGCAAGCGTGTCGGCTGCGGGAAAGGGACTCGTTATTGGGAAGGCATCTTATGGAAAATCCAACGACCGGCCGGCTCGACGATGGTCCGCCCCAGTGCCGCATCCCCGGTTGTCTCCGCACGCCGCCGGTCCCCTCGCGGTCGGCAGCGCGACCGGCCGCCCGGGCCGCAGGTCCGGGCCGGGTGCCTCGCGCTGCCGCTTTGGGATGCGGATGGCGGATCCGGCTCGCTGCGGCACGGGCTTCATGTGCGGACGGAATCCGGCGCCGGCGGCAGCCGGCCGAGTTTGCGCCAGACCTCGAGGAACTGCCGCATCATCCGCACGTGGTGGGTGCGCACGAGCGCCGCACCGTGCTCGAGCGCGTGCAGCGCCGCCAGCTGCGAGAGCGGATCCCGTTCCTCCAGGGGAGCGGGCAGGAACCCCTTGCGCGAGACCGCCACCATCACCGGGAAGGGATGGAGGCGCGCTGCCAGGCTCGCGAAGGCGCGCAGGAGCTCCCAGCTGGGCTCGGGATCGAGGCTCAAAAAGCGTCCCCAGCCCGGATCCAGGACGATGCGCTCGGCGCCGATGCCGGCGCGCACGGCCGCCTGGGCGCGCTCGAGCAGGAAGTCCGCCACCTCGTTCACCAGATCCCGATACTGGCGCGGCCGCGCGCTCACATGCGGGAGGGGCGCGTCCTTGGCGTGCATGAGCACCAGCACCGCCTCGCTCGCCGCCACCACCTCCGCCATCGCGGGATCCGCGCGCAGGGCCGAGACGTCGTTGATCATCCCCACCCCGAGCGCCAGCGCCCGGGCGGCGGTGGCGGCGTGGTAGGTGTCCACCGCGAGCGGCAGGCGCCCCGCGAGGGCCTCGAGCACCGGAGCGATCCGCCGCCACTCGGTGTCGGCATCCAGCGGGCGGCTCCCGGGGGCCGTCGACTCCCCGCCCACCTCCACCACCGTCGCCCCTTCTTGGATCATTTCTTCGGCCCTGTGCCGCGCCCGTTCGGGAGCCAGGAAGCGGCCGCCGTCGGCGAAACTGTCGGGGGTGACGTTGAGCACGCCCACGATCCAGGGGGCGGGCGTTCCGAGCCAGCGGGCGAGACGGTGCCCTGCCAGGACGGCGGCGGAAGCGCTCATCCGCTCCCCTCCCTTCCTCCAGATCGGCCGCAGCGGCAATGTGCGCGCAAGCCCGGATGCTGTCGAGCCGGGAGCGGGGCGCGTTTCGCTCGGCGGTGTTCCGCCCGGCGAGGCTCCCCTCCTTGCGGGACTCGTCCCGGGATGCGTGCGGCGGTGTTTTGCGCTGGCCGCGGCGGCGGGTCCTGCCTAAGGGAAGCGGAGGTGGACGGGGAACGGGCACGGATGGCGCTCGGCGTCGGCATTCTCGGTCTCGGCTACGTCGGCAGCACGGCGGCGGCCTGTCTGCTCGAGGACGGACACCGGGTGGTGGCGGTGGACGTGCGGCCCGAGAAGGTGGCCGCTCTGGCTGAGGGGCGTGCGCCGGTGGCGGAGCCCGGGGTGGAGGAGCGGCTTTGCGCCGGCCTGCGCAGGGGACGGCTGACGGTCTGCTCCGAGATCGGGCCCCATATTGCGGATCTGGATGTGGTGTGGGTGTGCGTGGGCACCCCTGCGGGGCCCGGGGGAGCGCTCGACCTGTCGCGGCTGCTCGAGGCGAGCCGGACGCTGGCCCGGGCGCTGCGCGCGGCGCCCGCGCGGGAGCGTCCGTTGTGGCTCGTCTACCGCAGCACGGTGATGCCCGGCACCATGGAGGAGCGGATCCTTCCGCTTTTGGGCGAGGAGCTCGGCGAGCCGCCCGGGCGCCGTTATGAGGTGGTCTATTATCCGGAATTCCTGCGCGAGGGGTCGGCGGTTGCGGATTTCCGCTGTCCCCCGAAGGTGGTGCTGGGCGAGCGGGCGCCCGGCATCGCCCGATCCCTGCCGGGGGTGGCCGCAGCCGGCGCACCCCGCTTCGAGCTTCCGTTCCGGGCCGCCGAGCTGGTCAAGCTCGCCGACAACGCCTTCCACGCCCTCAAGGTCGCCTTTGCCAACGAGACGGCGCGCATCGCCGCAAGCCAGGGCGTCGATCCCCAGGCGCTGCTCGCCCCCCTGCTCGCGGATACCCGGCTCAACATCTCCACCGCCTACCTGCATCCGGGCGCCCCCTTCGGCGGCCCCTGCCTGCCCAAGGATCTCCAGGCCCTGATCGTCAGTGCCGAGCGGCTCGGCCTTCCCGCCCCTCTGCTCGCCGGGGTGCGGGAGAGCAACGCCCGCCATCTGGACTGGCTGGTGGCGCAGATCCGCGCCCGCATCCCGCCGCCGGCCTCCATCCTCCAGCTCGGCCTCTCCTTCAAGCCAGGCACCGGCGACCTGCGCAACAGCCCGCTTCTCGACCTGGCCGAGCGGCTGTTGGCCTGCGGCTACGAGCTCTGCATCTACGATCCCGATGTCGATCCCGCCCGCCTGATCGGCGCCGACCGCAGCCGGGGGCCGGCGGAGCCTGGCGTGCTGTTCGGCCGTCTCATCGACGATCCGGCTCCCTTCCTCGCCCAGGCGGAGCTGGTCATCCGGGGCAAGCGCAACATCGCCCTGCCCCTCCCCGAGGCGGTGCCGGTGGTGGGTTTGGATTGCGAGCTTGTGGGAGTGGGGGAGACGCCGCGATGAAGGCGCTCGTGTCCATCGTCATGCCGGTCTACAACAGCGCCCGCTATCTGTCCGAGGCGATCGAATCGGTGCGGCAGCAGAGCTATCCGCACTGGCAGCTGATCATTGTGGACGACGCCTCGGAGGACGAGAGCCGGGCGATCGCGCGGCGTTATGCGCGGTGTGATGCGCGCATCGAGCTGGTTGAGCTCGCGGTCAATGTGGGGGCGGCGGCGGCGCGCAATCGGGGGCTGGAGCGGGCGCGGGGGCGTTATCTTGCGTTTTTGGACAGTGACGATCGCTGGGCAGCGTGCAAACTCGAGCGCCAGATCGCATACATGGAAGCCGAGGGAGTCTGTTTTTCGTGCTCATATGCCTATGTCTTGGATGCGCAAGGACGCATTGTTGATGAGCTTCGGTGCCCTTTGTCAATCAGATATAACGATCTTCTGAAGACAAATCATATAGTGCATTCATCTGTTGTGTATGATGCAAGTATTCTTGGCAAGCAACAATATCCGAGTCATTTTCCTCGCCATGAGGATATCGCGGTATGGCTGCGCATCCTCAAGGAGGGACGCTCCTGTTGTGCTGTTCCAGAATTTTTGACTATGTGGAGAAGAAGGAAAGATTCTATATCGTCGGACAAAATCGAGGCTATGTATTGGGAATGGAAATTATTGAGAGAAATAGAAGGTCTTGGGGTTGTACAGTCGGTATATTACTTCTCCCATTGGGCCGTGCGGGGGATGGTCAAGCATATGAAGATGGCGTTGAAAGGTGACGTGCAGGCGGCATCTGGTCTTCCCTTCCGGCGTCACGTGTCAAGAGATCAATGCCGGCATTCCGCGCGATCGGGCTGATCGTCAACGCCGATGATTGCGCCCTCACCCCGGCGATCACCGACGGTGTTCTCGCATGTATACGCAAGGGGCGGGTGACCGCCACCGGCATCATGCCCAACATGCCGGATTTCGCCCGCGCTGCGGCCCTGCTCCGCCATGAGGATGTGGACGTCGGGGTCCATCTGGCGCTCACCGCCGGCGCACCGCTCACCCGCGCGCTTCGCGCGCATCTGCCGGACGGGCGTCTGCCCGGGAAGTTCCGGCTGATGTCTGCGTTTCTCCGAAGGCGGCTGCCGCTTGCTCTGGTGCGCGCAGAGTGGCGGGCGCAGATCGAGCGCTGCCTGCAGGCCGGTCTCGCGCTTCGGTTCGCGAACAGCCACGAGCATCTGCACATGTGGCCGCCGTTGTTCGCGCTTGTGTGCGAGCTCGCCCGCGAATACCGCATCCCTCACATCCGCCTCTCCGCTCCCGATGGGATCGATCTGGGTTCCCCCTCTGGCCTGCTGCGCGATCTCGCCCTCACCGCGCTGGCCCGCCGGGTGCGGGCGCGGGTGGGGGAAGGGATCCGTACGCTGCCCCTTGTCGGTCTTGCGGCGAGCGGTCGTCTGGATGGGGCCGTGCTGGAACGGTTGCTGGCCTCCCTGCCCGGGGGGAGTGTGGCGGAGCTGCTGTGCCATCCCGGCTACGAGGATGGAGGGCGGTTGCACCGGGATCGGGAGCGGCGTGTCCTGTGCGACCCCGGCTTCCCGGAACTTCTCGCCCGCTATCGGGTGCGGCTTGTCCGTTATCGCGATCTCGGGGAGGAGGTCGGGCGGCGGGACGGAAGGGAGAGGGGGGATGGAGCGCGAACTCCGGCTGCTGAGCGTGGTGGTCCCGGCGTACTGTGAGGAGGAGGGAATCGGCCGGACCGTGGCGGCCATCGTGCGGGTGCTGGAGGGTTGCCGGATACCGTTTGAGCTGGTGGTGGTGGACGACGGCAGTCCGGATGGCACCTTCGAGCGCATCCGCAGCCTCGCCCGGCGCGATCGCCGCATCCGGGCCCTCAGACTGTGTCGCCGGTTCGGCAAGGAAGCCGCCCTGTGGGCCGGCCTCGAGGCGGCGCGGGGCGATGCGGTGGTCACCATGGACGCCGATCTCCAGCATCCCCCTTCCCTGCTGCCCGCCATGGTCGCCGCCTGGCGGGCGGGAGCGTGGGTGGTGCACGGTGTGCGGGAATCGCCCCGCGTGGGCGGCTTTTGGGGCTGGCGTCTGCGACGCCTGTTCCACCGGCTGCTTTCGCGCCTGGGCGGGATCGAGCTTGAGGATGCGAGCGATTTCAAACTGCTCGACCGGCGGGTGGTGGAGGTGCTGGTGCGGCGGATGCCGGAGCGCGGGCGCTTCTACCGGGGGCTCGTGGCCTGGACCGGTTATCCGGCGGTGAAACTCGCGTTCGCGGTGGGCGAGCGGGAGAGCGGAGGTTCCCGGTGGCGCTCCGCCTGGCTGGTGGAGCTCGCCATCTCCGGAATGGTCTCTCTCACCACCCTCCCCTTGCGCATCGTCACCGTGCTCGGCCTCGCCACCCTGCTCCTGAGCGCCGTCCTGGCCGTCGAGACCCTCTGGTCGTGGTCCACCGGCGACACCGTGTCCGGGTTTACCACCATCGTCCTGACCCTGCTGATCATCGGCAGTTCGATCATGATCAGCCTCGGCATTATCGGCGAGTACATCGGCAGGATCTACGAGGAGGTGAAACGACGTCCTCCCTATCTCGTCGAGCAGGAGGTGAACATGTCGAAGGAGGCGCTTCCCGGCCCGCCCCGCATGACCACTCCCGTGCAGGATGCGGGCGCAAACCGCGCACCCACCCGGGAGCGGGCCCGGCGGGCGGGATGACCTCTCCCGCCTCCTCCACCTCCCGAACCGGTTCCGCGGCTCGCAAGACAAGGCCCGTGCCGGGCCGACTCCGCCAACCTCAGGCGTGCACCCGCACCAACACCTTGCCGAAGGTGCGGCCTTCGAGCAGCTCGATGAGCGCCCGGGGCGCCTCGGCAAGCCCCTCGTAGACCTGTTCGCGAAAGCGGATCGTGCCCTGGGCGAGCTGTTTGCTCATCTCGGCCTCGAAGGCCGGGCGGAGGGATTCGAAGTCCCACACAATCATCCCCTCCAGCCTCAGCCGCCTGATCAGCACGGTGCGCAACAACAGCGGGGTGCGGTCGGGGCCTTCGGGAAGGGAGGACAGATTGTACCAGGCGATGCCGCCCACCACCGGCATGCGGGCGTGGAGGTTGAGCAGCGGCAAGACCGCCCACAGCACGTCACCGCCCACCAGTTCCAGATAGACGTCGATCCCCGAGGGACAGGCGGCGCGAAGGCGCGCCTGGAGATCGGCCTCATGCCGATCGATGCAGGCATCGAAGCCGAGCGTCTCGGTCACGAAGCGACATTTGTCGCGCCCACCGGCGATGCCCACGACCCGGCAGCCCTTGCGCTTGGCAAGCTGGCCTGCCACCGATCCCACCGCACCGGCCGCCGCCGGCACCACCACGGTCTCCCCTTGCTCGGGCCTCGCGATGCCCTCGAGGGCCGCATAGGCGGTCAACCCCGGCATGCCGAAGACGCCGAGCCAGGCCGAAGGAGGGGCGAGATCCGGATCCACCTTGCGCAGTCGCGCTCCCGGCAGAACAAACCGGCTCTGCCAGCCTCCCATGCCGATCACCAGATCGCCCGGGACGAAACGGGGATCGCGAGAACACAGGACCCGCCCCACGCATTCGCCGTGGATGGGTTCGCCGAGGCGCACCGGCTCGGTGTAGGAAGGAGCTTCGGAAAGCCGCCCGCGCATGTAGGGGTCGATGGAGAGCCACAGCGTCTCCACCAGCACCTCGCCTTCCCCGGGCGGATCCAGCGTGACCTCCTCGCGCGCGAAGTCCTCGGGACGGGGCGCCCCGCGCGGGCGGCGTTTGAGGACGATTCGGGTCGAGGTGTAGGGTTCGGCGCCCATCTCGGCGGGTCGTCAGCGGATCTCGAGACTGTCCTCGAGGGCGCGCGGCTCCTCGATGCGGGGCTCCTGGCCGCCGCGCAGGATGGTGTTGCCCATGTACAGGAGACGCTGGTCGATGGGCGGCGGGTTCAGCCAGTCCTCTTCGCGGATCTGGCCGCTCTTGCCGTAGACCTCGAGGGCGTTCGCGTAGGTGACCTTGCGGATGTGGTCCTCCGGGATGCCCATGCGTCGCATGAGCTCCGCCGTCTTGGGCACGGCGAGGGGATCCGAGATGCCCCAGTCGCAGGCGGAATCGACGATGATGCGCTCGGGCCCGTAGCGCTTCACGATCTCGGCCATGCGGCGGCTGCCCATCTTGGTGTGCGGGTAGATGGAGAAGGCAGCGAAATATCCGCGCTCGAGCACCTCCGCGACCGTCTCCTCGTTGTTGTGGTCGATCACCACCCAGGAGGGATCGAATCCGTGCTCCTCGAGCACATCCATGGTGCGGCGCGTGCCCTTTTTCTTGTCCCTGTGAGGCGTGTGGATCATGATCGGAAGGTGCAGCTCCTTGGCGAGCTCGATCTGGAGCCGGAAGTATTTCTCCTCCAGCGCGGTCTGCTCGTCGTAGCCGATCTCGCCGATCGCCACCACACCCTCCTTGAGGGCGAAGCGCGGCAGGATCTCCATCACCCCTTCCGCGAGTTCCTCGTGATTGGCCTCCTTGCTGTTGAGCCCCACCGCGCAATAGTGGCGGATCCCGAACTGTCCCGCCCGGAAACGCTCGAAGCCGCAGATCCAGGCCAGATAGTCGATGTAGGTGCCCACATGGGTGCGCGGCTGGCCGACCCAGAAGGCCGGCTCGATGACGGCGACCACACCCGCCTTGGCCATGCGCTCGTAGTCGTCGGTGGTGCGGGAGATCATGTGGGTGTGGGGATCGAGATACATGCGAAGCCCTCCTCCTACGAGGCCATGCGGGCGGCGAGGCCGCTCCAGCTCAGCTGGCCGGCGAGGGCGGCGCGGGCGAACTCGGATCCGGACTCCTCAAGCAGCCGCCGCGCCCGCGGATCCGGGCTCGCGGCCAGCGCCAGCGACGCCGCCATGCGCTCGAGGGGATCGTCGGAGTCGAGCACCCGCCCGAGATCCTCGAGCGCCTCGTCCCGGGCAAAGGGGCCCACACAGCGCCACAACTCGGGCGACACCGGCCGCCCCGCCGCCCAGCGCTCGTGGGCGTAGTCGAGGAGCATGCGGGCCAGTTCGGGATTGGCGCGCTCGTCCAGGCCGAGGATGGGATCGAGGCGGCTTTCGATGAACAGCGCCTTGAGCACCATCTGGTTCCACGCCTCTTCATCGAAGCGCTCGCGCGGATAGGGGTTGCGGTGGGCGACCGCCTCGAAGACGGGCCGCATGTTGGTGCGCGCCCCCTCGCGCGCGCGTTGGAGATAGAGCGCCTGGCCGGGGTAGAGCGGCAGCGCCTGGTAGAAGCAGATCAGCTCGCCCACATCGGCGGTGCGGAACAGCCGCTCCATGAGCGCGAAGAACTCCCCCTCCTCACCGTGGTAACGGGTGAGGAGGAAGACCACCCGCGCCGCCTGGTCGACGCTCCAGTGGCGGGGCGACCAACCGGCCCGGCATGCCGCCGCCTTCTCGATGAGGGCGATCTCGCGCGAGGATGGCGATGAGGAAAGGAGATCCTCCTTGCCCAGCCGCCGGGGGGCGAGGCCCAGGGCGATGTAGAGGGTGCGATCCTCCTTGGAGGTGCGAAGCATATCGCGGGTGCGAGCGAACCAATCCCAGGCCTCGTCTTCGAGCCGCTCCCTCACAAGGGAGGCGAGCGCCTCGGCGATGGCGGCGGCATCCTCGGCGGAGATCTCGACCGGCGAGGAGGTCTCCATGGACACCTCTCAAGGGGAGAAACGATCGCTCAGCACGTAGATGGTAACCGCCATGCGTTCGCGCTCATCATAGATGTCCTTCCAGCCCGGCATGCCCCGAAAGCCCCAGGTGACCCGATGATAGACGAACTCCGGGGTGTAGCGGGAGGGTTTGAGCTTGGGGGCCTTGCCCGGATAGGCGGCGCGCCCGTGGCAGGCCCGGCACTGCTCCTGCCAGATCTGCTCGCCGAGCGCGATCATCTCCGCATCCTGCAGCAGCTCGTCGGAAAACTCGGGAATCGGTTCGTCCATGGCGGCGCGCACGGCGAGCGCGAACATGCCGAGAACGAGGAGGGACACGATGAGGGCAAGGCGCATGGCGGTGATCCAGACGGAAGGCCCCTTCCCTTCTCCGGGAAGGGAAGGGGCTGCGCTCGTCGATAAGGATCGAACTTCGCTCACTCGACGGGCACGAGCTTGTAGATGGTGTCCAGGCCACCGTTCGGACCGGTGGTGAGAGAGGTGAGGACGTAGATCTCACCCGAGAGATCCTGGGCGAAGGCGAGGATGTAGGGAAGCGGCTCGTCGCCCCAGTTCACCACCTCGATGTCCTCCATCGTCCACTTGCCGTCCGGCCCCTCGGTGGCGATGAACAGCTGGCCGTCGCGGGTGGCGAAGGACTTGCTCCAGTCGCCGAACACATACTTGCCCTGCCAGGCCTCGAAGGCGCCGCGGTAGACGTAGCCGCCGGTGATCGAGATGCCCTTGCAGCCCCTGGGCTGGGCTCCGCAGTTGTTGTACTCGATGATGGGCATCACCAGCCCTTCCTTGGGGCAGTCCTCGGGATGGTCGTTGGGATTCAGATAATCGAAGCAGCGGCTGCCCTCCATGACCCGCCAGCCGAGGTTGTCGCCCTTGTTGATGATGTGCACCTCCTCGAAGGAGTTCTGCATCACATCGGCGCAGAACAACCGCCGCTCGCCGCCCATGTCGAAGGAACAGCGCCAGGGGTTCCTGAGCCCATAGGCCCAGATCTCGGGCAGCGCGTCCATGCGCCCGACGAAGGGGTTGTCCTCCGGCACCTTGTAGGGATGGCCGCCGTCCACATCGACCCGCAGGATCTTGCCCAACAGGGTGGTGAGATCCTGGCCGTTGCCGATCTCCTTGTTGTGGCCGATGCCCCAGTCGTCGGCATAGCCGCCGTCGCCGGTGGAGATGTAGAGATAGCCGTCGGGACCGAAATCGATCCAGTGGCCGTTGTGGTTGAACTGGGGCCAGTCGATGGCGGTGATGACGCGCTCGTAGTAGGGATCGGCGCGATTGGGATCGTCTTCGGAGATCCGGTATTCGGCGACGATGTTGGTGTGGCTCCACCACAGCATCTTGGCGAGATCGCCCTCGAAGGCGAGATTGGTGCTGTAGCCGAGATAGAACTTGCCGTTCTCCTTGAAGTTGGGATGCAGGGTGATGCCGAGCAGGCCCCGTTCGTCGAAGTCCGGGATGAGGTCGACGATCTTGTGGCGGATGTCCAGCAGAGGCTCGCCGAGGAGCTCGCCGTTCTCGATCACCCGCACCCGCCCGATCTGCTCGATGACGAAGAAACGGTCCTCGCCCGGCACCTGGACCATGGCGAGCGGTGAGGTGAGCCCGGTGACGAAGGGCTCGAGCCTGGCCTTGGCCGGCTGATCGGCTGCCGCCGGCACGGCGAACAGCGCCGCAGCGACCGCGGCCGCCATCCCGATGGAGCTGCGCATGATCTCAACCTCCCTGATTGCGGCCCGTGTCTCCGCGAGGAACGAGCCCATGATGGCGAAACCCTAGACAAGGCCTTGGGGCTTGTCCAGCGGCTCGCGCGCCCCCGTTCGCGGCTCGCACGGGACTCAGGTGCCGGCGATGCGGCGCTGCAGGAGCAGGGTGAGGGCGAACAGCAGCGGGCCGAGGAGGGCGAGGGCGGGGTCGAGGGCGGCCATCAGGGCGCCGTCGAAGAGCGCGAGAGCGGCGATCAACAGGCCCACGCCCCGCGCCGTCGCCCTTTGTCGATGCTGGCGCAGAAGGCGAAGCGCGATTCCCAAAGCGGCCCCGTAGAGCAGCAGGAAGGGAAGCACCGAAAGGCGTTCTGCGGCCAGGGCGAGGAGCAGCAGCAGGGGCGGGAGGAAGAGCAGGCCGCCGCGGAAGGCTTCGGGCGCGGTGCGGTGTTCGCCCCGGGCGGCCAGGGTGATGCCGACGGTGTGCAGGAGCGCACCGGCCGCGGCCGCCAGCGCGAGCCACGGCACCTCCCCTCGGGCGAAGGCGGCGGCGAGGAGATAGACGAGACCGCGGCAGGCGCCCATGAGCCAGGGAGCGGGGGCGAAGTCCTTGTGGAAGCGGTCGTAGAGGAGGATCGCGAAGGCCAGCAGCAGCGCAAGGGCGAAGGCCGCGGGCGGTGCTGCCGGCAGCAGCGCTGCGAGGCCCGCGAGCAGGAGGGCGAAACCCGCGAAATACACCGTCTCGAGCGCCACCACACCGCGCGCGAGGGGGCGTTCCGTGCGCCGCTTGCGATCCCAGGCGGCGTCGAAGGCGTCGTTGAGATACATGCCGCCGACGTAGAAGGCGCTCACCGACAGCAGCAGGAGGGCGAGCGCCCAGGAGGGGGCTCCGCCCGCCAGGAGGAAGCCTGCGAGCGCGTTGGTCCACACGGTGGGGAGGTTGGAGACGCGCCCGAGGCTCAGGGCCGTCTCGAGGTTCATGAAGACAGAAGCTCCCGCGCGAAGGCGAGCTCGCGGGCGAGCGCCTCCTCGAGCGGCAGGGCGCGCAGCTCCTCCGGCAACACCGCGAAGTTGTACGTCTCCACCTCGAAGTGGGGGGGAGGATCGAGCCTGCGGGCGCGGCGCACGGCGGCGGCGAGCTGGGGCTGGGTGGAGGCGAGGGGCGGCTCGAGATCGGCGGCGTAGATCGGAAGATGCACGTGCACCCGCCATTCCTCCGCCTCGACAAGCTCCGCGGCCAGGGCGGCGGGCAGATCCAGGAAGCGGTGCAGGCTTCCGTCCCGGCTCCGTATGGTGGTCTGGTGGAGGTAGATCCCGTCGTCGAAGCGCTTGACGGCGGCCCGCCCCTCCTCCCCCGCGGGCGCCACCCGCAGGGCGCAGGAGAGCTGCAGCTTGGCGATCCGGATGCCGGCCTCGGCGAGGGTTGCGAGGGCGGAGGCGGGATCCTCGAAGGCCACCGCGAAATGGCACACATCGAAGCACAGGCCGAGATGGCGGCGGGCGATGTCCTCGGCCCGGGAGAGGGAGACGCCGAGACGATCGCACAGCGGTCGCAGACCCTCGGCCGTCCACAGATGCTCGCGGAAGAAGTGCAGGGTGTCCTCGCTCGACTGGAGAAGACAACCGGGCTCCGGCTCGAGGGCGAGGACGATCGTCCTGCCCCGCTCCTCGTGCAGCTGGTGCAGATGGGCCGCCACCTCCATGAGATGGGCGACGATCTGCGCGCGGCTCGCCGGGTCCTCGGCGAGCTGGCGGCTGCTGCCGGGCACGGTGCTGAGGCTGGCGAAGGGGAGATCCTCGGGGATCAGGCCCGCCAGCAGGTCGGCGAGGGCGCGGGTGTAGGCGGCGCGGGCGGCGCGGCGCCAGTCGGGCTGGTAGACCGCCTCCTTCACCCGCGTGCCGTGGAAGCGGCCGTAGGGAAAGCCGTTGACGGTGAAGAGATAGAAGCCGCCTTCCTCGAGACGATCGCGCAAGGCCGCAAGCCGCTCCCCCTGCTGCAGCAGGCTCAGGGCCGCAGCCGGCAGCCAGAGGCCGAGACCCATGGGCCGGTCGGGCGCGACCCGCGCCTTCACCGCCCGCACCGGTCCCTCCAGCACCCGCTCGAGCTCGCCGAGGCGTTCGCCGGGATGGACGTTGGTGCAGTAGGTGAGATGGAACGTGCCCTCCGGGTGCGGGATGCGCATGGCTCAGCGCGCCCGCTCGCGCAGCCAAGAGAGGGCGCGGAGGATGAGCTCCTCCTCCATCCGCCCCACCTCCACGCCGCGGCCGAGATCCGCGAGCAGGGTGACGGTGAGCTCGCCCCCGAGATGTTCGCGGAACTCCCGAAGCCCCTCGAGCAGCAGCGGCCGCCCGTCGGCCCCCGGCATCTCGAGCGCCGGGTGCCAGAGGCGGAAGCCGAGATGTTCGAGGAGCACACAGATGCGTTCCTCGAGTCCGGGGGCGAGCAGGCCCGCCAGCACCGAATAGCGGGAATCGAGGGCGATGCCGATCGCCACCGCCTCGCCGTGGCGCACATGTCCCCGGGTCAGCATCTCCAGCTTGTGGGCGGACCAGTGGCCGAAGTCGAGCGGGCGGGCGGAGCCGAACTCGAAGGGATCGCCCCCTTGCCCGATGTGCTGGAGATGGAGCTCGGCGCAGCGGCGGATCATCCAGGCCATCGCCGGGCGGGCGAAGGTGGCGAGCTCGTCGGCGTGGCGCTCGAGCCAGGCGAAGAAGGCGGCATCCCGGATGAGCGCCACCTTCACCGCCTCCGCCATGCCGGCGATCTTCTCCCGCGGCGGCAGGGTGTCGAGGAAGGCGAGATCGTTGAGGACCGCGAAGGGAGGCTGGAAGGTGCCGATGAAGTTCTTGACCCCGCGCAGGTTGACGCCGTTCTTGACCCCCACCCCGGAATCGTTCTGGGCGAGCACGGTGGTGGGCAGGCGCACCAGCCGCACCCCGCGGTGGGTGGTGGCGGCCACCAGCCCCACCGCATCGAGCATCGCACCGCCGCCCACCGCCAGCACGAAGGACTGGCGGTCGATGTGGTGGTCGAAGAGGTGGCGCATGATCTGTTCGAGGAAGAACAGATCGGTCTTGATCTGCTCGCCCCCGGGCAGGACGAAGGGGGCGGCGACCAGCTCCATGCGCCGGGCGTGGGCGCGGGCGTAGGCCTCGATGGCCTCGAGCAGGCCCGGATGGGCCCGGCTCACCCCCTCGTCCACGAAGGCGATACAGCGGTGGCGGCGAGTGGGCTCCTTGCGGGCGAGGACGTCGGCGAGCAGGGGATTGTCGGGGTCGAAGACCCGCTCGGTGAAGCACACCGGATAGTCGAAGGTGACGGAAAAGCGCTGCTGGTAGACGAACGACTGCGCCTCGAGGCGCGCTTGTTCCCGGTTCATGATCGCCTCCCTGATGCGCCGTTTATGCGGCGAGCCGCGTCCAGCAGGAATCCGAGGTGAGCTCGGGCCACAGCCGTTGCAGATAGGTGCGGAACCACACGCTGTAGGATTCCGGATCGCGTGCCACCGCCGCCTGCACCTCCTCCGGGGTCATCCACACAAAGCCCTCCACCTCCGCCGGATCGGGATGCAGCGCCCCCTCGTAGAGGCCCGCGAACAGGTGCACCACCTCGTCCTCCACCATGCCGCCGCCCACCTCCGCCCGATAGGCGGTCACGCACAGGGGCAGGAGCGCACAGCGGATGCCGAGCTCCTCGAACAGCCGCCGCGCCGCCGCCCTCTCTACCGTCTCGCCGGGGCGCGGATGGCTGCAGCAGGCGTTGGTCCAAAGCCCGCCCGAATGATACTTGCCGCGAGCGCGGCGCTGCAGCAGCAGACGGCCGCGGGAATCGCGCAGGATCACCGACAGGGCGCGGTGACGCCAGCCGCGCAGATGGGCCTCCAGCTTCGGCGCCGTGCCGGCGATGCGATCCCGATCGTCGACGAGCACCACCCACTCCGCCCGATCGTCCATCGACCGCCTCCCCTTCCAGCGTTCCGGCCGCCACCGCCAATACTCACTCACGGCCGTCGCCTGCCGCACGCTCGCGGAGTTTCCCGATATAGGCCATGATGGCAAGGATGTCTTCGGCCGGAAGCTTTCCCTTGAAGGCCCGCATCACCCCGACACCTCCTCCGTAGATGATCTCGAACCGCCCCACCTCGCTCGCGACCCGATCGTACATCCACACATCATCGATCAGACTCGGCCCCATGCGGCCGTCGCCGTCCTCGGCGTGGCAGATCTGGCAGTTGCGACGATAGAGCTCGCGTCCCCGCTCCGCCGCCTCCTCGCTCGCCGCAAGCGGGTTGCGCCCGGTGCACAAAAACGCGGCCACCGCATCGGTGACCTCCTCCTCCGGGATCACGAGGGGCCGGTCGTCGACCACGCTGCGCAGCGCGATCGCAGGCGTGCAGTCCGAAGGAGTCGGGTCGCCGGAGGCGCTCGCGGCGAGCGGAACGCCGAACAGGAGGACCACAAGCCATCCGAACAGCGGGATCGGGATCATCGGAATGGTCTCCGCAGGACCGTCGGAACTATGTGCCGCGAAAACGGCTGCCGGACCCGACGGCCCGGCAGCCCTGCGAAGCGATCGGCGGCCTCGCTCATGGGCGCGCCGCGCTCACCGCACCACCGGCGCCGTCTCGGCACCCTCGGGCACCTCGTCGGCCGGCACGATCCGCCACAGGGCACCGGGCGGATTGGCGTCCGCACCCCGGTCGTCGAGGTAGAAGTTGTTGGCGTTGACGGCGAGCACGTAACCGTCCTCGTCGTAGCCGCCGGCGGTGATCATGAGGTCGACGCGAAGCAGCTCCTCGAACTGCCAGCCGCCCTTCTCCTCGCTCCAGCCGGCGCCCCAGATGCGGCCCGTGCACCAGTCGGCGACCAGATAGACGCCCTCCATGCCGCCGTAGTTGGCCACGCCGAGCCCCTGCACCGAGCAGCCCCAGCCGTCCTTGAGCTTGGGCCCGCCCGGCCAGGGCTGCTGATGGGGATATTCCGCCACCGGCAGGATGCCCACCTGGGGACAGCTCTGCTCCTTGGGATCGCCGAGCATGGGATGGCACTTGGAGGCCTGCATCAGCGGCCAGCCGAAGTTCGCCGCCCCGAGCTCCTGGGTATAGCCGGCCGGCAGCCAGTTGACCTCCTCCCAGTGGTTCTGGCCGACGTCCGCGATCCAAATGTCGCCGGTCTTGGGGTCGAAGGCGAACTCGTAGGGATTGCGCAGCCCGATGGCCCAGATCTCCGGCCGCACCCGGGTCTTGATGCGGGCGAACTCCTCCTCGCTGATGCCGAAGAGGAACATGAGCCGCTCCTTGCCCGCCTCGGCATAGGGATTGTCCGGCGGGATCAGATAGGGGATGCGGTCATCGGGCACATCCACGTCGATGCGCAGGATCTTGCCGAGCCAGGTGGAAAGGTCCTGCCCCGCCTCGAGCGGATCGCCCTCCCAGCCGCCGTCGCCGGAGGCGATGTAGAGATAGCCGTCGGGGCCGAACTCGATCTGACCGCCGTTGTGGTTGTACCAGGGCTGGGGGATGCGCATGATCACCTTGGCGGTCTCCCGCACCCGCTCCGGGGTGAGGAAGTCCGGGTTCTCCGGATCCACCTGGAAACGCACGATCAGCCCGTCGCCGTTGAACGGCAGCGAGGCGTAGTGGACGTAGAAATAGCCGTTCTCCTTGAACTTGGGATGGAAGGCGACCGCATAGAGCCCCTGCTCGACGAACTGGGTCATGACGTCGGTGCCGAGGGGATTGAAATTGGTGAGATCGAGGAAGGGCTCCTCCTGGACGGTGCCGTCCTTGCGCACCACCCGGATCCGCCCGGCCCGCTCGACCACGAAAATGCGCCCCGATCCGTCGCCGGCGTTGGTCACATTGGTGGGATCGCGAAACCCGTCCGCGACCTTGACCAGGGCGATCTTGGGATCGCCCGGCAGATCGCCGCCGGGGCGCGCCACCTCGTCGGCATTGGCGGGCAGCCGGGGTTGTGCCACGGCGCTCGCGGCGAACAACAGAATCAAGGACGCGATGCCTCCGGACGCAGTCCTGTGCATGGACAACCTCCCTGTAGGTCTGCGGTTTCGGCTCGAGGCCGCCGACATTTTGCAGCCCTTCTAATCAACCTTTTGTTTTCGCGCAACCCCGCCCCATCCGCAGCGAAGCGGCGCGGCGGCGCCAAGGGCCTCAGGCCGGCGGGAAGAGATGGGCGAGGAGGAAGTCCTTGAAGGCGGTGGCGGCGAGCGGACCCTCGGGCAACAGCTCGGGACGGTCGGTGGCCACCAGCGGCCCCTCGTCCTCCTCCTCCACCACCAGCCCGTGCGAGCCCTTGATGAGGGTGGTGCCGGTGATGGGGATGACGTCGAGCAGGGTGCGGAAGCCGAGCGCGCGCAGGGCGAGCCTGCGGGCGACGGCGAGCTTGGGGAAGCGGAAGCGGGGGTCGATGAACAGCTCCATGGGATCATAGCCGGGCTTTCTGTGGATCTCGACGAGGCGCGCGAAGTCCGGCGCCCGCGCGTCGTCGAGCCAGTAGTAGTAGCAGAACCAGCGATCGCGCTCGGCGAGCGCCACCAGCTCGCCCGCCCGCGGATGGTCGAGGCCGACCTCCCGCTTGCCCTCCTCGTCCAGCACCCGGGCGATCCCCTCCACCTCCTCGAGCCGCCGCCGCACCTCGGGCAAAAGTTCGGGGTCCCGCACATAGACGTGGGCGAGCTGGTGGTCGGCGAGGGCGAAGGCGCGCGAGGCGCCGGCATCGAGCAGCTCGCCGCCGAGCTCCTCGCGCACCCGCAACCAGCCCGCCTCGCGCAACACCCGGTTGATGGCGACCGCCCCGCGCACCGGCAGAATGCCGTACTCGGACACCAACACCACCCGCCGCCCCTTCCTGCGGGCATGGTGGACGAGCTCCTCCACCACCTGATCGATCGCGGCAAGCTCGCGGGCAAGGCGCGGATCCGCCGGATCCGGCCCCCACTTCTGCAGCCCGTAGTCGAGATGGGGCAGATAGCAGAGGGTGAGGGTGGGGTTATAGGTGTCGATCACGTAACGGGTGGCATCCGCGATCCACTTGGAGGAGGTGATGTCCGCCATCGGCCCCCAGAAGTGGAAGAGGGGAAAGCGCCCGAAGCGCTTGGTGAGCTCGTAGCGCAGCTCCGGCGGCTCGGTGTAGCAGTCGGGGATCTTGCGCCCGTCGGCGCGGTAGATGGGCCGCGGGGTGGCGCTGACGTCGGCCGTGGAATACATGTTGTACCACCAGAACATCTTGGCGCAGGTGAAGGAGGGATCGCGCTTTTTCGCCGCCTCCCACACCTTCTCCCCGGCCACCAGCCGGTTCGACTGACGCCACAGCCACACCTCGGCGAGATCACGGAAATACCAGCCGTTGGCGACGATCCCGTGCTCTCTGGGCAGAAGCCCGGTGAGCAGACTCGCCTGCACGCTGCAGGTGACCGCCGGCAGCACCGGGCGCAACGGCCGCATCCCCCCCTCGCGCAGGAAGCGGGCGAGAAAGGGGGTGGCCTCCCCGACCAGCTTCGGGGTGAGACCGACGACCAGCACGACCAACACGGGCTGCATGACCAGGCTCCCACCTCAGATCCGGATCCCATCCACAACCGCCGGCCGCGGCTGACACCACACACGGCCCCGGAACCGCCGACACCCCCGGCCGCGGTCCGCGGCACCGCACCCGCGCAGAGGACATCGCCGGCCGCCTCCCGGCAGCGCCCTCACGCCATAACGCACGCGCAACCTCTGCAAGGATTCCCCTCGCAAGACAACGACCACCCCGAGGCAGGCGACGCACGCCCGCTCCGACAATCCCTGCGCCCAGCCCGACCCGGTCGCCGACGACACCACAACAAACACCGCAAGACAACACAGTATCATGATCATGACGGCGCGCCTCCCTTCCCTTTCATGAGCGAACACAACAACGGTTCGCACGTAATAAAACTGTCGTGTGACCGTCTTCGTTTCGCGATGTTTATGGTTTCACATGGACATCAATCATTCCGCGGCGGAACGTCCTCCGTGTCCGATCAGGTGTCCTTCCTGGTCCGGCCGAGATCGTAGAACTCCGCATTGGGGCGCAGGTCGGCCATGTGCGCGAGACGGTTGCTCATGGCGAAAAGCGCGGTGATGGCGCCGATGTCCCAGATCTCCTCCTCGTCGAAGCCCGCAGCCCGCAGGCGGTCGACATCCTCCTCCTCCACCTCCCAGGGCGAGAGCGCGAGCTTCTCGGCGAAGGCCAGCATCGCCCGCTGGCGTTCGCCGAGCCCCGCCTTGCGCCAGTCCACCGCGAGCACGTCGGCGAGATGGGGATCCCTGGCCCGCACGCGCAGGATCGCCCCGTGCGCCACCACGCAGTAGAGGCAGCGATTGGCGGCCGAGGTGACCACCACGATCATCTCCCGCTCCGCCCTGGTGAGCCCCGAATCCTTCTCCATGAGCGCGTCGTGATAGGCGAAGAAGGCGCGGAACTCGGCGGGGCGGCGGGCGAGCAGGAGGAAGATCGTCGGCACGAAGCCCGCCTTCTCCTGCACCGCGAGCATGCGCCCGCGCACGTCCTCCGGCAGCCCCTCGAGCGTCTCCGGCACGGCAAAGCGGGCAACACCCCTCATCATCCTCCACCTCCCCGCCCCTTCGGGCCCGCAAAGCCCCCTTCAGGACCCCCCGAGAACAGGGGTTTTCGTTTGTTTTCAAGCACTTCTCGGGTTTGTTCGGACATTTTCGATTCCCACCGCACACATCCCGGCAGCGGCCCCGGGGGCAAGGTATTTAATCCTAGCATGGCCCTTCCGCCGGCGCAACGCCGTCCGCCTCACAGGGCGCCCTGGGCGGCGAGGAAGCGGCCGAGGGCGGCGTGGAAGGCGTCCTCGGCCTCGATGTTGATCAGGTGGGCCGCCTCGAGCACCTCCATGCGGGCGTTGGGGATGCGGGCTGCGAGCTCCTCGAGGCAGGAGGGCGGGGTGACCGGGTCCCAGGCGCCGGCGAGGCACAGGGTCGGCGCGCGGATGGCGCCCAGTTCGGCGCACAGGTCGGCGTCCCGGATGGCGGCGCAGCAGCCGGCGTAGCCCGAGGGCGGGGTGGCGAGCAGCATGCGCATCACCGCCTCCACCCGCTCGGGCTGGTCGCGGCGGAAGCGTTCGCTGAACCAGCGGGCGATGATGGTCTCGGCCACCGCCGTCATGCCGCCGCCGCGCACCAGCGCGATGCGCTCCTCCCAGCCGGCGCGATCGCCGATGCGGCAGGCGGTGGCGCACAGGACCAGGGAGGCGACCCGTTCGGGGTGGCGCAGCGCCACCATCTGGGCCACGAGCCCGCCCAGCGACAGGCCGCACAGATGGGCCTGGGCGATGCCGAGGGCGTCCAGCACCGCCACCGCATCCCAAGCCAGCTCCTCGAGCCGGTAGTCGCCGGGCGGCGCCGAGGAGCCGCCGTGGCCGCGCATGTCGAAGCGCAGCACCCGCAGCAGCGGCGCGAACTCGGGCAGCTGTCCGTCCCACAGGTCGAGGTCGGTGCCGAGGGAATTGGCGAACATCAGCACCGGCGCCCCGTCCCGGCCCTCGAGCAGATAGCGCAGCGTCACCCCGGAGCGCTCCACCCTGCCCTCGATCCGCACCTGCGCCATGGCCGGCTCCCTCTCCGCATCCCCTCCCTTCTTGACGACCGGCGGGAGAGGGTGCAAGGGCGCGGGGCGCAGCCGTCCGCCTCCAACCCCCCGCCGCCGTCCGCCCATGCTCGCCCTTCCCGCCCCCATCGTCCTCCATCCGGGGTTCGTCAAGACCGCCACCAAGACCTTGCAGCTCAACCTGTTCGCCGCCCATCCCGACATCCTGTTCCTCGGCCGTCCCGCCCCCGCCCCGGAGCTGGACGCCGCCATCAAGCGCATCGCCTACGAGGACAGCACCCGCTATCGGGCGGAGGAGGTGGCGGCGGTGCTGCAGCGTTATCTCGAGCGGGCGCCGCGGCGGCGGGTGATCGTGCTCTCCAACGAAAACTTCGCCCTTTATGAAGCCACCGACCGGGGGGTGGTGGCGGAACGGCTGCACCGGCTCGCACCCGAGGCGCGGGTGTTGTTCACCATCCGCCGCCAGGAGGAGGTGCTGGTGGGCTGGTATCTCCAGAAGCTCAGAAAGTACTTCAGGGGCGGGCACTATCTCTCCTTCCCCGAGTGGCTGCGGATCAAGTTCAAGGAGCCGCACCGCTCGATCCTGGCCGATCTCGACTACAGCGGCACGATCCTGCGCTATGTGGAACTGTTCGGCCGCGAGCGGGTGGAGGTGCTGCCCTTCGAGCTCCTCAAGGCGGAGCCGCACCTCTTCGCCGCCCGCCTCGCCGCCTGGCTCGGGGTGGAGGCGGAGGGGGTGCGGGAGCTGCTCGCGCGACCGGCGCAGAACCCCAGCCGCACCACCCTCTACATCGCCTTCCACCGCACCCTCGGGCGGCTGTTGCCGGCGCGGCTCGCCTTCAAGCTCGGCGTGCGGCTGGTGGCGCGGCTGCCGGGGCGCCGGCCGGAGCTGCGGCTCGATCCCGCCACCCGGAGCTGGCTGCGCGCCCATTGCGCGGCCGGCAACCGCCGGCTCGCCGAGATCTTCGACCTGGATCTCGGCCGTTTCGGCTATGTCCTTGCGGAATCCCATGAATGCGGGGAGGGGTGAGGTGCGTGCGCAAAGCGTCGATGTGGGGGTGGAGGAGCTCGAGGAGCGTCTTCTCCGGGAGGAGTTCCGTTATCAGAAGATCACCCTGCCCTCGGGGCGCAGCGTGGGGGTGCGCGATCGCAGCGCCACCGCGGCCGCCATCTTCCCCCCCGATCTCACCGGCAAGAGCGTGCTCGATCTCGGCTGCAACTACGGGTATTTCTGTTTCGAGGCCAAAAGGCGGGGGGCGGCGCGGGTGGTGGGGCTGGACGTGGACGCCGACGCCCTGCGCAAGGCCCGGCTGCTCGCCCAGTGCCTCGGCCTCGAGGTGGAGTTCCAGCTGCGCGACATCGAGGCGGAGCCGCTCGCGGAGTCCTTCGACTACATCCTCTGCCTCAACCTCCTCCATCACCTCAACGATCCCCTCACCCTGCTGCGCCATATGGCCGATCGGGCGCGGGAGCGGCTGGTATTGGAGGTGGCCACCCTGGGGCCCCACGACGGCCGCAAGCTGCGCCTCTTTCCCCTCATGCGGCGGCTTTTGTTGCGCTATCCGGTGATCTACGTGGCCCCCGCCGCCGCCGAGGCGCAGCGCAAGCTCAAGAACTACTACCTGACCCCCAAGGCGCTCGAGAACCTGCTCTTGATGCAGCGGCGGCTGTTCGCCTCGCTGGAGATCCGCCCCTCGGAGTTCAAGGGCCGGTTCCTCGCCCTCGCCCATCGCCGCCGCATCCGGCATCTGCTGCTGGTGGCGGGCCCCACCGCGGCCGGCAAGCGCACCCTCGCTGCGGCCCTGTTCGGGGGCGCCCTGCCGGAGCTCGCCGCGGCGCTCGAGCTCGGCGATCCCGCCCGCTTCGGCCGGCTCGTGCGGGACGCCGAGCTGCGCCGGCCCGGCCCCGCCGCGGTCGACGCCCTGGCCCTGCGCTACGACATCCTGCGGCCGCATTTCGCGAGCATCCACGGTTACGCGCGGGATCCGGTGCTGGACGTGCTGGCCTGCGCCGAGCGGGTGACGATCCTCACCATCTTCGCCCCGCCCGAGCGGCTCGCGGCCCAGCTGCGCGCGGCGGAGGCGGGCAAGCGCCGCTGGAGCAAGCGCCACCGGCGCATGCTGGAGCGCTACGAGAGCGGAAAGGTGCTCGAGGACTACCGCCGCTGGCTGGCCTTCAGCGAGCGCTTCGCGGGTGCCGAGCGCTGGGTGGTGGCCCCGTATGAGGGCCACGCCCTCCATCCCGCCGACGCCTTCCGCCGCCGTCTCGCGGAGGCGGGCGGGGGGTGAGCGTCCCCCTCCTCTACATCGCCGCCTATGCCCGCAGCGGCAGCACCCTGCTCGGCGAGCTGCTGGCCCGCCGTCTGGGCGGGGTGCATGTGGGCGAGGTGCGCCATCTCGCCGAACGCGCCCTGTTGCCCGGGCGGCGGTGCAGCTGCGGGGCGGAGGTGGTGCGCTGTCCCTTCTGGTCGCGGGCGCTCGCGGAGGCGGGGCTGGGCGGGGCGGAGCTCGCCGAGCTGCGCGCCCTCGCCCGGGCGCTGCGCCGTCCGGCGGCCAAGTACCTGCTCTCCGCCGCGGCCCTCGAGGCCGCCCTGACGCCGAGCCGTAGGCTCCTGCTGGTGCGGCTCTACCGCGGCCTCGCGCGGGCGGCGGAGGGGCGTCTGCTCGTCGACGGCTCCAAGCAGCCGGCCTACGCCTGGGCGCTTGCGCGGTCCGGGGCGGCGCGGGTGCATCTCGTCCATCTGCTGCGCGATCCCAGGGCGGTCGCCTACGCCGTCCGCCACCGCCGCAAGCCGCTGCCCCAAGGCGGCCGCATGGCGTCGGCGCCGCTTCTCGAGACGGCGGTGAAGTGGCGGCTGCTGCAGGGGGCGATCCTGCGCCTTGGGCCCGCCCTCGCCTCCTACCACCGGCAAAGCTACGAGGCCTTGTGCCGCGATCCGGAGGCGGCGTTGGCGCGGTTGCGGTTCCTGGCGAGGGGCGGGGCGGCGGGGGCGAGCCATCTGTTCTCCGGCAATCCCGACTTCCTCGCGCCCCAGGGCGGGGTGGAGATCCGCTTCCGGGAGCCGTGGCGCGCCGGCATGGGGTGGTGGGAGGCGCAGGCGGTGCGGCTGCTTGCGGGGCGGGTACGATGATGCGGGGGTGTGGCGGAGGCGCTTGATCGCGCCTGCGGTTTCGGCCAACAGTGCGGCCATCGCCTGAGGCGGCGACGGAGGAGAGAGGGGAGGAGACGCATGCGCCGCGGATGGTTGGCCCTGGCCATCGGGCTTGCGGCGGTGCCGACGGCGGCGTTCGCCTACATCGGCCCCGGCGCCGGCATCACGCTTTTGGGTGCGCTGTGGGGGGTGCTGGTGGCGATCGGGCTTGCGATCGGGGCGGTGGTCTACTGGCCGGTCAAGGTGCTGCTGCGGCGCCGGCGGCGGCGGGCCCGGGAGGCGCCGCGCGAATCGTCCGCGGTGCGGTGAGCCTGGACGTTCCGGTCTGGCTCGACCGGGTGGGGGCCCTGGTGGCCCGCACCCGCGGCCTGTGGCGGCGGCTCGGCGCGCTCGAGAGCCGGGTGTTCGCGGAGGAGCTCGCGGCCTGTCCCATCGACCGGCCCATCTACATCACCGGGCTGGCCCGCTCCGGCACCACCATCCTGCTCGAGCTCCTCGCCTCGCGCCCGGAGGTGGCCACCCATCGCTACCGGGACTATCCGCCGGTCTTCACCCCGATCTTCTGGAACCGCGCCTTCGCCCATCTCTACCGGGGCGACGTGCCGCCCAGGGAGCGGGCCCATCGCGACCGCATCTACGTCACCCCGGACAGTCCCGAGGCGATGGAGGAGGTCGTCTGGATGGCCTTCTTCCCGCATCTGCACGATCCGCGCCGGGACAACCGGCTCGACCGCACGGTCGCCCATCCCGCCTTCGAGCGCTTCTATCGCGACCACATCCGCAAGATCCTGCTGGTGCGCGGCGGGCGGCGCTATGCGTGCAAGAACAACTACAACCTCACCCGCCTGCCCTATCTCCTCAAGCTCTTCCCCGACGCCCGCATCCTGGTGCCGGTGCGCGATCCCCGCTGGCACGTCGCCTCGCTGGTCAAGCAGCACCGGTTGTTCTGCCGCGAGGAGCGGCGCGATCCCCGCATCCTCGCCCACATGCGCCGGGTCGGGCACTTCGAGTTCGGGCTCGATGTGCGTTTCATCAACACCGGCTGCGGGGAGGCGGTGCGGGAGCTCGAGGCGCTGCTTGCGCGGGGCGAGGAGGTGCGGGCGTTCGCCCGCTACTGGCGCCAGCTCTACGGGTTCCTGCTGGGGCAGCTGGAGGCGGACCGGGAACTCGCCGCCCGGGTGCGGCTGGTGTCCTACGAGGCGCTGTGCGACCGGCCGGCGGAGGTGCTGGCGGCGGTGTTCGCGCACGTCGAGCTGCCGCTCTCGGTGCGCGAGCGCGACGAGCTGGCGGCCCGGCTCAGCCGTCCCGACTACTATGCGCCGGCCTTCACGGCCGAGGAGGAGCGGGCGCTGGTCGAGGAGACCGGGGCGCTCTGGCGGCGGCTTGCCGAGGTCGTGCGCGCGGCGGCCTGAGCGGCCGGTGCGGGCCTAGAGCCGGCGCTCGCCGCGGAAGGCGGCGAGGGGGCGGATCTCGCCCTCGGCGGTGAAGGCGAAGACGGTGTAGGTCTCGGGCGGGCCGCCCATGCCCGGCGAGCCGGCCGGCATGCCCGGCACCGCGATCCCGCGCACCTCGGGACGCTCGTCCAACAGCTCCCGGATGGCGGCCAGCGGCACGTGGCCCTCCACCACATAGCCGGCGATCACCGCGGTGTGGCAGGCCTGCAGGCGCGCCGGCACCCCGGCCATGGTCTTGACCAGGGTGAGGTCCTCGAGGTCCTCGGCGCGCACGGTGAAGCCGGCGGCGGCCAGATAGCGGCCCCAGGCGGTGCAGCAGCCGCACCAGGGGGTCTTGTAGAGCCGCACCTCCTGCGCCGCCACAGCGCCGGCGACGAGCGGCAGGGCGAGCAGCGCGAGGGCGGCGATGTGCAGCGCTTTCCGGATCATGCTCCGTCTCCCCCAAGAGCGGCGGATCGTCCCGCCGCCATGCTGCCACAGGCGCCCGTCCGCGGCCACGGGGCGGGGCCCTCGTGCGACATCGCGCCCCCGCCTCAGCCGGGGCGGGCGAGCGCGCGGCGCAGCGTGCGGGTCACCTCCCCCTCCCGGCCCCGGCCCAGCGGGCGGCCGTCCAC
>Ga0256839_1001786_pt1 | contig 25338 bp, 17 predicted proteins | sample 354166metaG_FD_185968 | JGI IMG/M metagenome (GOLD analysis project Ga0256839, IMG submission 185968) | Hydrothermal vent microbial communities from Mid Atlantic Ridge, Atlantic Ocean - 354-166 | ecosystem: Environmental > Aquatic > Marine > Hydrothermal vents | place: Atlantic Ocean: Mid... | reverse complement strand
CGTGATCACTGACGGGAACCTGCCGGACGATCTGCTGCATCTTGAGAACATCGCGCGCTCGCAATACCGCCTTCACGTCCTGCATCTCGCCGCGAGTCGTCGATTTGACAATCTGCCGCTCTTCCTCTCTCGTCGGATACGAGACGTCCACCGAGAGCATGAACCGGTCGAGTTGCGCTTCGGGCAGCGGATAAGTCCCCTCCTGCTCGATCGGGTTCTGAGTCGCCATCACCAGGAACGGCTGATCGAGTTCATAGGTGGTTCCCAACGCCGTGATCTGATGCTCCTGCATCGCCTGCAGCAGCGCCGATTGCGTCTTCGGCGGCGCCCGGTTGATCTCATCCGCCAGCACCATGTTGGCGAAAATCGGTCCGCGCACGAACCGAAACTGCCGTTTCCCCGTCGCTACGTCCTCTTCGATGATCTCCGTTCCGGTGATGTCACTCGGCATCAGGTCCGGCGTGAACTGGATCCGACTGAACTTCATGTGCAGCGCTTTGGCCAACGTGGCAACGGTCAGCGTCTTGGCCAGTCCGGGAACACCGATCGTCAGGCAGTGGCCGCGAGCGAACAGGCAGATCAACATCTGTTCGATCATGTCGTCCTGCCCGATGATCACCTTGTGAACCTCGGCCGTCAGCAGTTGGCGGGCCTTGGCGATCCGGCGAATGGCCTCTTCCGGATCGAGTTTGTGTCGGGCCTTGTCGTCAGGTGACATGCGATCAGCTCTCCAATAAGCGGTGCTCGGGGCCGGTCGCATCGACATAGCGCCACGACCCGGGGCGCCCACAGAACTCCAGACCGCCGACGACATACCCCGTTCAGTTCGCCAGGCGGAGGATCCCGCGGCAGCACCCAAAAATACACTTCAACTGTCCAGTTTGACCTATCTAGTCTATAATAGTCTGGATGGAGAGACGATGGGGAGGTGATCGTGGAATTACACCGCTTAAGAGGCTGTCACAAGACTCCATGCCGCAAGCAACATGCCCGAGACCGGAAAGCGGCACGGCGGGTTTTGTTACAGGCTCCAAGAGGCTGTCACAAAACTCCAAGCTGCAGGCAACACGCCCGAGGCCGGAAAGCGGCGCGGCGGGTTTTGTTACAGGCTCAAAAAGTCTTGTTTCGTAACATCTGCGCGCCGTGCACCCATGTTGCACGGGCTTTCGGTTGTCACCACCTCCCCTCCAGCCTCCGGCCTCCAGCCTCCAGCCTGGCGGGCGCAGCCCGCGTTGGGAATGTGCCAATTCGGCTGGCCGCGATCGTGTTCGCCCTATCGGCGGCGCACTTCGCCCGGGGCGACTCGACGGCGCCGTGGTATGGCGACGGCGCATTCGAGTTTCGCCGGAAGGTGGATCTGCGATCCTTGTCTCCGTTCCCCCGAGTCGTCGTCGCCGAATGGTACACTCACGGCGCCGTCCGCTCGAACGGCACCAACGTGGCGGCCGTCGACTCCCAAGGCCGGCTCCCCTTGACGGTCCTCCAAACCGGTCCGGGCGATTTTCTCCGTGTTGCGATCGAGCCTCGCGCTGGACAAACGGAGCTCTTTCTCTACTACGGTGGCAACGGATTGCAAGATGATCCTCCCCGGTGGACGACTCGCGCGGGCCTGGTCGTGGAGACGCGTCGCTGGAAGCCATGCGATCTCAACCGGCTCGACTCGCTTCGCTCGGCCTTCGCCGCCGCGCATCCGATTGGACGCGACTACGTGAAACAGGTCTTCCACAGCTACAATCCACTCGATCCGGCTCCCGCTCCGTTCCTCACGCACTATTCGGGCACGCTGCGCATCAAAGTAGACGGTACGTACCAGTTCTTCACGTCGAGCCAGGACTGCAGTTTCCTGTTGATCGACGGCAAACAGGTGGTTGCCGCACCCGGCCGTCACGGCCCCATCCGCCGCGCCCGCCTTCGCGGTTCGCTGAAACTCGACAAAGGAACGCATACCTTCGACTACTGGCACGCAGCCTCGGGAACTGCTGCGACGATGGTGGCGGCCTGGCAGCCTCCTCGCGCCAAGCAACCTGCGTTGATTCCTGCCGAAGTCTTCGACTCGGCACACATCGTTCGGCTGCCGGCACTCGAACTGGAACATCGCCAACAGGGAAAAGTCCCTTACTTTACGCCTCGGATCGTCGGCGAAGTCGTACTTCCCAACAGCGATTCGCCGCTGGTTCAAGTGAGATTCGAGGACATTGCCAGCCGCGGTTTGACTCGCGGCGCCAACGTCGAGTGGGAATTCGGTGACGGACAGACGTCCTCCGGAACCAGTCCCCAGCATGTCTACATGCGCCCGGGCGTCTACACCGTCACGATGACCGTGCAAAGGAAGAAAGAGCCGGTGCGACTGGTCCATCGGATTTGGATCTACCGCCCGGCCGTGATTCTTCGCGGCAACCGGCAGCCCGACCGGCTGAGCCAATACCTTCCGACTCTCACTACTTATGACCCGGCTACCCTTCCCGGCCCCGACTTGCTGCAACTGGTTCGCGCTTTCGAGGTGGCGGGCAAGCTGCGCGAGGCCGTTGACGCGGCAAAGACCGCGTTCGACCCCCGCTCCCGCGAACTCCAGAATGATGTTCTCCATCAGCTGGCCGTTGCGGCGGGACGACTTGCACGCAATGAACTCGGCGATGCCCAGACCGCCTGGGAAATCTATCGTCGAGCCGCCGAACGGATTTCCTCGCCACGGGAGCGTGCCGAGTGTTTGATCGCGGCCGCCGATACGGCGATTCACGACTTGCTGCGGCTCGAGCAGGTGGAAGGGCAACTGCGACGCGCCGAGCGGGCGGCCACACGCTCCTCGCCCAGCGAATTGGCCGCCCGATATTATCGCGTGCGCGGCGACTGGTACGCTCGAAAAGGTGACGGAGCAGCGGCTCGTGCCGACTACCGCCGTGCTGCCCGCGCCAAACCGGTTCGCTCCGGAGTCACCCAGCGGAGCGCCTGGCGCGGAGCGTACAGCCGTTTTGTGGAGTCGTTCCTGTTGGACGGCAAGTTGAAGGAAGCCAAGCAGAAACTCGATGCCTGGCTGTCCGACTTCCCGGCCGACCGCATCGACGGCTACCACTCGCTGCTGCAGGCTCGCTACTGGGCGGCCGCCGGTCGACTGCCGCAGGCGATCGCCGTCGCCTCCGACTCGCTAGCCATCAACCCGGCATCGGCGTACGCCGCTCAGTTGGTTCAGCGCATCGCCGAGTGGGAAGAAAAGCAAGGCCATACCGATCGCGCGATTTCCGCCTACCGATCGCTGGTCGCCGACTATCCCGGAAGCCCCTTGGTCGCGCAAGCCAAGAAGGCGTTGCAGCGACTGACGGCAAAACCGCCTGCCACTCGAGAAGAACAGAAGAAATAGCCATGTCAACCGATTGTCTTTTGCGTCGACTCGGCAGTAGCTCCGTCATGGCATTCCTACTCGTTGCCGTTGCCGGCCGACATGACGGCTTGGCCGCGGACCTCATGGTCCGACTCGAAGGAGACGAGCATGTTCGACAGGTGCTTGCGCTGCGGCGATTCGACGAGGACGGCAATCTGCGGCAACCGGTCGACCCGAAGGCCGTCATCGACCGTCCGGCGACTCGGCGTGTGGCCTCGCGGGAATCGGCGGGAACGTATCGGTTCTCCGATCTGCCCGCGGGGAAATATGATCTGGTGATTCTGACGACCAATCAGATTCGCATCGAGGGATTCCATTATCCACCCGTTGCCGAGTTCGATCCGTTTTTGAGCCCGCATGACGAAGCGCCGCCGGACGTGGCCCGCTGGATCGTGAAGGACATCGCCAAGTCCCGACACTATGAGAACAAGGTCACACCGCTCTATCTGGCCGGCGATGACAAACAAGTGCGCATTCTGGTGCAGCTTCTGCGGGACAAACCGACGAGCTACGACGGCCACTACGGAAAACCGGTTGCCACGTTGCGGCATGAAGTGTGGCAATATCGAAACCGGTATGGCGGCTGGGTGAAGGACCGGAAGACGAAAGTTCTCGACCGGATCTTGATGGCCAAACAAGATCTGGCGAAATGGATCTGGATCTGGGAGCCGCGGCTGGGCGGGATCGACGTGAAAGACCAGACGGTGCGCGTCGTCTACCCGATTCCCCGCGAGTATCGCTCGAGTCAGGTGCGCGGGTTGCTGCGGAACCTGGTCGTCTCGGGAGCCGAATAGCCGATGCCGTCTAGTCGGGGCCGCCGGTGAGATATTCGCGGAACTGGATGGCGACGACGGCGGCCGCCAGCAAGGACACGGTAATGCCGAGCAGGATCCCCACGTCTTGCCACGGCGGCGCCTTGCTCAGCAGAATGCGGGCGTCTTCGGGGATCTTGTCGTACCAATCCATCCAGTGAAACAGCAGGCTGCGCAGGCGGTACTGGATGGTAAGCCGATTGATGGTGGCCGGCACCAGACTCACCAGACCCTCGAAAATCAACGTATAGAGTACCGCGAAGACCATCGCTTTCTTGGGAAACACGACCGCGATCAATACGTAGAGCGCCCCGTAGGCCAGGCTGGAGAGCAGCGACAGCGCGACGATCACCACCCACAGCCGCTCGGTTTCCACCATCCACACGAAGCGGCTGGTAATGGAGATGGCGGTCACCGCGGCCAGGAACACCCAGGTGGTGGCGTTGGCGTACTTTCCCAGCAGCAAATGGACGCGACCGTAGGGGCGGACGGCCAGATAGATCCAACTGTTCGATTCGAGTTCCGCTTGGATCAACGGGGCGCCCCACAGCAACAGCCCCAGCAGGCAGGTAACCTCGACGACCAGCACAAAGATCACCGATCCCATCACATACTCGCTGACCGGATCGAGGGGCCGGCTCTGTACCAGCAGAATCAGGATCGGCGTGAACAGGGCCAGCACCAGCCACGCCACGATGCGGAATCCCGAGAGGGAGCGGCGCCACTCGAAACGGAATACGGCCCAGACCGACTCGGCGTTCATGATGCTTCTCCCGGGGCGAGCGGTTCCCAACTCTCCTGACTGACCACTTCGCCCCGATGCAGCTTCATCAGCGTGGAAAACAGGGAGTCGAGCGATTGACTGGGAGTATCGAGTTCCTCCAACACGACCTCCGGCGCAGCCAACACTTGTTGCAAGTGCGTTCGAAACGCAGGGCTGGAACGGACCAGCATCTTGATTCCGGAGCGGTGCGGCATGAACTGGAGGGAGAGAACGTCCGGGTCGCCCACCATTTGCGAAGCGACGTGTGCCATTCCGCTGCCGCGCAGCGTGACTTCCCCCACGACATTGCCCAGGTCGGCGGCGATCTCCTCGGCGGTTCCGCTGGCCAGCAGACGCCCGCCGCACAGCAGCAGGTAAGAAGGAGTGATTTCCTCCACTTCGTGCAGCACATGGCTGGAAAGCAGCAGGCTCTTGCCGTCGCGGACCCACTCCTGCAAGATCGTCGTCATCTCGCGGCGGCCGATCGGATCGAGCCCGTTGAACGGTTCATCCAGAATGAGCCAGTCGGGATCGTGGGCCAGTGCCTGAGCCAGTTTGATGCGCTGCCGCATTCCCAGCGAGTAGGTCTGAATGGGACGGTGCATCGAGCTGCCGAGTCCGACCCGTTCGAGCGCCTGCCTGGCGCGGGCCGTCGACTCGGTTCGAGGAATCTGCGTCAACTGCAGCAGGTACGTCACCCATTCCAAGGCCGAAACGTTCCACTGAGCCGGATCGGGAGCCGGGCAGTAACCGAGTCGTCGGAGCAGCCCCGAGTGGTTCCATGGGTTCTCGCCGAACACCCGGACTCGTCCCAACGTGGGACGCAGTTGACCCGTCAGCAAATTGATCAGCGTCGTCTTGCCCGATCCGTTGGGACCGATCAAACCGTAGGCCCCCGGCGGCAACGACAGATGGATGTCATTGATACCGATGACCAGCTTATACAGTTTGGTAACGTGCTGCAGTTCGAACATCGACCAGACTCGTTATCAAGATCGCAGCGGCGTGAGAATCCTCGCTCGTGCGAGCACCAGTGAAAACAGGGTGTATGCCGCCAGCAGGATCATGGCCGGAGCGGCGGCGGACAAATCTTCCACATCGAAGATCCAGGCTTGCACTTTGCCGATCGTGTGCTTGACCGACACCCACCACCAGTTGCCGCCTCCACCGACCCGCTGCAAAGTCAGGTGGGCCACCCAGCCGACAATCCACAGCGAGTACCAGCCGAAACCGGCGTATCGTTTCTCCACGGTCATCGAGGAGAACATCAGAGCGATCGATGCGGCCGGCACCATCATTACCAACGTGGCGGCCCAAATGCGAAACAACAGATCCCATGTTTCATACAGCACACTCAAGTGGGGAGAGAGCATGACGGCCAGGATGTACAGTGCGGTCGCCGGCAGCACCGTGATCAGTGACAAGTACGAGACAATCACCATGGCCTTGCCCAGCAAGTATTCCCAGGACGTCAGTTCATGGGAAAAGTAGAGCAGGTAGGCTCTCGTCCGCAGGTCTTGGGTGATCAAACTGGGTGCGAACATGCCCACCACGATCACCATCAGGGTTCCCTGCAGATAACGCAGGAAGACCAGCAGGAGCATCGACCAGAACGAGTGGCGGATCGCCGAAGGATCTTCCTTCAATTCGGGAAGCAAATGGGCCGATTCAGGGAACGACCGAACGGCGAAGATCAAACTGCGACGAGCCAGAATCGAGTGGTCGACACTCTGTTCGTAAAGAAAGAAGGCCATGCCCAGGTAGACCGTGGGCAGCCAGGCCAACACCAGCACTCGGCGCAGCCAAGGGTTTCGCCAGGCCAGCCGCGAGCCGTTGGCGGCAATGACCCACCAGCGGTCCCAACCACTACGCAGCGAACCATTCCAGCAACGGTATCCAAGTTCATGCAACGCCATCAGGCTGGGACTCCACGGCTTCGAGGAAATACCGTTCGAGGGACTGACGGGCCGGCCGCAGCACACGAATGGTGGCGCCGATCGCCTGAGCCTGTGTGAACAATGTGGCCGATGACACGGCGCCGCGATCGAGCACCAGATGCCCGGAGCAGACGGACACGTCGGCCGACGTGGCTTCGCGGAGCCGAACGGCCAATTGCTCCAGGTCACCCGATTCGATCTCCACCTCCCACGAATCGGTAACCGGAGCCAGCAGTGTCGATAGATCTCCCCTTCCCACCACGCGTCCGTTGCCCAACACGATCACATGGTCGCAAACCGCCTGCACGTCGCGGAGGATGTGCGTCGATACGAGAATCGACTTGCCGTGGCGACGAGCCAGTAGACTGATGCGGTGCAGCATGGCATCCCGCTCCTCCGGATCCAACCCCGACGTGGGCTCGTCCAGGATCAGCACGGGAGGATCGTGTACGATGGCCGACGCGAACTTGATCTTCTGCCGCATTCCGGTCGAGTAGGTTTCCACGGCGCGGTACCGTTCCTGTTGGACGCCGCAGAAATCAAGGATCTCATGGGACCGCCGCAGCCCTTCCTTGTAGGGCAGCCCCGACATCTGAGCGGCGAAAAAGACCATTTCCACGCCGGTCAGGCCGCTCAAATAGCAGTCGTCTTCCGGGACATAGCCGATGTGGCGGCGAAAGCGAGTCGCCCCCCGCCGGATTTCCTCGCCACGAATCCACACCCGCCCGGCCGATCGCCGAACCACTCCCAGCAGGATCTTGATCAAGGTCGTCTTGCCCGCACCATTGGGGCCGAGCAGTCCGGTCACGCCAGGGGGAATGGCGAGACTGACATTGTCAAGAGCGGTCACACGACCGTACCATTTGGAAACTCCGTCCAGCCGCACGATCGCGTCCATGGGTGCCTTCGATTTCATCGATCGGAAGTTCTTCGGGGACGGAAAAGCTCGATACGATCCACACGACCGGTCTGGCGACCGATGAGAAAACGCCGGCAAGCCCGAAGAAATCGGCCTGTCGGATCATCTGGTAAGGTAATTGAGAACAGGGGTAGTGGCCAGAGGCGGGGGCTGATCGGCTCCCCTCGGCGCCACTAGAATCCGTATCGTGGGGCAGTTCGAAGGAAAGGCGAAGGACGGGAAAACATGACGAGCCACGGAAAGAAAAAGTCGCCGGTCGTTGCTTTTTTGTTCGGCAATTCCATGTTTCTGATTGCCGGCGCGCTCGGCGCCTTGATCTGGGCCAACGCCAGTCCAGAGAGCTACAAGAACTTCGTCAATTTCGACCTGGGACAGATGGTTCGAGGCGAGCCCCAGCAAACGCATGACGCAGCCCCCCAGTCGCATGCATCGGCGGAAAGCTCCCACGACTCCCATGCGGACGACCCTCCCGCTCACGGTCAAGCCGGTGAAGCGCCGAGCGGCCATGGCGACTCGAGCCACGGCGGGCATCCGTTTACGATCCATGTCCTGGTCAACGACGTATTGATGGCTCTGTTCTTCGCCATCGCCGGCAAAGAAGTTTGGGAGTCGTTCCTGCCCAACGGTGCGCTGTCGAACCCGAGAAAGGCCATGACGCCTCTGTTGGCTACTTTCGGCGGCATTGTCGGCCCCGCCTTACTCTACCTGGTAGGGGCCATCGCCATCGGACAATCGGGTTGGTTCGGTCAAGCAGGCCACCTGGGCCGGGGTTGGGCCATTCCCTGTGCGACCGATATCGCCTTCAGTTATCTGGTGGCTCGGTTGATCTTTGGTGTGGGGCACCCGGCGATCGCCTTTCTGCTGCTGTTGGCCATCGCCGACGACGCAGCCGGTCTGGTGATCCTGGCCGTCGCCTACCCCCAGCAACCGCTCGAGCCCATCTGGTTCCTGCTGACCGCCGCGGCCATGGCGACCGCCTATGTGCTGCAACGGTGCCGAGTCATGAACTTCTGGGCCTATTTGCTGGTCCCGGGCGTGATGAGCTGGGTTTCCTTCTACTTCGCCGGTATCCACGCGGCGCTGGGACTGGTTCCCATCATCCCGCTCATGCCGCACGCCTATACCGACTTGGGGATCTTCGCCCGGACCGAACTTCAGCGTCATGACACGCTCAATGAATTCGAACACTGGTGGAAAAACCCCGTCGAACTCATCTTGGGACTGTTCGGGCTGACCAATGCCGGTGTCGTACTGGGCAATACGGGTTCGGCGACCGTACTGGTCCTGTTGGGATTGGTCGTCGGCAAACCGCTGGGCATTACGTTCTTCACCTGGGTGGCCGAGCGTTTCTTCAAGCTGGAGATTCCCGCCGGCATGAACTACCGGCATATCGTCACGCTGGGAGCCGTGGCCGGTATCGGCTTTACCGTGGCCCTGTTCATGTCGGAAGCCGCCTATCCGGCCGCCGCCTATCCCGACGCACTGCGCGACGCCGTCAAGATGGGAGCGCTAGCCAGCTTCTTCGCGGGAGCCGTGGCCTTCATCGTGGCCAAACTGCTCGGCGTCAAACCGACCGGTAGCGGCACCTCGGAAGACTCAGCGGCGACCACCACGGAAACGGACGAAGCAGCCGCCAAACTAGCTGTTTCGTCCGCCCCATAGATGGATGAAGGTCTTGCCGCGCAACTTCCTCGCGCCGTGCGCGCATCCGGCACCGGCTTTCGGACGTCACCACCGCCCCTCCAACCTACAGCCTCCCGCCTCTAATCGTCCTTTGCCGGACGAAAGGCGGCCGTGATGCGCGCTTCGATCTGAGCGAGGTGCGCCAGCACGACCGGATCGGCCTTCTGTTTCTTGGCGCCGGCGTAAGCTCTGCGCACATCGCCTTGGATGAACTCGAGTTCGCGTCGAGCCAACCCCGGCAATTCGGAACCGGCACTGCCGTTCATCGCCGAAATCAGTCGGTCGACATGCGCCCGCTGCAAGTTGCGGCGATACAGGTTGATCTGCAGCGGCTTCTTCGAGAGCTCGCTCCAGATGGCACGGCGCAAGTCCGCCAGCATGGCCGCGCCGGTGTACGCATCCTTGCCTGCAATCTCCGCGTGTTCGGCCATCCGGTCGATGCGGCTGGACGAGATCAGCGATCCCAAAATCATTCGTTGACTCGACAAGACGCGATTGCGCGCGCCGTTGGACTCCAACCGCCGCGTGATCGCCGGGTCGATCAGTTTCTTCGGCGCATGAAACACATGCTTGGTCAGAAAGGCCACAGCCGCCTTCTGCCGCGCCGCGGGAATCGGAAAGTAGCGCTGGTCCGCGTCGCCGAAATAGAGATTCTTCTGTTCGAAACCGCCGACCACGGCCACCACGTGCATCAGCTCGCGGTTCCGCTGCGACCACACCTGATCGTACATATTCGACAGCAGATCGTAGTCCTCGCCCGGTTTGCACGTCGCCTGGATCAAGTATCCGGCGATGCGATCCAGATTGGCCAGGCCCAGCTTCGTCGCTTCGATCGAATCGGAACTCAAATCCTCGGTCTGCCGAGTCGGATCTTCCGATGGATTGGCGTGGCCGAACAGCAACATCCGGTTCTTGGCCTGCCGGGCCAACAGCTCCTTGCGACCCTTCTTTTCTTCCTCATCGCTGTTGTACTGGCGGTATCCCCACTCGACCGCGAAGTAATCGTATGGACCGATCTTGGGAATCAACGCCGCGCCGTCACCCGGCTGCGCCACGTAGTTGAAGCGACCATAGTCCATGATCGACGCTTCGGTGCCATGCTGCTTGGTGAACTTGGGATCTCGCAGATTGGCCACCGTGAACGCCGACGAGGCTTTCATGTTGTGAGGAAACCCGAGAGAATGACCCACTTCGTGAGCCACGATATAGGCGAGCAGTTCCCCAACCAGCTCGTCGGGAAACGGCAGCTTTTGAGCCCGCTTGTCATTGGGCGAGGCTTGCACGAAATACCAGTCGCGAGCCAACTTGAGTACGTTGTGGTAGATGCGGATGTCGGCTTCCAGAATCTCCCCGCTGCGAGGATCGTGCACGTGCGGTCCGAACGCGTTTTCGATGTTCGAAGGGAGCCAGCGAATGGTCGAAATGCGCGCGTCCTCGGCGTCCCAATCGGGATCTTCTCGCTCATCCGGAGCGTACTTGCCGATGATGGCGTTCTTGAACCCGGCTTTCTCGAATGCCGGTTGCCACATCTCGATTCCCTGCTTGACGTACTTCTTCCACTTCTCCGGAACGCCGCGCCCCACGTAAAACACGATCGGCTTCTTCGGTTCCGATACGGCCGCCTTGGGGTCCTTCTTCTCCAGGCGCCACCGAGTGATGAGCTGCACTTGCTCGACCTGGTGCAACCGGTCGTCTCCGAAATCGGTATATCCCACCGTGAAGAAGCCGACCCGCTCATCGTGAATCCGCCCCTTCATCGGCCGCTCGGGAAGACGCACCATGCTGTGGTGCAGGCGAACCGTCACGCCCGATTGGCGCGGATCGCGACGGGGACCTGCCGGGTGTCGCCCCAACATCCCGGAAGAAGGCCGGCTGCTGCCGAGACGATAAGTGACTTCGACCCGCGTCTCGATGTTGGTGGGAAAGACCTTGACCGTGTCGAGAAACGTGCGGGACGAATCGAGGCCGGAACCGCCGACCATCCGAGCCGCGCTGAATTCCTTCACGTCGGAAGTGAACAGCGAGGTGACGTCGATCACCGGCGCCTTGTCCTTGCCCCACGCCTTCACCGAAAACACCTTGATGATCGGTTGCATGTTCGAGTGTTCCACCGCGTACTCGATCGCCCCCTTCTTCGACGTCCGAATCGAGTACTTGATGTCGCGCAACAACACCTTCTCGCCCCGCAGTTCCCAACGCACCACTCGATCCCCCACCGGCATCCCGCCATAACTGAAGCCGGCTTGCGTGGCATCGAGCTGCGTGACCCACAGCATGTCCTTTCCGATCTGCGACGGAGGAAGCTCGTAGTAGAGCTGGTCCTTGATGCGGTGGACTCGGAACAGACCGACTTGGGTCTTGGCTTCCTTGGTGATCACGTCGTCGTACGACTTGACCCCGCTCTTGGAACTGGATGGACGCTTGATCGTCGGCTTCTTGGCTGTGCTAGCCGGCTTCTTCTTGGTCTCACCGTGCGGCGATTGACCGATGGCCACTCCCACCACACTCCAAACCAGCACCAGGCCGACCAATCCGCTCGCCCATCTCCGTCCCGATCTCGACTCGTAACTGCTGCTCATCGTTGCCTCGAATAACCCCTGATCGTTTGCTTTTGTGACAAATACCCGCCTATCGAATGAGCGGCACCCTCCGTGCTGGTGGCAGCCCGGCCTGGCCGCTCAATTGTCCACTATAACCCGCGAAACCGATCGATGTTCTCTATTTTGTGCAATTTGCCCTCGCGTTTGTTCATTGGCGGCCCAGAGGCGCCGGCACCGTCCCTTACGCTCCCCCAAACGGTTCCACAACGGCTGTGGATGGGCGCAGGCACCCATCACCTTGCCACGATTAGCGCGTTGCGTTATCGCTGACTACCACTGAGACGTGCTCATGACACAACGGAAGCCAGCCCCCCTTCATCCAGGAGAAATCGTGCTTAGAGCCTGTAACAAAACCCGCCGCGCCGCATCCCGGCCTCGGGCGTGTTACTTGCAACACGGTGTTTTGTGACAGCCTCTTAAGGAGTTCCTTGCTCCTTTGGGGATCAGCCAATATCGCCTAGTCAAGGACAATCGGTGTTCCGCCACGGCGGATCAACGAAATCGTTCGTGGTCAGCGGTCGATCACCGCGGGACCTCCGATCCCAGGCGGACTTGCATCGGCGGCACAGAGATCGTGCCATGCCAGAAAAGGCCGGGGGACCGGCACGCGATGCGCGCGGTCCTTCCCCCTGGCCTTCTGCATGATCTTTTTCGCCGCGAGGCAGCCCCGATCAGGCGGCCGCCGTTTCCAGAGCCTGCAAAATGGCGGCTTTGGGTTGCACGCCGATGAGCGTATTCACGACGTTTCCGCCGCTGAAGATCATCAGCGTCGGGATCGAACTGACTCGAAACTTGGCGGCGGTTTGCTGCGCTTCGTCCGTGTTGAGCTTGGCGATCTTGTACTTGCCGGCGGTCTCTCCGGCCAGTTCATCGATCAGCGGTGAAAGTTGGCGACAGGGGCCGCACCAGGGAGCCCAGAAGTCGACCAGCACGGGCACGTCCGACTGCAGGACTTCGGTATCGAAATTATCGTCGGTGAGATGGACAACGCTCGACATGAGGATGCTCCTTGCAGAGGTGTCGGATTCGGTTGGCAACCAGATTGATTCCGCGAGTTTAGCGGCTCGCGCGGATTCTCGAAAGAACCGCTTTTCCCACCGGCATGTCGGTGCCGGGCAGGCGACATTACACGACAGGAGTATACCGCCCGAAGACGTCGGCCATGGCGTCCATGCACTCTCCCACGGTCGCTCGCGCTCGAGCCGCGTCCATCAGCGGCGGCATCAGGTTGTCGTCGCTCTCGGCCGCCCGGCGGACGGCATCCAGCGTACGGCGGACAGCGTCCCGATCGCGAGCCGCCTTGATCTTGCCCAGCGTCTCGATCTGCCGCTGCTCGACCTCGGGATCGACCTGCAGCAATTCGATCGGTTTCTCTTCGGGCGCCTCGAAAGCATTGACTCCCACGATCAGTTTTCGCCCCGCATCGACTTCGCGCTGATAGGCAAACGCAGCCTCCGCGATTTCCCGCCGGAAGAATCCCGCCTCGATGGCCGCCAGCATGCCGCCCAGATGCTCGATCTGGTCGAAGTAGTCTCGAGTCTCCTTGGCGAGGGCATCGGTGAGCGACTCCACCAGGTACGATCCGCCCAGTGGATCGGCCGAGTTGACCACACCCGTTTCGTGAGCCAGCACGCGTTGGGTGAGGATGGCCAACATGGCCGCGTGTTCCGACGGCAGAGCCAGGGTTTCGTCCATGCTGTTGGTATGCAACGACTGGCAACCTCCCAGCACAGCGGCGAGCGCTTGGTAGGCGACGCGCACCAGATTGAGTTCGGGGATCTTGTCCTGCAGAGAACACCCGGCCGTTTGTGCATGGAACCGGAGTTTCCAGGAGGCTTCTTGCTGAGCACCGTACTGGTCGCGCATCGCCTCGCACCAGATCACTCGAGCCGCCCGGTACTTGGCGATCTCTTCGAACAGGTCGTTGTGAGCGTTGAAGAAGAAGCTGAGCCGATGGGCGAACCGGTCGATGGGGAGTCCGCGGCGGAGCGTCGCGTCGACATAGTGCAAGCCGTCGGCCAGCGTGAACGCCAGCTCTTGAGCGGCCGTCGAACCGGCTTCGCGGATGTGGTAGCCGCTGATCGAAACCGGATACCACTGAGGCACCTCGTTCGCGCAAAACTCGATCACGTCGACGACGAGTCTCACCGACGGAGCCGGCGGAAAAACGTATTCGTTTTGAGCGTGGAATTCCTTGAGAATGTCGTTCTGGGCCGTACCGCGGAGTTGCTTCCAGTCGAAGCCCCGGTCTCTGGCCGCCGCCAGATAAAAGGCCATCAACACGATGGCCGGAGCGTTGATCGTCATCGATACCGAAAGCTGGCCGATGTCGATTCCGTCATACAGCACCAGCATGTCTTCAATCGTATCGACGGCCACTCCCAGCTTGCCGACTTCGCCGATCGCGCGGTCGTCGTCGCTATCGAGTCCCATCAGAGTCGGCAGATCGAACGCGGTGCTCAAACCGGTCTGGCCGCACTGCACGAGATACTTGAACCGCTGGTTGGTCTCCTTGGCAGTACCGAAGCCGGCGAATTGCCTCATGGTCCACAACCGGCCGCGGTACATGCTGGCGTGGATGCCTCGGCGAAACGGAGCCTGTCCGGGATAGCCGATCGTCGCATCATAGTCGCCCGGCGGGAGATCCTCGGGCAGATAGAGAGGCCGGATCGGGCGGCCGCTCACGGTCGTGAACTGCCGGTCGTCGCCGGCTCCCTTCGCTGCTTCGGTCTGCCAGCGCTCCCGAGCTTCGCTAACCGGTGTCGTCGCCATGATCGTGCCTCGTCCGCTCGAACCAGGTGGCCCGCTCAACCAAGCGGGCTGCAACAAGAGTCTCTGTCGCCATTCTACTCGCACACTCCGGCATCGGGCAGGTCACGTCGCCTCGGAGCCCTGCCGCACCAGGTAGACTCGATAGCCGAATTCTCCGGCCACCTGCCGTGCTTCGCCGTAGTCGGAGACGAACACCACGACCGATCGCTGGGGCAGCCTGCTGAAGCGAAAGTCCCCCGGCGAGCGCCACTCGCGTTCGCGAGTCCAGTCGACCGTCCCACGGCGACTCCTTCTCAACTGGCCCAGTTGCCGCTGCCGAGGCGTCGCCGCCGCAAAGTCGGCCTCGCTGCCGTACCACACCGGCCTGGCTCCCTCCCTTCGCACGGCTTCCCGCTCCACGGCAATCCCGTACGGCTCGAAATCCCACCGGTGCTGGCCCCGACGAAACGTCCGAAGCGCCGGCCAGCGCTCGAGCGGCTGCGCCGTCCAGGAGACCATCGGCCGGCTGCCCCGTAAACTCCGGCTGCCGCCTCGAATACGCCCTTCCCGCAGCATGGCCAGCAGGGTCGCCCAGGCGTCACGGCGGGCAGCGGCCGATAGCAGCAAGACTCGGTCACGCCACAGCCGCTTTTCTTCCCCGGGCCAAGGCCCGTCGCAGCGGCGCGTCCAGTGACACAGAGCCGGCCAGGGGAGCCGCCCGACGATCCGAGGCTTCCGCAGTCGTACTGCCGCCAGGTCCCATTCGGGCCACGGCGATTCGGTGCACGCCAGGTCGAGTTGCCAGCGGCCCGCGATACGCTCAGCATGCCGTTGCCGCCACAGTCGGTCCACGTTGCCGCCGGGTCGGCGCGACAGACAAATCAGGCCGTCGGATAGTGCAAACGCCATCCGATCGATTTGCGGGGGAACGTCGGTCGCTTGCGGCGACTCCACTACTGGAGACACCAACAGCACCGGCTCGCCGGACGGCGCCGACGCGATTCCCTCGAACCATCGGCGCCACGACTGCTCTCCACTTCGCGCCCGTCGATCGGCGCGGACGACCAACGTCGATTCGCCCATTCTCCCGCATCCGTGCCGCAGCCACTCCGCCGTCGTGGTGTTTTCACACACCAGCCATCGCCACCTTCCGCGACTCAACGCGAGTGACTGACGAATGTATGTTATCCATCCAGCACGCGGGAAGTAGTCTCGTCCCATGCGGGAACTCACCATCGCAACCAGCGGACGGTCGTCGAGAGGGGCCGTCAAGTAGGCCCACGTCGCACCGGTCCAGGCGTCTTGCACCAGCGCGGTCCACCACAGCAAGTAACCGTGCCTTGCGACTCCCGTCGAGCGTGGTATCGCGATCCGGTAGGCGGCGGCGACAAGCGGAGCCAGACGGCCGGCACACTCTTGCACTTCGCCCGGTCGGAGCTCGAACCCCGCCTGCCGTAGACGATTCACCGCCGTTTCCAGTCCTCGACTCATGATGGTACTCCTTTCACCTGGCACCGCCCCTATCGCCGATCAGGCCGGTCGGGCTCTCGGCATCTCCGACGAAACCGGCTCGGTGTTCCAGTCTGCTACTTGGAGAGCTGCCGGATAGCGGATAAGATGAAGAGCCCCGCAGCGGCAGCGGGACACTTGCTTGGCTGTTCGAAACTGGCTGGAGACAGTCGCCCATCCTTTCGGACGCCGTTCTTTTCGGGAGAAACTTGTTCCATGGCCACGCCGACCACTTCGGGAACGTCCGCGGACGCTTCGATGGAATCTTCGACGGGAGAAGTGACGCACCATCAAGTGGTTGTGGTGGGCGGCGGCACAGCCGGTATCACCGTGGCGGCCCGCTTGATCCGGCGCCGGCGAGGCGCGATCGACGTGGCGATCGTCGATCCGGCCAGCGATCACTTCTACCAACCTGCCTGGACGCTCGTGGGTGGCGGCGCGTTTCGGCCGGAAAGAACGCGCCGCCCGGAAGCTTCGGTCATTCCTCCCGGTGCCACCTGGATTCAAGCTGCGGTGGAGGAATTCGACCCGGAACATAGCCGCCTGAAGACGGCCGCGGGACAGTGGATCCAGTACGATTCCCTGGTCGTCGCCGCCGGGATCCGGTTGAAGTGGAACGCCATCAAGGGCCTGGAAGAGACACTGGGCCGCAACGGCGTATGCAGCAACTACTCCTTCGAAACGGCCTCCTATACCTGGCAGTGCATTCGCGAGTTTTCCGGGGGCAACGCCATTTTCACTCAGCCGCCGCCACCCATCAAATGCGGGGGTGCACCGCAGAAAATCTGTTACCTGGCTGAAGACTATTTTCGCTCGGCCGGCGTGCGAGACAAGTCTCGAATCATCTTTGCGTCCGCCGAAGCGACCATTTTCGCGGTGGAAAAATACCGCAAGGTGCTTGAGCGGGTGATCGAGCGGAAGGGCATCGAGACGATGTACCGGTACAATCTGATCGCCGTCAGCCCCGACACCAAAGAAGCGATCTTCGAGAACCTCGAGACCGGCGATGAACTGGCGCTGCAGTACGACATGATCCACGTCACTCCACCCCAAGGACCACCCGATTTCATCGCGTCCAGTCCACTGGCGGACGCCGGCGGATGGGTCGATGTCGACCAATACACGCTACAGCATCGGCGCTACGAGAATGTCTTCGCCCTGGGCGACTGCGCCAATCTTCCGACGTCGAAAACGGGGGCCGCCATCCGCAAGCAGGCTCCGGTCGTAGTGAACAACCTGCAAGCTCTGCTGGCGGGAGATGCGCCGGCAGCTCGCTACAGCGGCTATACCTCCTGCCCTCTGGTCACCGGCTACGGCAAGCTGGTGCTCGCGGAGTTCGACTACGACAAGCAGCCGGAAGAGACGTTTCCCTTCGACCAGGCCAAGGAACGCTACTCGATGTACCTGCTGAAAAAATACGGTCTCCCGCTACTCTACTGGCAAGGCATGCTCAAGGGACGAGCCTAACGGGGGCTTCGCCCGTCCGTTTCCGTCAACGAGGGGCGAAGATGACGGCATCGGCCCATTCGACTCGCAGTTGGAGTTCGATGCTCCCGTCGTCCTTCCGGTCGACACGAACGGGCCGACCGCTGGCGGTTGCGACTCGAGTCGACGGTACCTGACGGCGCACTCGGATTCGAGCGTCGACGGGATGTTCGCACCAACCGATCAGCACGAGCGCGGTTCCGTGAGGCGATTCGATCCAGCAGGTTTCGACGTACCCCGGCTCGGCCCGCACCGATCGCTCGAGGTTTTCCACGGGAGCCCGCAGGACGCGGAGTGCTTCCGGTTGCCACCGCGTGGGAGACGAGTGGCTGGGCGAGTCCATCGAGCCGCCTCGAGTCACCGGAACCCGCTCGATCGACGGGCGCACCGCGGCCAGTGCCGGCAAGAATGAGCAGTAGAAGATGCGTCCCCGGCCTTCTTGTCGCCAGCCAAGTGCCGGGGCGCCGTCGAGGAATTCGGCGAGCAGCCGCATATCATCGGTCGGCGAAAGTCGGGCCCGCACGCCGAACACGTCGAACGGTTTGGCAACCTCCGGCTGCTTCCGAGAAGAACCGGTCCGCCACACCACCTGAGCGACCGGATCCGCAAACGGGAGATCCTCCTTGACGAACCGGATGGGCGGGCTGGCTACGTCGCCCAGCTCGGACCAAGTCGCGTGGACGCCCATTCGATAAAGCGTGTCGAGCGGTGCGTCGTATTCGTCTCGTGCGGCTGCCGCACATGACAGAAACAACGTCCCGCCGGCGCGAACCCAGGACAATAACGCTTGAGCTGCTTTGCGGCTCATGTGCCGATCGGTGACATAGATCACGCGGAAGGCATCGAGTTTTCCCTGCTCGGCTTCGCGCTCCGTCACGATCTCCACCGGCAATTGCAGGTAACGCAGAGCGACGTAGAGCGTCCGTTTCTCGGCGGCGAAGGGTGGTTCGTAATCCCGCCAGATATCGGCCGTCCGCGAAAACCAGAGCCCGACATCGCCGCGCGGAATCGACCCGGTCGCCACGATGTCGTCGAACGTTCCCAGTTCCCGGGCCGTCTTGAGCACTTCCCAATACGTGGCCGGCGCATTGACATAGTTTTCCGTGTACGCCGCGGGAAGCGGTCGAAACTCGAACAGATTGGCGATCTTCATGCCGTGGCCCAGTGCAGCGTAAAACAGCCGCCGCCAGCTCTGGGGCGTATTGCCCGGCCAATGCGGCATCACGTAATACAAAATGCGCTGGTCCGACTTGCCGCGCAGTCCGGCTCGAAACAGGTCGAGTCCCAGCGAGTTTACCTGTTGGGACGCGACCGGCGTCTGCCAGATGTAATCCTCGCTCCAGGGCAATGTCATCCCTTCGCGCTGGAACACGTCGACCCACTTATGGACTTCGCCCAGATAATGATAGCCGTGGTGGGGAGAGTAGTTGGCGCCGATTCCAGCTCGTGGAAAGTACCGGCGGAGAATGTCGGTTCGCTGCTTGATCGCCTCGATTCCGTAGTCCTGCAGAAAGCGGTGGCTCCAGTAGTAGCGTCGCGGCTCCTGCTTGGAATCGGCTGCTGGTGCCAGGCGGACGGCCTGCCAGTCCTGAGCCTGCGGCTGGACTTCCTGCGGCTCGATCCCCTGCCGCTGGAGCCACTGGCGAAAGGCGGCGTCGCGATCTCCCCTGACCGCCGGCAACGCGATCTCGTCTCCCAGACTGACCACCAGCACCCGATCCGCCAAGCCCGACTGCTTCATCTTCCGGCAATATGCTTCCAGCTTGGGCGTGGGAATCCGTCGGACATCGATGTAGCCGCGAGGCTGCTGGGCCGTGCCGGGACGCGACATGTCGGTCGGAGCCAGAGGAAACAGATCGAGCCATTGTTGCACGAGTCGTTGACGAGCGGTGTCGCCTTTTGCGGCTTGAAACGTCAGCGCGAAGATGGGAACCGACTCCGATCTACTCTGAGGCAGCTTTTCGCGAGTGGCCCGCTGCCGGAGATATTCGAGCAACTGCGGGAGGGCGTCTCGAGCATGCATCACACCAGCATGGTATCGCATCGCTCCGTCGAGATAGAGTGACAATTCTGCGTCATTTCCTCGATATCGGAACACTTCTTGCACGTCTCCTGCTGCATTGCGCGTGCCGATGGTGAGCGTGTAGTCGACGTCGCCGCCGCCGGCCGACCGGAAGCGAGGGTGCCATAGCGAGTCGTTGAAACAATCCAGCAGCGAGCCGATCTCGATCCAGTCCGACTTGCGTCCCGGACGGACGACGATCGTCCGCGGCGTCCAGCGGCGAAGATGGACCCAGTACGGAGAATGCTCCACGCAGGGGGGAAGCGTCACCTGCAGTGGATCGCGAGTGTGATTCTCGATCGCAGCCCACACGTCTCCGCTCTGCGTCAGCAGCCCGTCGAGCGGGAGATAGCGCTCTTTCTCGAGCCGCTGTCGGATTTCCGCCTCATTCGTCGTCAGTACCACGCAGTCGACGTGGCGGGCCGCTGCCGGATCGGGCTGATCGACGGCGATCAGCCGGATGGTAGCCAATCCGGCATCCAGGGGAACCCGCACGTCGTGGCCCTCCCACACGATCTGTTCGTTGGCTCCCCACGGCCAAGTAAGATCCTCGGCGAGTCCCTTGCCGAAAGGCCAGATGCGAAGCTGCTCGGATGAGCCATACAGTCGACGCAACTTGACCCGTCCCGCCTGCTCCACTTCCACGCGGAAATGGGCATGGAATCGGTAGGGAGCCTCGTAGCGGACGAACACGAAATAGTTGCCGGCTCGAGGCACTCGGAAACGCATTTCGGCAACGGCGTCGGTACTGCGAGGCGGCGCCGCCAAGAAGGCTTTACGACTGAGAAACGTGACGGCGAAGGTCGAGACGTAGTAGTTCTCGCCGTAGTCGCGAGCCTGCCATCCCGGGCGAACGATCTGAAACTCCTCCGCTTCGAGGTGAATCAGGCCGCTTTCGAGCGGCTCGCCAGGCTTGCCGGCACGCCAGCGCTGAGCCGCGGAAGCCACCGGCCGCGGCACGAACCGGGGAATCGCCGGCAGCCGAGTCTGCGCCTTCAACACACAACCGCACGCCAGAACTATGGTCGAACAAACCAGGGGTATTAGCCCGTGCCGCCTCATCATGGGTTCAACTCCGCATCGTGCCCCGCAGATCGCAACGCAGGATGCGAGCCACCGAACAGTTGAGGAAACGCCTCGCCCGGCGCGGATGCAGTGGGATGCGATCATTTGTGGGACCTGTCGAACAGCGTCCGAGTTCCGGCAGAAATCCTATTCGTCATTCGGCTCATACGACTGCCGCATATCGGTGCTGCACCAGCAGCATCGGGAGCTGCTCATCGTTCGGACGCCCCATCATGGGGCTTCTGACATATGCGTCGCCATGCAGCGATCACACCAATAGCTGCCTCCGCAAAGCGAGTAGCTATCTTCGCCCAGCCGGATCACCCTGCCGCAATCGGTGCACCTGGTCGGTTCGTACTCGGGCGGATTCGGCAGCGTCTCGAAATTGTACTCGTTGGTGCCGTACCAGACGTACATCTCGGTATTGAACGCGTCGCGGCACTTGGTGCAGTCTTTCCAGTCGCCGTCGTGGCCTTCCATGGAATGGTAGCCGCACAGCGTGAAACGCCGGTGGTTCCGGCTGCAACTGTTTCGCTCATACGAAAACAGAACGTAGCTGTCTTCGTCGTCACAGATCCAGGTGTCGCAACACTCGGTCTTGGTCAAGTTCTTCGTCTTGCCGCACAGACCGCACCGAGGGACGCCCCGCTTCTGACGACGCCGTTGGGCCTTCTTCTTCGCGCTTGCAGAGCGTTTCTTCTTGGCCGGCATGGTATCAACTCCGTTCAAACCTGCTCTCGTGATTCTGCTCCCCGAACCCAACCCTCTTCCTAACCACTCTCCACCGCCAGGATATAACCTAACCCGTTGATACACAACATCTTTTCAAAGAGCGGCACATTCCCGACGGGGCGGAAACGGCGTCAAGGCCAATTTCCTATAATGTCCATACGAGCTTCTGCCGCGGCACGGTGTCAAATTTCCATCAACCTTCTTACGGGTTCTTTCAAGCAATCCGGGATGTCCTCTTCCGTGGCATTGGCAAAACGTTTAAGCGCCTGGTCGACTTTCTGGCTCTCGTCTTTAGGCAATCCCAGAGCCCCTTCAAAAGTCGGTACCAACCAGAATGTATATTCCTTTCCAGCAGCATCAAGGATTGCTTTGTTCCATTGCTTATGCTTCAAAACAAAACGAAACGAATTGCGATCTATCCGGCCGCGAAGCGCAGACGGATAGATCGTGCGTTGAACTTTGTCGCGACTGCGAGAACATGGGAGGCAAACCGGTTGCCTACGCTGTCGATTGTAGCGGAGATGGCGGACGTGGTTCAAGCTTGCGCCGGCCGGGAACCGGACGATACCAGGATGGACGCTGCTCCGAATGCATCACGGCCGCCCAACTCGGCTTCACCCGGACCCCTTGCGGAATCATCGGCTCGCCGCAACGCGGGCACTCCGGACAAGACGTCTCGGAGGCGCCGACCTCGGGCTCGGCGTCGAACGGACCGAACACCAACGCGTCCTCCGCCAACGGCGCGCCGGCCTCCTCGAGCAGGTAACAGCAACGCATGACGTTCCTCTCCCGACGCGGCGAACTCCAGCCACCATAGTATCGAATCTTCGTAAAACCCTTGGGCAGAATGTGCAGACACCACCGGCGAACGAACTCCAGCGTCGAAAGCGTCACCGGAACTTGGTTTCGATCCCCGCCCGACTTGGTCCCTTCCCGTGCCAAGATCGTCACTTCCGATGCGCTCGCCGAGACGATCCGCCCGTCCGAAATGGGGCCGCCCGTCAGGTAGCGGGCCAGATACTTCAGCACCGTCGCGCCGTGGGCATCGGCAACCGGTGGCGCCTCGATATAGCTCACCCACGTCGTGCCCTGCAGCGAATCAATGAATGCGCGCCAGACGTCGGGCTGCCGCAACTCGGCAAATTCCCCTTCCAACTTCAACTCGTCGGCCGCATGCAGCCGGTCCAGGCCTTTCAAAAAGATGCGGCGGTAGGTCGCCCGCAAACGATCCGCGTCCACCAGATAGCGGCCACTCGGCAACGAATCCCCCGCGCGGCAGGACCAACGCCACCCGGAACCGTCCAGCGCCGGACCACCACCGGGAACCACGGCATGCACATGAATGTGCGATTCGAGTTTCTGGTTCCAAGTATGCAGCACCATCAGGGCCGCCGGCTCGTATCCGTGCTCCGCCTCGATCGTCTCCTGGAGCGCCGACCAGGCGGACCGGAACAGCAGATTGAAGATCGCTCGACGGTTCCCCAGTGCCAAACGCGAAAGTTCCTTCGGCAGAGTGAAGACGACCTGGTAGTGGGGAACGCCGTCGAGAATCAGGCGGGCCGCCGAATCCAACCAGTCCGCCCGCTTCGCTCCACGGCAACACGGACAGTTCCGGTCGCCGCACGAATTGTAGACCACGCATTCTTCCACGCACCGGTCGCAACGGTATCTCCTGCCACCCAGTGCCGCCGTGCGACAGAGCGACAACTTGGCCAGCGTGCTTTGGACATGCGGCACGGCCTGGTCAGGAAAGGCCTCGACAAAGCGCGGCGCGACGGCACGCAGAATGTCGGTCACGCTCGGTCGGGATGCTTCCGGTTCCCAGTCGACCGTTCCTGCTGCCATCCCGGAAGTTGCCTCACCGGAAGCCAGTCCAGCGGACTGGGCACCGAATCGAGATGAGGACGGCGGACGTGCAGATAGACCATCGTCGTGGCGAAACTCGAATGCCCCAGCAGGCGGCTGATCGTCAGAATGTCGACCCCCGCCTCGAGCAGACCCGTGGCGTAGGAGTGCCTCAGAACGTGCGGCGTGACCCGCTTGGCGATCCCAGCTCGGGCCGCGGCCTGCTTGACCGCCTTCTGAATCGAAGTCGTCGCGTAGGGCCGATCGGGCGTCTTTCCCGGAAACAAGAACTGGGGAGGCCGATATTCGACCCAATAGGCTCTCAAGGCTTCCAGCAACCGGGGCGAAAGCGGCACCAGCCGCGTCTTGTTGCCCTTGCCGTGGTTGATCCGAAGCTGCATCCGCCGGCTGTCGATGTCGGGAATCTGCAGCGACGCCGCCTCCGAAACGCGAAGTCCCGCCGCATACAGGGTCAGCAGAAACGTCTGGTGTTTCAGGTTGGGCGTGCATCGCAAAAGAGCCTCCACTTCTTCGCGACAAAGTACCGTCGGCAGCTTCTTGGCGCGCTTGCCGAACGGGATCATTGTCACCGGCCACGGTTTGGGGATGGTGACCCGGTACAGAAAACGTAACGCGCAAACGGCCTGATTGAAGCTGCTCCAGCCCAGTTTTCGGTTTTCGATCATGTCGAGCTGAAAGCTGCGGACATCTTCGGGGGTCGCCCGCGGCAGCGGTTTGCCGAGAAACCGAGCGAATTGGGCCGCATGGTAGGTGTAACGGTCGATGGTGGCATCGGCCAAGTGACGGATCGTCATGTCCTCGGCCATACGTTTGATCGGACCGGTATGCAATCGGTGTGAAGGAGTCATGCTGAAAGGACCTTTCCTCAAGAAACGAGAGCCTCCTGCCGCACCGTCGCGGCAGGCGGGTTCTACTTTCAGCATGCATGCGCAAGTGGCAAAGCGCAAATCGTTTCTATCGGTACGACCCCTTCAAGCGGACCGGGATCCCAGAGCAGAATCGGACGTGCGCCGGGAGAACACGTCGACCGAAACCGCCTCACACGCCACGACCGGAACCGCGGCAGCGGCACGCGCTGCGATCTGGCGCTCGCTTCGATATTCGACCGCACTCCGGCGGCCCGGCGCCACCAGCGCCCCTCAACCGCGCGGAACGAAGCGATCAATACGACACCAAAGTGTCACTATCCAACAGGAGCGATTAAGTTCAACGACACAATCTACAACAGTCCCCTAGGCTCAACGGATGTCGCAGAATTGCGCTCGGTCATTTAGAAAGGAGGTGAGACTTGGACCCGACGCAGTGTTACCTGGAGATGTACGAGGCCATGCGCGACGGCGACCACGTCACGGCCCGCCAGCGTGCCTTGGCGCTCAAGCAGTGGCTGGACTCGGGCGGATTCTATCCGCCCCGCTACAGCCAGACGGAGGTTTTCATGTACCTCCATAATGTTTTGAGACGCACCGTCTATCTGGGCGATGACGTCTGATTTACAAGGGTTGAGGCCATCTGTTGCACGCCACCCGGCCTCTATCCTCTTGATTTCACCGCACGGCCCGTCCGAACTTCAGAATACCGCAACATCAGGCGCATACCATGTGATGAATCCGTGTATGTCCGGGTTTTGAATATTGACAAACACGTCGTATGAGGTAGTGTACCATTTCTTCTGTAAAAACGATTCGCATGGCGAGAGTGCTAGCATGCTAGCACTCTCGCGGCGAAAAATTGGTCTTGGATAAAACGGGCCATTCGCAGTTTCCTATGGGGAGGAAATG
>Ga0256839_1001785_pt1 | contig 25356 bp, 23 predicted proteins | sample 354166metaG_FD_185968 | JGI IMG/M metagenome (GOLD analysis project Ga0256839, IMG submission 185968) | Hydrothermal vent microbial communities from Mid Atlantic Ridge, Atlantic Ocean - 354-166 | ecosystem: Environmental > Aquatic > Marine > Hydrothermal vents | place: Atlantic Ocean: Mid... | reverse complement strand
TAGTTAAACGATAACTCAGCGCGAAAATGAACTCCGAAACTTGAGATATTCAAAACTTGGAAAAACGAAGGCATACAGGCTGGCTGCGTATAAGGCATTGTTCAGGGCGCATATTGATGAAGAAGACCTAAGAGATATACGAGCATCTTGGCAAACAGGCACGCCTTTGGGAAATGACCTTTTTAGGGCAAAGATAGAGAGCAAACTGAAAAGTAAAGTGGGGCAGGCAAGGCGAGGACGCCCTAAAAGGGCTTTGACCCCTTAATCTCGTGTTTGAAAGAGGATAAAGATGATGACCCAAGTCAGCCTAGAATTACCTGAGACTGTCTACTCCGTGCTGCATTGTAGCCCCGGTGAACTGGATAAAGAGTTGCGCTTAGCCGCATCAGCACATTGGTATCAACAGGGGCGTATATCTCAAGAGTGGGCCGCCAGAATCGCGGGCATGGATCGCACCGACTTTTTACTGGCGCTGGCGCAAATGGGCAGGGATTCATTCGTGGTGAATTTTGATGATCTGGATGAAGAGCTTGCCCGTGGCTAACAAAGCAATCATCAATGCCTCTCCGTTGATCTTTCTTTCACGCAGTCAGCATCTGGATTTGCTGCAAACCTTTGCCAGTGAGATCTGGATTCCGGAACCGGTGGCAATGGAGATTATGCACCGTGGGCAACAGGACATCACGGCCAGGGCGATTGAACAAACCGAGTGGTTAATAACAAAACCCATCAGCAGTATTCCTACCATCATCACCGAGTGGCGACTGGGTGCCGGGGAATCAAGTGTACTGGCATTGGCAGCTAAACATTCTGGCACCGAGGCCATTATTGATGACCTGGTTGGCAGGAAGTGTGCCGCCAGTCTGAATATCCCAGTTCGAGGAACACTCGGAATTGTATTGGTGGCGAAGAAACGTGGATTGATACCAAAGGCTCGACCCATCATTGAGGATATGATGGCCGCCGGACTTTATCTCTCACGGAAAGTGGTTGATGAGGCGCTCAGCAAAGTTGGAGAGTGAGCCAAAAGATGGGTCTCCTGAATATTCTCTTGGAAAAAGCAACATCTTTTACACTTGCCGTTGCGGATGAAATCAAATTCAGCTCAGAACCGGACGGTTCATGACCAACGAGAAAATGGAATGTTGCAATGCAAGACCTGACCCAGAGCTCTTTCTATCTGCTTACATGTATGCGTTATATAGAATTAAACCCCGTTCGAGCCAATATGACAGAAGCCCCTGGCCACTATCGCTGGAGCAGTTACGGAGCCAATGCGCAAGGTAAATGTGATAAGTTATTAATAGCGCATCCATTATATTTAAAACTTGGAAAAACGAAGGCATACAGGCTGGCTGCGTATAAGGCATTGTTCAGGACGCATATTGATGAAGAAGACCTAAGAGATATGCGAGCATCTTGGCAGACAGGCACGCCTTTGGGAAATGACCTTTTTAGGGCAAAGATAGAGAGCAAACTGAAAAGTAAAGTGGGGCAGGCAAGGCGAGGGCACCCTAAAAGGGCTTTCCTAAAAGGGCTTTGACCCCTTAATTGACCCCTTAATTGTGTTTATGATTAAACGGCATTACTTATTGCTAGCTGGGTATAAGGCATACTCAGACTTAAAAGCGGAGGCCTCGCGGGGCTTTTTAGGCGTGACATGGTGGGTTATTGAACCCATACTATATATGGGAGTGTTTTATTTCGCTTTTGGAATGATGTTTTCTAGAGGAGAGGGTGACTACGTTTCATTTTTGCTTTGTGGTTTGGTAGCTTGGAAATGGTTTGCTGGGAGTGTTGCTACAGGATGCAGTTCGATTATTGCCCATCGTGGGATTATACGTCTTGTCTATGTTCCTAAGTATGTATTCCCGCTTGCATCCATGCTCTCTGGAACAGCTAAGTTTATAGTTGTTTTTGTGTTGCTGATTGCTTACTTGCTATATGTTGGGTATGTCCCAAATAGATCTTGGCTGTGGCTGCCTGCATTGCTTCTTCTTCAGTTTTTTCTTGCATTGGGGGTGTCTGGCATATTGGCATCCTTGACTCCATTTTTTCCAGATCTGCGTGGTCTGACTGAAAGCGCCCTGATGCTGCTTTTCTTTTTATCTGGAATATTTTTTGATATTGAGAAAATTGATGGAGAGGCAGCATCGTGGTTGTTTCTTAACCCGCTGGCAAGTCTTATTAATGCATACCGGAGTATTTTGATAGAAGAGGCTTTTGATGCTTCTGTGCTCCTTTACCCTGCCCTAATTTCAGCTGCTCTTCTGGTGTTGTCCATATTGCTTTTGGTGAGATTTGATCGCCAATATTCAAAGGTTATTCAGTGATGCCACGGAGTCCAGCAATCATTCTTGATCATGTCGATATTGCCTATGCAAAAGGGCTGCAGTTTTTTTCAAGTAAAAAGACCTGGGTAATTCAGGATGTAACTCTGGAAATTGAGCATGGCGAGACGCTTGGCATACTTGGGAAAAATGGAGCAGGAAAAAGCACGCTGTTAAAATTACTTGCAGGCATGATATTGCCGGATAAAGGATGTATTACATTCAATGTGGATAGAGTCTCTTTGCTCGCATTGCAAGTTGGTTTTCTTGAGCATTTAAACGGCCGGGAGAATGTGGTTTTAAGTGCCATGTTTATGGGGCTAAGCAAGAAAGAAATTTTGAGTAAAATGGATCGAGTGGTAAATTTTTCTGGAATTGCTGAATATATTGATAAACCAGTCAGTACTTATTCTGCTGGCATGAAGGCCAGGCTGGGGTTTTCTGTTGCTTTTCATGTTGATGCAGATGTGATTCTTGTTGATGAGGTTATTGCTGTTGGGGATGCTGAATTTAAGAAAGCGGCAAGATTAGCTATGCGGGAAAAGATTTCAGCAGGAAAAGCGGCTGTGATTGTTTCGCATGATTTTGCGCTGCTAAGAGAGTGGTGTGATAGATTGGTTTGGCTAGATAAAGGTAGGATTATTCAGGCAGGCGAGCCTGATGAAGTAATCCTGGCATATCAAAAAAGCTTGAGAGTCTAAATCCATATCGTGCAACAATGATGAACTGGTGTTCATGATTGCTGGGCTGGCACTACCAGGAGTTACTGATTAATAATCTACGGTGTAGTGTTAGGTGCTTTGATGCCCCATTGGGGGTTGGAATTTTGGTTTGCTTTTTGAGGTGATTCTGCTTTGGTTCTAGATTCGTATCATATTATTGAAACAACGATAATTCATTCGCATTACGTGGTTTTGGTGCTGTTGTAGCGCTGGTTTTTCATAGCATGCTTACCTTAATGCTTCCGTCAGCTTATGGCGGATATTTTTATTAGGTGCCCTTAGAGAGATGGGTGCAACTACTATTAGTGAGGAAACAATCGTGATTGAAAAAGAGAGGGAAATGGCAAATCATAGTGATGATAATTACAGCGATTATTACCGTAAACAGGAGGTGAAAGTTTATCCATCTGAATTTGTGGTTCGTGCTTTTCTCGGTTCTTACCCTGCTCACAAAATCAACCGTGATGAACTTCCTGGAAAGAAAGTCCTTGATTTGGGTTTTGGGGATGGCCGCAACATGTCGCTGCTATCGGATCTGGGGATGGAGGTGCATGGTGTTGAGGTGACACAATCAATTTGTGATTTAATTGCGCAGCGATTAGCGCGGTCAGGAGTGTTAACTGAAACACGTGTTGGACGCAATCATTGCATACCGTATGAGGATGCCTTTTTTGACTATATTCTAGCTAGTAGTTCTTGTTACTACATGGATGTTAATCAACAGTATTCCGACAACCTTAATGAAATATCTCGAGTTATAAAATCTGGTGGTTTATTTGTGCATTCCTTGCCTATGCCCTCAACGTTTATTATGGAGAATGCGGTAGATCTGGGTGGTGGGCATATGGAAATCACGCAGGATCCTTATGGCGTTAGAGTTGGTGCCATTCTAAAGAAGTTTGATAATCCTGATGAAATCGAGCAGGCGCTTGCCCCGCATTTTACTGACATCCGTATAGGTAGTTGTTGTGATGATTATTGGGGTAGTAAGGTACATTTATGGCTTGTTGTTTGTCGCAAACGCTAGTAATAAATAGTACCTAAATCCTGCAAGTGATCGCACTCACATAGCGCAAGCTATTGATCCGTATAGCGATATGAAGCTTTTCGGCCATCACAATAAGGATGGCACTCAAAGTTGTCATTCACTCTACGAATCAATATCTTACACTCTGCAAGCACGATCACTTGCAGGATTTAGGTAGTATTAAATTGGCACGTTCCGGTTCATGACGTTGAGTTGGAATTGTATATTCATTAATGTGTGTTAAGTAATATGGCGATATGCTTACGAGTGCATAGACCTATTTCTTGCAAAGAGGTAGAAATATACTGATATGAAGTGGATGAAAAAAGGGCTGATTTGTAGCCATGAGACTATAAGTCTCTCTTGGTATAAAAAAAACACAATGGTACCGGTGCCTTATCTCATTGATGATCAACGCCTGAGGATTTTTATCACGATGTGTGATGAGAGCAACGTTGGGCGAATAGGCTTTGTTGATGTCAATCCTGAGGATCCACTCGAGATACTTGGATACAGTATGGTTCCTATTCTTGATGTTGGTGAGGATGGTTGTTTTGATGATAATGGTATTGTAACAGCCTCTATCTTGAAAGATGGTGAAAATCTCTACCTGTATTATTCTGGTTATCAGGCGTGTGTGAAGGTGCCATATCTGATTTTTTCTGGAGTTGCTGTTAGCAAAGATAATGGTAATAGTTTCACTAAACTATCTGCGCGCGTGCCTATTTTGGATCGGATTGATGGAGAAGTGAGCACTCGATGTGCGCCGTTTGTTACCAAGGAAGGTGGCGTTTTTAAAATGTGGTATACCGCAGATGCAGGATGTGGCTGGATAGATGAGGAACAGAAAAAACTCCCTTTGTACGATTTGAAATATGCAGTTTCAAAGTCACCAACACAGTGGTTGCGACATAAAGGAGAGACTTCTGTATCTTTCAATAATTCAGACGAGCACGGTATTGCTAAATGTACACTCTGGAAGGAGGATGGGCTATATAAAATCATCTATTCTATCCGTAGTCTGTCTAAAGGATATCGGCTCGGTTATGGTGAGTCGGCAGATGGCGTATTGTTTTTTCGTCGGGATGATCAAGTGGGAATTGATGTTTCTAAAAGTGGCTGGGATAGTGAAATGATTGCATTCGCAGAAAGATTGCAATACAAGAACAAAACCTATCTATTTTATTGTGGCAATCATTACGGTATGGGTGGCATGGGCTACGCGGAACTTATTGTAAAGTAGGAGTAGTATCATTGTGTCAAAAATCATTATTACTGGTGCTGGAAGTGCTCAAGCAAACGGAGTAATTAACTGCCTGCTTATGGCGGATGATGGCGATGAAATCATTGGTCTTGGTTCTGATCCGATGGACTTAATGATGAGCCGTGCGCATAAGCGTTATCATATGCCTCATTCGCGCGATGCACATTACAAGACTGCCTTGCTCAAGGTGCTAGAAATTGAAAAACCGGATATGATACATTTTCAGCATGACCTTGAGCTTTGGGTTGCGCTGCGTTTTAGGGATGAGATTGAAGAGGCAGGAGTAAAAATGCTTGTGCCAGATTATGAAACAATCGACACTTGTGTGCATAAATATAAGTCTTGGCAGAAGTTCAAGAAGGCAAGCATAAAAGTCCCAGAAAATATTATTTTGAATGATCACGAGGATTTAAAACGTGCATTTCGGGAGTTGGGTAATAAGGAAGGCAGAATCTGGCTGCGTTCGATATTGATTGGCGGCGGCGGTAAAGGTGCTTTTTCGACCAATGATTTTGAAGAAGCAATGGAGTGGATCAATCATAGTGATGGCTGGGGTGATTTTGCGGCTGCTGAATTGTTGTCAAAGGATACAATTACGTGGCTTTCAATCTGGCAAGATGGTGAGCTTGTTGTTGCACAGTCACGTTGTAGGAAAGGTTGGGCGCATAGCGCGTTGAGTCCTTCCGGGGTGACCGGTGTAACGAAGATTGGTGAAACTTGTTCTGATCCTGCGGTGGATAAAATAGCCATGAAAGCAGTTAATGCTGTCAGCGCTGTTCCTCACGGAATTTATGGTGTGGATATGACCTATGATATCGATGGTATCCCCAATCCGACAGAGATTAATATTTCCCGGTTTTTCACGACTATTCAGTTTTTTGCGGAAGCAGGTCTGAATTTGCCAAAAATTCTGAAGGATATTGTTCTCTACAATATGATCCCCAATCTTGAAAATAAACTTAATCCACTTCCAGATGGGCTTCTTTGGCTAAGGGCGATGGATTGTACACCGTTGTTGACAACGCAGGATAAAATAGATAACTCTCTGATTAAAATAGAGTAATACCATGAATGTTGCTGAATATATTGCTCAATTTTTGGTCGAAAAAAAAATTCGACATGTGTTTGGTTTCCAGGGCGGAGCGATTCTAAAGCTAGTCGATGAAATTGTTGCTACAGGGGAGGTTGAATATGTACAGAATTATCATGAGCAAGCTTCGGCTTTCTGTGCGGATGCGTATGGAAGAGTGACAGGTAATATTGGTGTGGCAGTTGCAACCTCTGGTCCTGGTGCCACCAATCTTGTCACTGGTATTGCTAATGCACAGATGGATTCTATCCCGACGCTTTTCATCACTGGCCAAGATTATACCGCTAATATTACAAAGGATAACGAAGCAAGACAAAATGGCTTCCAAGATCTGGATATTGTCAGCATTGTGAGGCCAATTACTAAGTACGCTGTTTTAGTAACAGATGCAAATCAAATTCGTTATGAGCTAGAAAAAGCCTATTGGCTTGCAACGTCTAGCCGCCCAGGCGCAGTCTTAATCGATATACCGATTGATGTTCAATTCACGGATATTGATTTGCAATCATTGGTTGGATTTAAGCAGGATAATGATTCTGACGATATTTTTGAAACAGCTTGCGTTATTGACCTAATCAACCAAGCAAAACGGCCGATTATTCTTGTTGGCGGTGGTGTGCGTATTAGCAATGCACAAAAAGAAGTGCGGGAGTTTGCGGCTTTAACAAATATCCCTGTGGTTTCAACAGTTAATGGACTTGATGTGGTTGAGGGGGCTTATGGCTTTGCGGGATTGCATGGGAACACCTTTTCAAATCTTGCAATTCAGAATGCTGACCTTCTACTTGCTTTTGGCGTGCGGTTTGGCCAGCGGCAGGTTGGAAAAGTGCCGCTAGACTACAGCAAAGCCCATGTTGTTCATGTCGATATTGATGAAAATGAGCTTCAGCGTGTTTTTCCAAATGAGCTAGCTATTAAGGCGGATCTAAAGCAGTTTTTACGTGCGTTAAATGACGAAATTCACGGTATTGGTTTCCCTGACTTTTGTACGTGGCACAAGAAAATTCGTTTGTGGGTTACAAAGTATCATGCTAATTCATATATGAATAAGGATGGCGTAGATCCTGTTCGAGCAGTTGAAGAAATGTTGCCACTTTTGACGCCTAAGGCGATTCTTACATGTGATGTGGGGCAGAATCAGATGTGGGTTGCCCAGGGCTTCCGTGTAAAAACTGGTCAGCGATTGTTGAACTCTTGTGGCTTGGGCAGCATGGGATATTCCCTTCCAGCAGCAATTGGTGCCAAAACAGCATTTCCAGATCGACAGGTTATTGCTTTTACTGGTGATGGGGGGCTTCAGATGAATCTCCAAGAATTCATGTTCATCGGGCAGCGGCAGGTTGGTATCAAATGTGTTGTTTTTAATAATAATACCTTAGGCATGATGCGTGAGGTTCAAGCGCGTTACTATAACAAGCATTATTACGGAGCAAACCCTCTGGATTTTGCCTGTGTTGATTTGGATATGTTGTCTAAAGTTTATAAAATTGGTTATCGGCGCGTTGAGGCGCTTGGGGATATCACTGGGCTTCATTCTGTTTTTGCAGATGATAAGCCCTATATTATCGACTTGGCTGTTGCGTTTAGTTCACTACTTTCCAACAGGTATGATGAAGCTCATTTTTACGAAAAAGAACGAATCAATGACTAGGCTTATATTCTTAGATTTCGATGGGACTTTGATTGATTCGCGACAGCGGCTTTACACTCTCTTTTGCGAGCTTGTGCCCGAAAATACTTTTTCATTTAAAGAATATTGGCAGATCAAACGAGGCAGAATAAATCAACGTGACCTATTGCGGCATTATTTCCACTACTCGGATGCTCAGGTTGATGTGTTCAGACGCAAGTGGATGGAAAAAATTGAGGAACCGGAGCGTCTTGCGATGGATGTGCCGTTTGAAGGCATCACAAAATTTCTATTACATGCTGCTCAGGATGTTTTTATATATCTTATTACGGCCCGGCAATACCCGATGCGCGTAGTGACGCAAATTCAGCAATTTGGCTGGCAAGACTATTTTACGGATATACTTGTTACCTCTCAACGGCAGTCTAAGTCAGCGCTTATTCGAGCAGAGACAGATTATACTCACGATGATATGTTGGTTGGCGATACAGGGGAGGATATTATTGCTGGTAAAGAGCTTGGCGTCACAACTGTTGCTGTTACCACCGGGATTTTGAGCGAAGCAGTCCTTAGAGAGTACCAGCCTGATCAGTTGCTTGAGACAGTGGTAATGCTTGATATTGCTTATAGTTCTCCGCACCAGATTCGTGAGGCTTTGAATGGCCAATGAAATGAATGTTTTACCGTATGCCGACATCTATGCTGAAGAATGGGATCTGTTTGTTGCATGTGCTATCAATACGACCCTCCTGCATACACGGAGGTTTCTTTCTTATCATGGAAGTCGTTTTAAAGACTGCTCCTTGATGATTCGTGATAATAAAGGTAAATTGCTTGCTCTTTTTCCGGCTGCATTTGATCCCTGTGGTGATTCGGTGGTTGTTAGTCATCCTGGGGCTACATATGGCGGCTTGGTTCGAGGTGAAAAGCTTTGTGGTGAGAGTATTGTAAGCGTGATGGAAGCTATTTGTGATCATTATGCAATGCTAGGCAGTAAAGTTATTCGATATAAGGCAGTTCCACATATCTATCATAGCCAACCAGCTGAAGATGATCTTTATGCCTTGTTCCGGCTTAATGCAAAGCGATACCGCTGTGATTTAAGTGCTAGTATTAAGTTAGCACAAAGAGGTGAGGTGAGTGAGCGCCGGCATCGTGGCTTACGCAAGGCCATTAAAAATGGACTGACAGTTGCTGTTGCCATGGATCATTTGGATGACTTTTGGGGCGTGCTTGCGGCTAATCTTAATCAACGTCATGAGACTAAACCAGTTCATTCCTTTGATGAGATGCGGCTGTTGGTTTCTCGTTTTCCAGAGGAAATTGAACTCGTTAGTGTTTTCATAGATGGTAGCTTAATAGCTGGGGTGTTGCTTTTTCATGCTAGCACAGTATCCCATGCGCAGTATATTGCATCTAGCGAGAAAGGGTTTGAGCTCGCGGCTTTGGATATGGTGTTTGAACACTGTATTGGGCGGGCTATAGAGTTGGGTAAAACATTTTTTGATTTTGGGATTAATAATGAAAATGCTGGTCTTGTTTTAAATGATGGGTTATATCGATTCAAGTCAGGGTTTGGTGCCGGTGGTGTTGTGCACGAATTTTATGAAATGTCCCTATAGTAATTTCAGCCTGAATGGGGTCAATAAAAATGGAAGGATTATTGAAAAAGCTTTTTTCCAAGAGTGGAGATAGCGATAAGTGTGCAGAGCTTCCAAATTTTGTAATTGTTGGATTTGGTAAATGTGGCACTACATCTCTTCACTATGCGCTGAGAGGCCACCCTGATATATGTTTGGTGCGGAGCAAGGAAGCCCACTTTTTTGATATCGACAGTGAATATCAGCAAGGCGTACCTTATTACCTAGAAAAGCATTTTCCTCATTATAATGGTGAGAAGGCAATTGGTGATATTACACCTGCCTATGTTTTTTATGAAAAAGCTTTGCCGAGGATTAGGGATATCTTGGGTGATGATGTGAAAATTATTGTCATCATGCGGCACCCTGTGATTCGAGCTTTTTCGCATTATATTCACTCTATCAGGATTTCTGAAGATAAAGATAAATTCCTCGATGAACAAGGGGACATAGTTAACCCTCTGTACAAAAATGTCAGTATGTATTCTCAATCACTGAAAAACCTTTATCGAATTTTTCCGAAGGAGAATATACTGCCGCTTGTCTTCGAACGTGACGTACTGCAAGAAGGGGCAAATGTTGCATGCAGGAAGATTGAAGATTTTCTTGGTGTACCACATCATGATGTTGAATCCCTAAATACAGAGTTCGCAAAGGGGTACCTAGCTTCGGTTACGGTACTTGACCGAAAGGGATATATTGAACTCAAGGGCAAGCGGACAAATTTCAATCCTTGTGATGTGGTTATTGAGCATATTAGAAAACCAGAAGGATATTATTTTGAATGCCTGAAGGATCTAGCTCCAACAGAAATGGCTTGGTATAAAAAATACCCGAAGAACATTACAACGAGCCTTAGTCGTGAGGACGTTAAAGAGGTTTATAATCGTATGTATAAGGCAGATGCTGTTGAAGTATCAAAGCTTACTGGTGCAGATGTGACTCTTTGGGATGATATTGACGATGCTGGTGACTATGAAATTATTTCTTCAAGGCTGCAGTATGAAAACTAGATTCTATTAATTATGGCTGTCTGTCGATTTTATTAATTGCACAAGGTGATAAATAATGTCATCAAAGTCGGGGAATTCAGTAATACCATCTGGAGTTAACCAGTGCAAAATCGTTCAGTTGCCAAGAATTCTGGAAGCACGAGGAAATCTTACTTTTGTTGAGGGTGGGCACCACGTGCCATTTGACATTAAGCGAATATATTATTTATATGATATTCCTGGCGGAACTGCTCGTGGTTCCCATGGACATAAGAAGTTGGAACAATTGGTGATTGCTATGTCTGGTAGCTTCAATATTACGCTTGATGATGGTTACGAAAAGAAGTCGTTTTCTCTCAATCGCTCTTATTACGGTCTATATATTCCTCCTATGCTGTGGAGGGATCTTGATGACTTTTCCTCCGGTGCTGTATGCATGGTTTTGGCATCCGAAAAATATGATGAGAATGATTACTACCGTGATTATGATTCATTTTTGAGCGATGCAAGAGGCAGGAAAAATTGGTGAAAGTGCCCTTTCTTGATCTGCAGGCAACCTACCAGGAGCTTAGCAGTAAACTTGATGAAAGCTACCACCGCGTCATGTCCTCAGGTTGGTATATCTTGGGAAATGAGGTGGAAGAATTTGAAAGGCAGTTTGCATCTTACTGCAATAGCACTGGCTGTGTTGCAGTTTCAAATGGCTTGAATGCGCTAGCCCTCATATTGAAAGGCTATGGCATTGGCCATGGTGATGAGGTAATTGTTCCTGCACATACCTTTGTTGCGACCTGGATGGCGGTTTCGCATGTGGGAGCCGTGCCTGTTCCTGTTGATGTCTGTGATGATGATTTCAACATGAACCCGGCTCTCATTGAAGAGGCGATTACTGAGAGAACAAAGGCAGTTATGCCTGTGCATTTATATGGGCAAGTCGCAGATATGGCACCGATATGCATAATTGCTAGAAAATTCGGTCTAAAAGTGATTGAGGATGCAGCTCAGGCACACGGTGGGAAATACTACGATTCTAATGCTGGTGAGCTGGGAGATGCAGCAGCCTTTAGTTTCTATCCAGGCAAGAATCTTGGCTCCTTTGGTGATGGGGGGGCAGTCGTAACATCTGATCATGAATTGACTGAGCACATACGGCTTCTGAGGAACTATGGTTCCCGCAGAAAATATGATCATGAAGTGATGGGGTATAACGAGAGAATGGATGAAGTTCAGGCTGCGTTTCTTAATGTGAAACTAAAATGGTTGGATGACTGGAATGGACGTAGGAAACAAATTGCCCAGTGCTATCTTGATGCTTTTTCTGGCATTAGCGGGGTAGTGCTGCCTCAGGTCATGCCTGAGAGAGAGCATGTCTGGCATCTTTTTGTTATTAGACATTGCGACCGGGAGGGATTTAGAATGCGCTTGGATCAATTAGGGGTTGAAACATTGATCCACTATCCTGTGCCACCCTACAGTGCTGGGGTATATCAACATTTAAAGTATGAAGCGCAGAGTTTTCCAGTTGCAGAGCAAATATCGCATTCTGTCATTAGCTTGCCTATTGGTCCACATATGCAAGAAAAGCAAATAAATGCGGTGATTGCAGCAGTATGTCATTCTATATGAAACATCGTATCTATAGATTATTAACTACTTTCGTGCGGCTATGTTATTTCGTGGCTGCCTGTATGGTGGTAGTTCCACAGTGGAGAAAATGGCATAACGATAATGGGAAAATTACAGGTAACGTCAAGGAGGTTTTGACTGCCATACTTTGTACGCTAATTCAGCCCAGAAGAGGAGCCGCCTTTCGCGGCCTAAGTTTGCCTGTGAGTTCGCGTTGCCACAGTTTTCCTGGCACAACATGGGACGCTGGACTCTTTGTGAATTGGTATAAAGGCAGAGAGAATCCCCTTGGCGGTCTTCCACTGATCCACAGGCTGATATTCTTTTTTGCCAATTTAGCAATCCGTTCAGGTTATATTTCCATAGCTTGGCAGATGTATATGAGCATGAAGTGCTCTAATGTTCGCATGGTGAAAGTTTTTGGTATGTTAGGGCAATTGGATGTGGCAATTCTGTTCCGAATATGGGGCGAGCAGCTTGCCACATTTTATCAGGCTGATATATGGTTTAATCCAGATTCTGTTGATGGCTACCATGATGATCTGTCTGACCTGTTTAAATGCATACGACCAGAAACCGTCGATGAGTTGTACCAGAAAATAATATCACTGGCGCCACACCTTGCAGTCGCACATGAAATGTATGGAGAATATTGTGAAAGCCTGTTGTGCTTTGATCAGGCGCTAACTGCTTATCAGGCTGGAATGGAGAGTAACCCGGACAGTTTGTTGCTTAAAAAAAGAAGCGGCGTGCTAGCAAAATTTAAGGGCTCAGCATTGTTTGATGAGGGAGTGTCGCCTTTTATTACTCCAGTCATGGCATGGGTCACCTCTGCTGCCGATGTTTGCAAGGAATTCGACTGGCCTTATGAGCGTAAAGGTAATGATGAGGCTGTGGCTTATGCATTTGATCTTGTGCTCAATGGTCATTTACATCGCCGTGATGTGCAATTAACGGTGCCGGCACATGCCTTGGCGCATTGCAAAAATTCAATCAGGCTTAAAGGAGGATTAGTACTATCCCATTATGGAGGAAACTATTATGTGCTTCTTGACAGCAAGCATTTGGATATACGTCATTTGAAGTTGTTTGTTCCAGGGCTTGTGGCACATGATCGTAGGCGGGCGCTTATTCAGAGGCCTCATATACCTGTAGAAGAAGTATGCGAGAAAGCGTTTGTGATTACTGGTGCCGGTTGGAATTACTATCACTGGTTATATGAAACTATCCCTTATATCGAATTGTATGAATCAGGTGGCTATTGGAAAGATATGCCATTATCTTTCCAATTCCCTCTTAGGAGTTGGCATAAAGAAACGCTTGAGCTGTTGGGGTGTAAGCACTTTGATATTTTACCGTATAAGGGTAAACCAACTATTTACAAAGAATGTGTGATTCCAACGCATTCATCGCGTGATCTTGTACCATCACCTTCGGCAATTAGGTTTCTAAGGGAAAAACTGGCCAAACCAGGGATAGTTAAAAATGGTAAAAGAGTGTTTCTCTCCAGAAGTGGAGTCCACGCTGTTCGTGGAATGAGGAATCGTGACGATATTAATATATGGATGGATGAGCATGGATTTGTTTTATTGGATACTTCAATAATGTCGATTAGCGAACAGATAGAGTTTTTTTCAGATGTGGAGATTGTCGCTGCTGAGGGAGGAGCTGCGCTCTCTAATCTGGTGTTTTGTCCAGCAGAAACCAAGGTTCTGGTGATGGCAGCATCTCGAGCATGGGCTGAAACTTTCTCAGCTATTGCTGGTGAGTTAGGGCAGCACATGGTTGCGGTACTTGGCGAGAGTCATCCAAGCCCAAACCCATATTATTTATGGACAGCATTTGATTATGCGATAGCTACGAAGGACTTGGATTTGGCTATTAATTCTTTAACACAATATTAGTGTTAGTAGACTCTGCTTCTCTATGGATTACCAAGTCTCATTTCTGATGATGTGTTATAAGCAGGAGCGTTTTGTTCGTGACTCTGTTCGTAGTGTATTGGCACAAGACTTAGCTGGAATTGAGATTATCATCTCGGATGACTGTTCTCCGGATCGCACTTACAATATTCTTCAGGAAGAATGTAGGCGATACTCTGGCCCAAATCATGTGATTATCCGGAGGACAAAGAAAAACCTAGGAATTAATTCGCACATGACCGAATTGGTCGGAATGGCAAAAGGCCGCCTTATCGTGTTAGGAGCAGGTGATGATATTGCCAGAAAAGATAAAGCATCGATGATTTTCAATCGGTGGAACAGCACGAATGCTCTAGTGTTTGGTTGCTGCCCGGAGGTCATTGATGAGCAAGGACAGGTGATTGGTAGTTTTTATTCTGCGGGCATACCTGAGAAATTCACTTGCCGAGCCATAATTAAGCGTAGAAATGCAGGAATATTCATTTCTGGGTTTGACCGTGAGATTTTTGATATGTTTGGCCCATTAGGAGAGGGGGCAACCGAAGATCAAGTAATCCCGTTTCGCGGTGCTCTGATGTGTGAAAATGGAGTTGATATCATTAAAGAGCCTTTAGTACTCTATCGGGCACACCCTGAAAGTCAGGTGACGGCTCTTAGGTTTGCTAAAGAGAAAAGACCACTGGAGGTTCTGAGAAGCAAAATTATTACGAGCATGTTGTTATATTGTAGCTGGCTTGCTGACTTAAGGACTATAAAATCTGAAGGTACACAATTGCTTTATGAGGAAGAAAAGATCCTAATCAACGGGCTTTGTTTTGTTGAAGCAATGAATAAAGTTGTTAATGAGCGTACACTAATACATAGAATTTTCATTGTGATGAAGGGTGTAGGATCAGGAGCAATTTCCATGGGTCACCTGTTGCAGGCGTTCTTCTTCGCTATATCTCCGGCTTTCTGTGCGCGTGTACTAGATTGGTTCGTACGTAACTTTATCTATAGGAAAAGACATGAGCGGGGTATATAGGCTGTCGTGTAAGTGAGTTGGTTTTGTACAAGGAAATGTAAAATCTATCACAAGGTAGCCGTACAATCTGAGAACTAAAAAAAGAATTAACAGCTTAATATGAGAGCGCCAGCCCAAGAAACTAAAAGAACTGAACGATGCCAAAATAAAAAAGCTTTCAAAACTATAAAGGAATGTTCAGAGCAATTTAAAGTATATTGGTGCTTGAAATAAATGCTTCAGAGCCAACTATTGAATGGAGCAACTGGAGTGTCTTAAGAGTGTTTCAAGTTAATACGTTGACTTCAGTGAGCTGTGTGATTGTTAATTACAATGCCGGCTCGCAGCTGACAGAATGCGTCCGTGCAGTATTGCCGGAGGCAAGCGAGATCATTATTGTTGATAATGCCTCAAGTGATTCCAGCGTTGAAGATTGCCTTCAGGAATTTACGGGCAAGCAGCAGATCAGGGTTATCTGTAATGATGTTAACCTGGGGTTTTCTGTAGCCTGTAACATTGGTGCTCATGCGGCTAACACTCCTTATCTACTGTTTTTGAACCCAGATTGTCTGCCCGCTCCAGATGCCATTTCTCAACTGCTTGAAGTATTGGATGCAAATGCTGATACAGGCATGGTTGGTGGCTTGCTCATGAATTCAGATGGTACAGAGCAAGGCGGTGGGCGTCGTGCAGTTCCCACACCTTGGCGAACCTTTGTGCGAGTATGTGGCTTGTCGCGTTTTGAGCGCAGATGGCCAAAGCTCTTTTTTGATTTTCACATGCATAAGAAGCCTTTACCCGCACGCCCAATTGAAGTGGAAGCGATTTCTGGTGCATGTATGCTGGTGCGTCGAAAATTGTTTATGGAGGTCGGCCAGTTTGATGAAGGTTACTTTATGCACTGTGAAGATCTGGATTGGTGCATGCGTGTGCGCCAAAAAAACTGGAAGATTCTTTTTACTCCTGATGCCAAGATCACTCACAGTAAGGGGGCGTGCAGTCAGCGTCGCCCCATATTTGTTGAATGGCACAAACATAAAGGAATGATGCGGTTTTACCGCAAGTTTTTTCGCCATCAATACCCAGGAGCCTTAATGTGGTTGGTGTGCATAGGGGTATGGAGCCGTTTTTGTTTGATTGCTGCTTTCCATTTGGGCAGTCGATTGGCTTTTTGGTCTAAATAGAGCATGGCAAGCCAGATGATTGGCGTTTTGGGTGCTACCAGCCTGGTTGGGGATTGCCTGTTGTCGCCTGATCTGATGGATAGCATTGCCCCCCATTTGAAGATCCTTGCCTTTTCCAGACAGATTGAAGATCCTGATCTGGTTATTGATTATCGTATAAATTGGCACCATTTGACAGAGCAGAGCCAACAGGAGCTGGATGAGTCCATTGACAGCTGGGTGTCTCTTGCGCCTATCTGGGTGCTGCCAGATTATTTTCACCTGCTGGAAAGATGCGGTGTGCGCAGGGTTGTGGCTCTGAGTTCTACCAGCGTGTTCACTAAAACAAACTCCTCTGATGCCAGGGACAAGGCTGTTGCAGATCGCCTGGCACTAGGTGAAAAGCGGCTGATTGAGTGGGCAGAAGACCATAGTATTGATTGGGTGATTTTACGCCCTACTCTTATATACGGGCTGGGCAGGGATCAAAATATAACATCGGTTGCTGGCTTTATTGACCGATTTGGTTTTTTTCCACTGTTTGGAAAAGCAATGGGGTTGCGCCAACCCATTCATGCCAAAGATGTTGCTACGGTTACTTTGCATGCACTTATGCAGACAGATATAAAAAACAGGGCATATAATATTTCGGGTGGTGAAGTGCTTAGCTATAAAGATATGGTTGGCCGTGTTTTTATGGCATTGAGAAAAAAACCGCGCTACCTTCCTGTTCCAGGCATATTGTTACATTCAGGCGTAATGCTGCTACGTTTGCTGCCTGGGTTTAAAGGGGTTTCTGCGGGTATGGCGGAGCGGATGAATCAGGATTTGGTTTTTGACCACAGTGCGGCGACACGGGATTTTGGCTTTAACCCAAGAGCGTTTCAGCTTGCAGAGGATGATCTTGATCATCGTGAATGATTTATGTTGTATAGAGGTCAGACTGATGCCATCAAGAGAACTCTTTCCTTCTGATTATTAATGCGCCATCTCTACACTTTTCTGCTCTATTCGGCACTGCCCTTTGTGCTGCTGCGCCTGCTCTGGCGTAGCCTGAAAGCCCCCGATTATCGCAAACGCTGGAGGGAGCGTCTGGGGCTGTTTACCCCGCTTGGCGCAAGCGATACATTGTGGATTCACGCGGTCTCCGTGGGTGAGGTGCAGGCGGCCGTGCCATTGGTAAAGCGATTGCAGGATCGCTATCCAGGGCAGGCCATCGTCATCACCACCACCACACCGACAGGTTCCCGGCGGGTGAAGGAGCTGTTTGGTGATGATCTGTTTCATCTCTATGCCCCTTATGATCTCCCGCTGATTATTGAACGATTTATCCGGCGCACCAGGCCGCGAATTGTGGTGCTGATGGAGACAGAGGTCTGGCCCAATCTGCTGGCGGCCTGCAAGCGGCATGGCATCCCTTCACTGCTGGCCAACGCCCGTCTATCCCGGCGCTCGGCCAAGGGGTATGCGCGTCTTGGAGGCTTTGCCCGGCAGACCTTTGGCAATATCAGCCAGGTTGCAGCTCAAGCGGCAGCCGATGCAGAGCGCTTTGTGCAGCTGGGGGTTGATCCGGCTCGAATCCGGGTGACAGGGAGTATTAAATTTGATGCCCGCTTACCCCGCAGCCTGAATGAGCAGGCAGAGGTGATCCGCCGCAGCTGGGGTCATGAGCGCCCTGTCTGGGTCGCTGCCAGCACCCATGAGGGTGAGGATGAGCTGGTATTGCAGGCGCACAGGCAGATCCGAAAGCAACTGCCGGATGCGCTGCTGGTGCTGGTGCCCCGTCACCCGGAACGCTTTGACCGGGTTGCTGCATTGTGCCAAAAATCCGGGTTTAGCGTGGTTCGCCGCTCAGATCAAGCTGACTGCACAGCAGAAACCGGCGTCTTCCTTGGCGACAGCGTGGGTGAGTTGCCGATGTTTCTGGCGGGTGCGGATGTCGCCTTCATGGGCGGCAGCCTAGTAAAACATGGCGGACATAATATGCTGGAACCGGCCGCCCTGGGGGTGCCAGTGCTGTTTGGTCCGCACAATTTTAATTTTGCGGCGATCAGTGAGCTGTTGCTGGAAGCGGATGCGGCGGTCATGGTTCGCCATGCCGATGAGCTGGCCACGGTGGTCGAGGCGTGGCTGGGTGATGCCAGCGAACGCTCCCGCATTGGTGAAAATGGCCGTCGGGTGGTTGAGCAGAACCGGGGGGCGCTGGATAAACTGGCCGAGCTGATGGATGATCTGCTTAGAGGCCGTCAGTAATACAGGTTAATTACTTTCCCCCTTGGCGTTGCAAAAGAGGTTATATGCAACGGGTATGCGCTTCAGTGCCATATCATCAGGTTATTTATTGACAGCCCCCAAGCCAGTAGGAATCTGTTTCCCTGCATTGAGTGTTGCATTTGACCGGGGTGGTTCCTGTTGACTATATTGGGTGCACCATGCCGCAGGCGGCATGGCTCTCCTGAGAGAGGTTAACAGGAATATGCAGCAAAACAGGCGCATTGCAGATCGGCGCACCCAGGATATATCCCCCTTTAGTCACCACAGACTGCTGGGCAGGCGCCGTGCGCCACGCCGAAGCAGCGGCGAGGATGCCGTGGCGGGGCTTTCAGATCTCTACCCAAAGTGGTTCATGGCGATTGCTGTATCGATCATGCTGCTGAGCTTTATGGATGCAATCAATACCCTGCATCTGCTGCAAAGAGGTGCCAGGGAGATCAATCCGGTGATGGATCTGCTGATCCAGCAGGATCCCCAGCTGTTTATCGCGATCAAGTTGATGCTGACCGGCCTGGGTATGATCATGCTGATGGCCTATCACAATGCCAGAATCGGCATCGGTATCAGGGTACGCTCTATCCTGTATGGCACCTTACTGGGCTATGCTGCGCTGATCCTCTATCAATGGAGCATGTTTCACTCGCTGGCATAGCGCATACCCCGCCGCATAAAAAACAGCCTCAACACCGCCATCGCCACTCCCTGATCTCTGGCATATCTTCACCCCGTTGAACGATGTGATTTTTATGTTCGATCAGCTTGTCGCGCATGAGCTGCTTGATGTAGGCGGCCCCGGCACCCAGCTTGGGCACCCGGTCGATGACATCCTCTACCAGATGAAAACGATCCAGGTCGTTCAGCACCACCATGTCGAAAGGTGTGGTCGTGGTTCCCTCCTCTTTGTAACCGCGCACATGCAGATGGTGGTGACACATGCGGCGATAGGTCAGGCGGTGAATCAGCCAGGGGTAGCCGTGATAGGCAAATATCACCGGGGTGTTGGCCGGGAACAGCGCATCGAAATCCTTGTCCGCCAGCCCATGCGGATGCTCGCTCTGCGGTTGCAGTGTCATCAGATCCACCACGTTGATGACTCTGACCTTCAACTCTGGCAGCTGCTGCCGCAACAGTTGCACTGCGGCCAGGGTCTCCAGTGTGGGGACATCCCCGGCGCAGGCCATCACCACATCCGGCTCACTCCCCTGGTCGTTACTGGCCCACTCCCAGATGCCGATGCCCGCACTGCAATGTTTGATTGCTGCATCCATGCTGAGCCACTGAAGCTGTGGCTGCTTGCCGGCAACGATGACGTTGATGCGGTTTTTTGAACGCAGGCATTTGTCGGTGATGTAGAGCAGTGTGTTGGCATCGGGTGGCAGGTAGACGCGGATGATGTCGGCCTTCTTGTTCACTACGTGGTCGATAAAACCGGGGTCCTGGTGGGAGAGGCCGTTGTGATCCTGACGCCAGACATGCGAGGTCAACAGATAGTTGAGTGAGGCGATGGGGCGTCGCCAGGGGATCTCCCTGCTGGTCACCTTGAGCCACTTGGCGTGCTGGTTGAACATCGAATCAATGATGTGGATAAAGGCCTCGTAGCAGGAGAAGAGGCCATGGCGACCGGTCAGCAGGTAGCCCTCCAGCCAGCCCTGGCAGGTGTGTTCACTCAGGATCTCCATCACGCGGCCATCGGTGGCAAGGTGGTCATCTTCCGGCAGGGTTTCGGCCTGCCATGCCCGGTTGGTCACCTCGAACAGCGCGCCCAGCCGGTTGGATGCGGTCTCATCCGGGCCGAAGACACGAAAATTTTTGGCTTTGCTGTTGAGTCCCATCACATCACGCAGCAGCTCGCCCATCATGCGTGTGGCTTCTCCCTCGCTTGCTCCAGGCTTCGTTACCTCCAGCGCATAGTCACGAAAATCGGGCAGGATCAGATCCCTGAGCAGCTGGCCACCATTTGCCTGGGGGATGGCCCCCATACGCTGCTTGCCATCCGGTGCCAGTGCGGCAAGCTCCTGGCGCAATGTGCCGTTGTGATCGAACAGCTCTTCCGGTTTGTAGCTCTTCATCCACTGCTCAAGCAGCTTGAGGTGCCCCGGTTGGGTTGCCAGATTGCCAAATGGCACCTGATGAGAGCGCCAGTAATCCTCGGCCTTTTTGCCATCCACCTCCTTCGGCCCTGTCCACCCTTTGGGTGAACGCAATACGATCATGGGCCAGCGTGGCCGGGTCTTGTTTCCGTGAACTCTGGCGCGCTCCTGAATGGTTTTGATCTCGGCAATGACAGTATCCAGCGTTGCCGCCATCTTCTGGTGCATGATCTCCGGGTCAGCGCCCTCTACAAAATAGGGTCTGTATCCGTAACCGATAAAGAGCCTCTCCAATTCCTCATGGCTGATCCGCGCCAGTATCGTTGGGTTGGCGATTTTGTAGCCGTTGAGATGCAGTATCGGCAGCACCGCACCATCGCTGGCCGGGTTCAGGAATTTATTGGAGTGCCAGGCGGTGGCCAGTGGCCCGGTCTCCGCCTCGCCATCCCCCACCACGCAGGCGGCGATCAGATCGGGATTATCAAACACTGCACCGTAGGCATGAGAGAGCACATAACCCAGTTCTCCCCCTTCATGGATCGACCCCGGCGTCTCCGGCGCAACATGGCTGGGGATGCCACCGGGAAAAGAGAACTGTTTGAACAGCTTCTGCATCCCTCGGGCATCCTGGCTGATATTGGGATAGATTTCGCTGTAGGTTCCTTCAAGGTAGGTATTGGCCACCAGGCCGGGGCCGCCATGCCCCGGCCCGGTGAGATAGATCACGCTCAAATCATCACGTTTGATGACACGGTTCAGATGGGCATAGATAAAATTCAGCCCCGGCGTGGTGCCCCAATGGCCGAGCAGCCTGGGTTTGACATGTTCGAGCGTCAGCGGCTCTCTGAGCAGCGGGTTGTCCAGCAGATAGATCTGCCCCACCGAGAGATAGTTGGCGGCGCGCCAGTAGGCGTTGATCTGCTGTAGTGTCTCTTCGGAGAGTGGCTTGCTTGATTCTGTGTCGGTATCTTGCATGGTTTTTTCCTTGGGGTTTATCCACCGTCGGGTATGGCAAACAGCACCACCAGCAGCAACAGGCTGGCAATGGCTACCATTCCGGTGCGTTGCAGGAGATGTCCGCGCCCACGGGAGGCGATCAATGCCACTATGCACTGCAACAGGTAGTAGAGTGCAAAGGCACGCGAGGCAATGGTGATGATCTCAAAGACGCTGGCAGACCAGACCAGAATAATTGCCACCACGGCCACCAGAATATAGCCAGCACCAGGGGTCAGGCGGCGATGGCTAAACTCGGACAGCAGTCCACCAGAGCCGGCGGTGTCGGCAACTGCTGCGCTAAACTGACTCATCACTGCGGCCACGATCAACATCGCGGGCAGAATGGCAGCCACCATGGCGGAAAGGGCGATGATGGCGGTCTCGTCGCGCGATGCATGAAAGTCACCCAGCAACGGCAGTGACAGGCCAATAAACAGCAGGTAGATCACACCCGACAGGATCTGGGCATAACGCATGGTGCGGATACGCGTCTCGGCATCATAGCCTGAGCCCAGATAACGAGAGGTCTCAAAGCCCTGGATGATCAGCAGGATGCCGGCCAACAGCCGCAGCGCATAGGGCCAGTCATCCACGGGTCGATAGCTGATCTCGTTCCCGGCCTGCGCCAGCCAGTTCATATCAAACCAGGCCAGCCCAACCAGCAGTGCGGCAATGATTGCCAGCTTGATATTGACTGCGGACTCTTCCAGTTTTTCCAGGCCGCCCAGCCCGCGCCACAGCCCCACCAGCGCGATAAAGAGCAGTATCCCGGTGGTGATCATATTGGCCAGAAAGTCGTTCTCCACCTCCATGGCGCGCAGTACGAATGAGGCCAGCAGGCGCAGGTAGAATGCCACCGAGATCACATAGGCAAGCCCCAGTACCAGTGCAGAGAGATGCTCGATAACAAGCAGTGAGCGGGGGGACTGACCGCTGTTCAGAAGGGGTTCAGCATAGCGGATGTTGTAGCGAATGACCTCGCCAATGCCATAGGCCACCAGCACGATCCCCGCCATTGCCAGCAGTGCCCAGCTGTTCACCGCATGAGCCAGCAGTGGTGCTGCCACCAAAAAACCGCTACCGATGATCGATGCCAGTGGGGTAACCGTTGCCCGCCAGTCACGCGATTGTCTTAGTCGCGGCTGAAACAGCAGCGCAACAATAGCGATGGCAACCGCAAGTAACAGGGCATTTTCAAGCATTCGGTATCTGCTCCAACGCCTCTTGTGCCATAACGCGGGCTTCATCCACAGTGATCACCCACGCCTCGATCTGGCTTTTTGTCATGCTGATGCGTGCCTCTTTTCCCATGGCATTATTATAGAGCGGGTTCAGCTCCACCCCCAGCCATGCCATGCCGTGCAGGATCTTTGCCCTGATCTGCGGGCTGTTCTCGCCCACACCGCCGCCAAACAGGATGGCATCGGCACCCCCCAGCGCGGCCAGATAGGCACCGATATATTTACGGATCCGGTAGCAGTAGAGGTTGACTGCGAGCTGTGCATCCGGGCTGTCGGAATCGAGCACCGTCCGCATGTCGCCACTTTCACCCGATAATCCGAGCAGACCGCTCTGTCTGTTCAACAGCTGCTCTACCCCCTCCGCACTCAGCCCCGCCTGCTGTTGCAGATAGGTGATGAGTGTGGGGTCGAGGTCACCCGAACGGGTCGCCATCACCAGCCCCTCCAGTGGTGAAAAGCCCATGGAGGTGTCGACCGGCACACCTTGGTCGATGGCGGTGATGGAGCAGCCTGCCCCAAGCTGTAGAGAGATAACCCGGCCACCATGCTCAATCTCTGGTCGGAGCTCCCGCCAGCGGTTCCAGATGGCGCGGTGGGCAATGCCATGAAAACCGTAGCGGCGGATGGCATGATCCCGGCACAGTCTGCGTGGCAGCGCATAGGTGGCCGCGACCTCGGGCAGTGATCGGTAAAATGCGGTGTCGAATACCGCTATCTGGGGCAGCGCTTCGCCCAGCAGCTGGCGAGCCAGCCGAATCCAGGCCAGGGCGGAGGGGTTATGCAGGGGTGCCAGCGGTATCAGCCGTTCGATCTCGGCCTCTATGTGGGTGTCGATCCGGCGCGGGCTGGTGAGCCGTCTGCCGCCGTGAACCACCCGATGCACAACCAGCGTGATCCCGGTGGTATCAGTTGAGGTGATGAAGTCATCCAGCAATGACAGCTGATGTTTGTTGGCACCGTCGTGGCGCACCCTGGCCAGCTCTACCAAACCGTTGCGGCGCTGTTCGAACAGGCCCAAACGCAGAGAGGAGCTGCCTGCATTGATGGTCAGTATTGACCCGATACCATTTTTATCCCTTTTTTTCATGGATCTCCGCAGATGGATAGAGCTCATCCATGGGCCGGGAGAGGCCGTTGCCGCCCACAATTCGGACATGGCAGCGACACAGGGCGCGTGGCTCTGGCACACCGCAGGCGTGGGCGATCATCTCCACCTCATGCACAATATCCCGGCAGTAGTTGGCTACCCGGATGGATTTTACCTGCGGGTCAAGCCCTGCCTGAAGTCTGGGATTGTGGCTGGTGATTCCGGTTGGGCAGATATTTTTATTGCACTTGAGCGCCTGAATACAACCCAGTGCAAACATAAAGCCGCGTGCGACGTTGATAAAATCCGCCCCGGCACAGAGCGCCCAGGCGACATTGACGGGTGTGATCAGTTTCCCCGAAGCGATCAGGCGTATCCGCTGTTTGAGTCCGTGCTTAATCAGCCTGTCGGCCACCAGAGGCAGTGCCTCCCGCAGTGGCAGGCCAACGCTGTCCATCAATGGCATGGGTGCAGCGCCGCTGCCTCCGTCACCCCCATCCACAGTGATGAAATCGGGCGCGCTCTCGATGCCGCGCCGGTTGATCTCCCGGCACAACTCATCCAGCCAGTCACAACTGCCGATCACGGTTTTAAAGCCCACAGGTTTGCCCGTTATCTGACGAACCTGGGCAACAAAATCCAGCAGCTGCTGCACGTTGCCGATCTCTGGGTGCCGGTTGGGTGAGATGGAGTCATCACCCTGGCGGATGCCGCGTATTTCGGCCACTTCAGGGGTGATCTTGGCCGCAGGTAAAATGCCGCCCCGACCCGGCTTGGCACCCTGGCTGAGTTTGATTTCAAACAGCTTCACCTCTGGTCGGGCGGCGATCTCCCGCAGTCTCTCCTCGTTCAGGCGGCCATCCGGGTGGCGTACGCCATACTTGGCTGTTCCGATCTGAAAAACGAGGTCACAGCCCCCTTTAAGATGATGGGGGGTCAAACCACCCTCGCCTGTATTCAGCCAGCACCCCGCCATCTTTGCACCCCGGGAGAGCGCTTGCACTGCGGGTGCGGAGAGTGCACCGAAGCTCATCCCTGAAATATTAACAATGGAGGGGGCATGGTAGGGGTGGCGGCAGTGGGCACCGATCACCATGGGCAGGGTTTTGGCGCTGTTGGCTTCCGCCGCAGGGAAGGGGCAGCTCAAAAAAATCGGCGTGCCTTCAATATTCAGGTTTTTGGTGGAGCCGAAGGCTACGGTATTATCCGCCCCGTTTGCGGCGCGTTCGACCCACTCCCGCTCGGCTCGGTTAAAG
>Ga0256839_1001784_pt1 | contig 25359 bp, 22 predicted proteins | sample 354166metaG_FD_185968 | JGI IMG/M metagenome (GOLD analysis project Ga0256839, IMG submission 185968) | Hydrothermal vent microbial communities from Mid Atlantic Ridge, Atlantic Ocean - 354-166 | ecosystem: Environmental > Aquatic > Marine > Hydrothermal vents | place: Atlantic Ocean: Mid... | reverse complement strand
GTTTTGTTGATCTGTTTATTCAGCATTTAACCACCTTTGTACCAAGCGAACTTCATTTTGATTGTCGGGGTGTCGAGAAAAAATGGCTGACAGCCCTTGTTGTGATTCGCCATAATTAACCTGTGTTTTAAGTAAAAAATAGTCACTTTGCACGCTCACCATCCAGTCGGGTAATCCCTTTTTAATTTCCTGACGTGGCATCCCTTTCGCCTCAACGAGAAAATCAATAAACACATCAATCTTTCTGGCGGGTTCACTTAACCGTTGGGCAATCCAAGCAGAGACGACCGCTTCATCCAGCCAATCCGCCAGTGCCATCAATACCCGTTGTTCTGCGGTATTGACATTAATTTTCGTCACCGTTGGCAGGGTGGTTAAATCGTTCTCTAACACCTGCCAAACATCGTATTCAATACGTTGCAAACCATCCATGAGCTTTAATTCACTCAACATCACCATCGGCTGATTGGCAGCACTGTAGGCCGGCTTAAGCAGTAAATAGGTATTACTTTCCGCGCCGGAAGGCCGTGGAGAGTCGTCAGCATCTATCCAGTCCGCCGTCACATCGGCAAACCGAGTACTCAGCGCATTTTGCTCGGCATATCGTTTAATAATCCTTAACCAAGCACGACGCTGCTCTTCCTCTTGTGCAACCACATTATTTAGGTTTAAACGGCTGTTCAAATCCACTAATTTCGCCGAAAGTTCCCCCCCCTCATACGGAATGGGACCAAACGGGGCTTGCCATGCATCATTTAAACCATCGTAATTATTGTCTTCTAAATCGAGTTTTAACCCTTTTTTAACCCAAGCCTCCACGCCCCACTGCACCGCAAACGATTGAGCTTGGTGCATCATATGACTACTGCGCTTAATATTGGTGTACTGCTCATACAGCAGTTGACTGCCCATCATGGCAATTAACGCCACAATCATTAAAACCGTTAACAGCGCAAACCCTTGCTGGGGTGATGGTTCTGGGTTCGGCGGAACATGGTTAAATACTTTGTTGGATAATTTTCCACCCCTCAAGGGGGTACTAAAAAGAGTCCCTCTTCTCATTTAGCTCACCCCCATAAACAGTCGTTTGAGGACACCTAAATCTTCAAGTTCCAGCAGAACTTCGGTCATTTTAGGCAGTGGCATTTTTTTAGGTTGAGTATTTTCTCCCCCCCCTATCGACGACGGTATATTAATATCTACCTCAAGCGGCCAACTGGTGACCCACTGATCTTTATCATTTAATATCCGCACTTCAAACCGTTTGACCCCCGTTAAAATGGCGACTCTACGCGGCTTGGTATCGGGTGCTCGATCGATCACTGGCCACGTTAAACGGTACAGCGTTTCATTGCGTAACTGATAGCCCACCCGCAATAAACCGCCCGATGCACGTGGAGTTGGTAGCTCCGCAATGCGCGTTATTTCCAACCCTAAATCCGTTCGATACTCATAAGCAGAGAGTGACGAACCAAACCCGTCTCGTACGCCGCGTGGCACAATTTGAATCAAATCTTGCTCTATCCACCATACGGCACGTTGAATCTCTTCGGTTCTTTCTGAGTGGGCTTGCACATTGGTTTGCACATTCACCACCCCATTAACCGCTTGATACGCCAAAGCCGAAATAATGGCGGAAATCGCCAGTGCAATCAACAACTCAATTAAGGTAAACCCTTGCTGTCTTCTGCTTGCCTCATGATAAGCAGAAGGGATGATTCGTTGCGGATTCCGTGGCATCTTAATCGCTCACAACCGTTACCAAACGTACCGAGGTCACTTCGTTTCGAACATTCTCATCACTCGCTTCGGTCACAATCACCAACCGCTTCTGAATCCCAGGAAAGGTGGTGCTTTCAGAGCGTACTTCAACCGTCCACTCTCTTCCTAGCTGTTCCACCGTGGTCGATTGCCCGCTTGCCACCCCTTTTTCAGCGTCTTTTCCGGCTAAAACATGCTGTTTAACCAACTCGTCTTCCGCCACCCAAGTAGCAACAATACGCGTCTCTAGTTGTGTCTGGTTCAAAACCGTCACTCCCATAGATTGGGTGAGTGCCGCCAGCGCAATGGAGACAATCGCCAGTGCAATCATCACTTCAATCAGCGTGAACCCTTGTTGACGATTACGGCGTATCATCTAAACCACTTCCTGTCTCCGTCTCAAACTGCAAAATATCGTTCCATGAGACTTTCGCGATGTCCTCTTTTTTAGGTGCAGTAAATTTATCCCCCCCGACCGAAAAAGCGATCGCCCCGTCTAAGACATCGCCCGTGGGCCAGAACATCCACCCCGCGTCAGGCAGTTGTTGTTTTTGAGCAAAGCTTTCATCCACTTCCCACACAACGGTCAAGGCGGGTTGCCATGCAATAAACTCAATTTTAGACGACTTTTTCCACTGGTTTTTAATGAATACATGGGTGGTTAACCCTTTTTCATCTGGCACGACCAAGTAGAGTTTGCGGTCAAAAGTAGCTTGGTCGCGCACCAATTTTAGCAGGCTTTTTAGTTGGTTTTGTTGGGTCGTTAATTTATTTTGATCACTCGTTCCCAGTGACATAATACTGATACTGGTCACCACCGAAACAATCACCACCACTACCATTAACTCAATTAAGGTGAAGCCTTTTTGAGGTTGGTTTGAAGATGATTTCAGCATGATTCAGACTCTACCGATACGATTAACAAACAGAGACCTTTGCACAAAAGGATACACGGATAAAAAAGGCTAAAACATGTCTGATTTTTGTTGAAAATCTTGCGAATAGCTCGCTATTCCCTGCGATTTCCGCCTCAATCAGCCATATTTTATCTCTTTTTTCTCTCGCGCCCCTCTCGTGCAAAGATCTCAAACAATATAATGATTCAAAATCGTTACTTGATATTCCAATTTCCGATGGTTGCATTAACCCCTTCCCCACCATCAACGCCATCGGCACCATAGGTAAACAGATCAAACGCACCGTGGGTTCCTGGCATTAAATAAAGATATGGATTGCCCCATGGATCTTGTGGCACCGAGTCTAAAAGCTTTTTCCAATTTTTTGCTTCTGGCCCATCGGTTGGCTTAACCACTAACGCTTCCAACCCTTGATCGGTGGTTGGGTAGTTGTAGTTATCCAGCTTATACAGTTGTAACGCTGACGAGACCGCATTAATATCCTGCTTGGCTTTTACAATACGTGCTTCATCAGGTCGATCCATTAAGTTAGGCACCACCACCACCGCCAAGACGGCAAGAATGACCACGACGACCATTAATTCAATTAAGGTAAAACCGCGTTGTGCTTTTTGTTTTAAATGATTTGTTTTCATATTTTTTCTCTTTATTTAATACTATTTGTAACATTTGTAACGGTTTAGGTTGCCCCTGAAATTCGTTAGTTCAAGGCAGAAAATGTGAGTTTACAACTGTAAATGACCATTTTCTAACGCAGAAATAGCGTATTTCAGGGACAAGCTAAATCAGTTACCTAACTGATCATCTGGTTCATTTCGAACAACGGCATCATAATCGCCATTACGATGGTGAGTACCACGCCGCCCATAATAATAATTAAGACCGGTTCTAAAATACTTACCAATGCCGTAGCGGTCGACTCGACTGCAGTTTCATAGTGCTCTGCACCTTTAATCAGCATCGCATCTAGCTGTCCTTTTCCTTCGCCTGTTTTCACCAAGTTTAATAACAGGGGGGGGAAAAATCCTGCGGTTTGCATCGCGTGATACACGGGCTTGCCCTCTCTGACCTCTTCGACCATGTCTAACACCCCTTTTTTCATCGGATCCATAGTCATCACTTCGGCAGAGATTTTAAGCGCATCTTTAATCGCCACGCCACTGAGCACCAGTACGCCAAACGTTCGAGACCAACGTGCAGTGGCAGAGTAAATTAAAAATCGTTTTAGCCCTGGTATTCTCAATAAAAAAGTATGCACAGCAAAACGCCATTTGGGTCGCTTCATCACCCAAATGCCACCCAACCACATTAAAATTACCACCACCAACATCAATGGCCACTGCGCTTGCACAAAAGCACTTAAACTCAGTAACCCTTGGGTTAAGGGGGGCAGCGTTTGTTGCATGTTATCAAATACGCTGACCACTTTAGGCACAACATAGATCATTAAAAAGAACACAATGGCAACGGCGACCACCACCATTAACATGGGGTAGATTAGCGCCGTTTTCATCTTTTTATTTAAGTTGTCTTGCTGCTCAATCGAATCCGCCAAACGGGAGAGTACTTTGTCCAAATGACCACTCTCCTCGCCCGCTTGAATAGTCGCGATAATATCGCGCGGGATGGTCACGGGTGCTAACGCCATCGCATTCGCCAACGAGTAACCTTCCGACACATGAGTGTGCAAGCTGGTAATAAATCGTGCCACCTGTTTCGATTCACTCTGCGTTGAAAGTGCTTTTAACGCCTCTTTGAGTGGCGTACTAGCATCTAACAATGTGAACAGTTCTCGGGTAAACAGTGACAACTCTGCCACACTTAACTTCGGAACAAAAAAACCTTTTTGAGCGCCTTTTGTACGGCTACTTTTCTTCTCGATCTCCGCCAATGAGAGTGGGGTTAACCCTTTGTCTCTTAATATTTGACGTATTTGGCGTTCAGAGTCACCCTCTTGCAAGCCCTTAACATGCTTGCCTTGTTTGGTTAACGCTTTGTATTCAAATACCGCCACTCATCTATCCTTGATCTGTTTAGCGCTGTGTTACGCGTAATACTTCTTCTAGGCTGGTTTTGCCTTCCAATACGGCTTGATAGCCACTTTCAGATAGAGAGGGCATTTGCTGCCGAAGCGTCTGTTCGATTTGCGTTTCAGAGACATCGGAGTGAATCATTTTACGAATTTCCTCATCTACTGGCATTAATTCATACAACCCGATTCGACCACGATACCCTGTGTTTTGACAGTGTTCACAGCCTTCAGGTTGATAAATGGTCGCTTCGCTCACCCCCAACCAAGCGCACTCGGTTTCATCCGCCACGTGGCTACTTTTACAATGCGGGCACAAACGGCGTACCAATCGCTGTGCTAAAACGCCAATTAAGCTAGAGGCCAATAAGAAAGGTTCAACGCCCATGTCTCTTAAACGGGTAATCGCGCCCACAGCGGTATTGGTATGTAAGGTCGACAAGACCAAATGCCCAGTAAGTGAGGCTTGCACCGCAATATTAGCGGTTTCAGTATCTCGAATCTCCCCAATCATAATGACATCGGGATCTTGACGTAAAATAGCGCGCAACCCTTTGGCAAAGGTCATGTCCGCTTTCATATTAACCGGTGTTTGGTTAATGCCATCAATGTTATATTCCACAGGGTCTTCAATGGTCATGATATTACGTTGACTGTCATTTAAACGACCAAGCCCCGCGTACAACGTGGTGGTTTTACCGGAACCCGTTGGCCCAGTTACTAAAAAGATACCGTGTGCTTTACTGAGTAGCTTTTGTACTCCTGCTTCTAAGTTTTGTGGCAACCCTAAATCGGTTAAATCCAAACGTTCCATACTACGATCAAGTAAACGTAATACCACCCGTTCACCAAAACTAGACGGAATGGTCGAGACCCTTAAATCGACTGCTCGACCACCCAATTTAAGCGCAATACGCCCATCTTGAGGCAAGCGCTTTTCAGCAATATCTAATCGTGCCATCACCTTTATGCGCGATACCAACATGCCCGACAAGACCGCTTTGGGGGTAAAAATGGTACTCAATACCCCATCCACTCGAAAACGAATACGCAGTTGACTTTCAAACGGCTCAATATGTACATCCGAGGCATTGGCACGAATCGCTTCGGACAAAATGGCATTCAGCAGCTTAATAATGGGCGCTTCATCGGCGCTGTCCAATAAGTCCTCTGGTTCACCCAGTTCCGAAAAAACGGTCGCTAAATCTTCGGTTTCAATCGAATCAATCGACTCCATTGAGTTTTGTCCGCTACTGGCATAGCTGAGTTGAATTTTTTTCTCAAAGTCCTCTTCGGAAAGTTGTTCAAACAACATCCCTTCTGCGCACTCCGCTTCCAAATCCTCCTCATTCGACAACTCTAATAGACGTCGTTGCACCTCTAACAGAGCGACTAGAGGGGTGTTTTGGGTATAAAACACCTTGGGCTCGGCATTTAAATCCGCACTGAGTACCAACTCGTTTTTACGTGCAAAACTAAAGGATAGCATCTGACTCATAAATCCAATAACTCTGCCGTTGAATGGGGAAAATCGGCTACACTCTCTTCAGACGGAGGTGGCATTATCTGTTTTGAATTTGAGACTGGCAGCTGTGTTTTCGGTATCACTGCGGCCTCTCGACCCGCTGTTGGTGATGATGCACGCCACTCTTGCAAGGTTGGTAAGCGCGGTCTTAAGTCCTCTCCTGACAACAATCTACTCCCTTTTTTCTCTAGTAGCTGGGCTTGCTCTTTTTCCATATGGCTATATTTTTTCTGGCTGTAGTAATCACTGGTTTCATTATTTCGAATAATCACTGGACGTAAAAACACCATTAAATTGACTTTTTCACGCGTCGTTTCCGTTGAGCGGAACAAACCACCAATCCACGGCAAATCACCAAATCCAGGAACCTTCGACTCGGTTTGTGTCTCTTTCTCATTAATTAATCCACCTAGTACGACAATATTACCGTCACCCACAATCACGCGCGTTTTAATTTGGCGCTTGGTGGTTTGCAAATCAACCGCTTCGCCCTTCGGCAAAACATCGGAAATCTCTTGATCGATATCTAAATAGATCTCATTACCCTCATTAATTTGTGGCTTCACTTTCAGTTTTAGCCCTACATTTTTACGTTCAATCGTATTAAAGGGGTTGGTTGCTGCGTTGTTACCACTAGTAAAGCTACCCGTTTGAAAGGGGACTTCACGCCCTACTACAATTTCAGCTTCTTCATTATCCAACGTTAAAATAGAGGGCGTGGCTAAGATATTGGAGGATGAATCACTGTTCAACGCTGAAATCAGTGCTCCCCAGCCTTGATCGCCAGCCGCATTGAGTCCGCCTGAACCAATGGTAAACCCTCGGCCAATCAGATCTGCCTGAGCCACTGCGGTTGCCTCTGCCGATTGTCCAAGCAAGCTTGGCAATGCCCCTGAAAAGTTCACAATACCTGCGGCACTTTGTCCAAGCAACGCCCACTCCACCCCTAAGTTTGCTGCTCGATCTTCTGATAGCTCCACAAAAATGGCTTCAATTAATACTTGCGCTCGACGAATGTCCAACTGTTTAACCACTGTTTTTAATGTATTTGTAATGGCGGCAGGCGCACTGATCACCAGAGCATTCATTCGCTCGTCTGCTTCAATACTAATTTGGTCTTTCAACTGCTTAGTGCTTAACGAACGAACAGGGCTTGGAACAGTACCGTTACCCTCTCCACCAGAAGAGGCCTCTCCCTGAGATGAGTTCAAGATAGCACGGTTTCCAGCGACTTTCCGTAAGGTTTCTGCCATCTCCGTCGCTTTGGCATAACGCAAGTAGATCACCTGAACCTGGCTTTCTGATGCCACTTTAACGTCTAAGTGTGCAATGAGCGCACGCAAAATCATTCGCTTATTCTCATCGCCACTTAAAATCAGGCGGTTTGAACGTGCATCAAAACTCACTTTAACCGCATTTTTATTCGCTCCCGCTGGCTTACCAATAACTCCCTTAATGGTCTTACTTAACTCCTCTGCCGAAGAGTTATGCACAGTAATCACCTCATAATGTCCAAAAGTATCCACATCCACCCGTTTTAATATGTGTTTAAGGCGTTTAATATTGGAGACCACATCGGTCACAATCAACTTATTACTGTCTGACAGTGCGACCAAGTGCCCCTCTTTCGCAATTAAAGGTCTTAATACCGCAACTAATTTTGTCGCTTCGACATGATTGACACTAATGACCTCAGTAACCCAGTCATCATTGGTTAAATCATTGGTACGATAAGGAAATTGATCTCGAGCCATATTGGCAGGAATAATTTTAACCGCACTATCCCCTTCAATCGCCGCATAGCCATGTACACGCAACACCGCCAAAAGTGACTGGTATAACTCATCAGGATTCATACCCGCTGGCGCAATAAAGGTCACCTTCCCTTTCACCCTAGGGTCAATAATAATATTGATTCCTGAAATTTTGGCGACGGCTTCAATGACCGTAGTAATATCCACCTGTTTAAAATTTTGCTTTAAGCTGCCCTCTGCCACAGCCGACGTAACACTGCCCACAGACAATGCCAAACTTAAAATTCCTGCAGTTAACCAACGAAAACTTTTCATTACTCTCTTTTTCCTATTCAATCCGACTCAGTTCGCTTCGGCATTAATTTAACTCGACTACTAAATATGCGACTTGTCCTTGGCGCTCTACTTCCATTTCCAATACAGACTCATTTAAAACTTTCATCCATAAGCGGGGTTTTTGGGTCAATTGCGCGATAGAACGCCCATTGACCATTTTCAACACATCCCCTGCTTCTAATCCAAGTTCCTCAAATATTTCAGGTTCATTTTTAGGCCACAACTTCATACTGGCATTATGTTTTCCTGCGTTCACCAGTTGAAAACGCACGTACTGCATGATCTTCATTGGTGATTTTTTCAACTCTTTTTTTAACTCACCAAGCGTACTTTCTGCTTCTCTACTTAGCCCAAAAGCATCCGATTCAAGTAACTCATTCGACTCACTCATCATCAACTTTTCTAACACCCCATTATGATCAATCACCACATAGTCAGAATACACAGCGTCCAAATACACTCGAGCTTGAATTTTTTCACCGACCGAGACTAACAGTGTTTGCGATCCTGATTTAATAATCACCAGCCCCTTATCTTCTGGCAACGCAACAATTCCGAGCACTTCTAAATTTAAACTCGTCTCCGTCACATCACTGCTTTCTTGAGAAGATATTGAGGTATCAGGCATTTGCTGACCCAATAAATCAATCGTGACCATACGCGAGGGGGAGGAATAATTTGAGGAGGTATTTTTCTGAAGTGAAGGCGCATTTAATATCACTGGAGACTGCAATGAAAAAGAGAGCATTGAACCCAGTAGCCACCCAAAAATAAGCACGGCAACAACCAAGACTATTTTAGAAGCATAGTGACTAAAGGAGACAGGATCAAAAGGGGATAACCACATAAACATGAAAAGTAAAGCATTCCTAAAATAAGTTTAGTTGAGAGAAACAAAAAAACTATTATAAATGCTTACTTATCAGATAAGTATCTAAGTTGCCCCTATTTTAGATTAAAAACAGATTAAGATTTATAGGTAAAACTGTATAAACCCAAAAAACAGGCATAAAAAAACCCGAAACGAAGTTCGGGTTTTAGGAGTATATGGTGGCTACACCGGGATTTGAACCTGGGACCCCATCATTATGAGTGATGTGCTCTAACCAACTGAGCTATGTAGCCAAAAGAATTTGCGTATTATAGAGGCTCTATAATATATGTCAACATGAGAACTCTACATTTCATGGATTTTTAAACGTTAAATCGAAAGTGCATGACATCGCCATCTTGAACGATATACTCTTTACCTTCTAAACGTTGCTTACCGGCTGTTTTAGCACCCGCATCGCCTTGATGCTCGATAAAGTCTTCATATGCGGTGACTTCGGCACGGATAAAGCCTTTTTCAAAATCGGTATGAATGGCACCTGCGGCTTGTGGTGCGGTTGCCCCTTTTTTAATGGTCCAAGCACGCACCTCTTGTACGCCTGCGGTAAAATAGGTTTGTAGCCCAAGCAATTCATAGCCAGCACGAATAACTCGATTTAACCCAGGTTCTTCTTGACCAATCGCCTCTAAAAAGTCTGCTTTATCTTCGGCATCTAGCTCTGCTATCTCAGACTCTATTGCCGCACAAATAGGAACAACAACCGCACCCTGTTTTTCTGCTAAAGCCTTTACCGCATCTAACATTGGGTTATTTTCAAACCCCTCTTCATCCACATTAGCAACATACATCATTGGCTTTACTGTCAACAGGTGCAGATCTTGCAAGGCACTTAACTCATCTTCGGTTAAGCCGATTAAACGAATCAACTGACCTTCTTCAATCTCTTTAGCAACTTTTTGTAATAAGTTTAATCGAGCGGTGGCTTCTTTATCACCACTTTTAGCGATTCTCTGTACCTTTGATATCGCTTTATCAATGGACTCCATATCCGCCAACGTCAACTCCATATTAATAATTTCAATATCATTAATGGGGTCAATTTTTCCTGCCACATGTACAATATCATCATTTTCAAAACAGCGAACCACCTGAACAATCGCATCCGTTTCACGAATATTGGCTAAAAACTTATTCCCAAGCCCCTCGCCTTTAGAAGCCCCTTCAACCAGCCCGGCAATATCCATAAAATCAACGGTCGCAGACATAACTCGCTCAGGCTTTACAATCTCTGCCAAGGCTTGTTCACGGGGATCCGGCACAGCGACCACACCCACATTAGGCTCAATGGTACAAAATGGATAGTTGGCAGATTCAATACCTGCATTGGTTAATGCATTAAACAGAGTCGATTTTCCAACATTTGGTAATCCAACAATTCCACATTTAATAGCCATTTTGTACTCCTAAGATTAAATAAGTTCAGCGCTAGAAAAGGGTTCTAGCAAGAAAGAGGGGGGGGAGAAATTATTTTGAGTGAAGTGCATGCATCGCTTTTTGCATCTCATCTTGAAGCACATCGGGTAGCACTTTTGTTGCACGATAGATTGCATCATCAATGAGTTGGCGATCTATTTTTGACGGCGATTTTAAAACATAATCCACCACTTGGTCTCGATGACCGGGATGCCCGATACCTAAACGCAAGCGCGGAAACGTTTTTCCCATAACAGCAATCATGTCTCGTAAGCCATTATGCCCACCATGACCGCCGCCGATTTTCAGCTTGGCCACGCCCGCCTCTAAATCAAGTTCATCATGCACCACTAAAATGGATTCGACTGGAATTTTATAAAACTTAGCCAACGTCTGAATCGATTGACCACTGCGATTCATAAAGGTCGCTGGCTTTAATAGCCAAAAATCCAAACCGTTAGATTGAACCCTTGCCACCTCACCCAAGAATTTGGTCTCTGGACGAAGTACAACACCATATTGGCGCGCTACGTCGTCCACAAACCAAAAACCAGCATTATGTCGTGTCTGTGCATATTTATCGCCTGGATTTCCCAGGCCAACAATTAACTGAACAGATGACATAAAACGCTGGCTCTTAATTTTTCGATTAATAGATCAAAGAGTGGACTTGACCACTCCTCAGCTATTAACGTATTTTTGCTTTACCGATATTAACAACTGACTGATCGTAATCGCTGTTACCATGCGCTAGTGCACGAATAGAAACACCTTCTGGCATCTCTAATTCAGAAAGACGTAGACTGGTTCCCGCTTCCATATTCGAAACATCTACCGTAATTTCAGTTGGTAAGTTTTTCGCTAAACAGCTAATTTCAACCGTTGCTTGTAAATATGAGATCATACCACCGGCTTTAACACCAGGTGCAACATCGCCCCCAACAAAACTAAACGGTACTTTCTTAACTAAAACATTATCTGTCGCACGTTGAAAATCGATATGAAAAACCGCGCCTGTCGCAGGATGACGTTGTACATCCTTAATAACACAAGACTCAGTATCTCCACCTTCTACATCAATTGTTAATACAGTATTAAACAGTGCTTCGTTTTCTAAAGCATGCTTTACAAAGTTACCTAACAAAGAGATGGATACGGCTTCTTTTCCTGCTCCATAAATAATGGCAGGGATTCTATTCGCATGACGAAGGCGGCGGCTCGCACCTTTCCCTTCTTCAGTACGAAGACTTGCTGACCAGTTCTGGCTCATAATAATTTACTCCAAAGATCGATACTATATAAATTAATAGTACCTAATTAATATTTTCTTGCGTCCGCGACCAAACACAAGGGAAGCGGGGATTATACTTAAAATTTATTTTTTTTCTATCTTTTTCATTCGCAAAAACAAAAAATGCCCAAATCAATGGGCATCTCTTATGTCTCATTACTTTTTACAACACGTTTAATGTTGCATCAAAGAAGTCACCGACTCATCTTGGTTAATACGACGAATGGTCTCACCTAAAATATTTGCAATGGTAATGGTTCTAATTTTCTCGCACGCTTTAATCGCTTTTGTTTGAGGAATCGAGTCTGTGACAACGACCTCTTTTAAAACCGAACCCATAATATTATCAATAGCAGAACCCGATAACACCGCATGCACAACATAAGCCGAAACACTGTTTGCGCCACGCTCCATCAATGCCGTAGCCGCTTTACATAAGGTTCCTGCGGTATCAACCATATCATCGACAATCAAACAGTCACGCCCTTCAATGTCTCCAATAATATTCATTACTTGTGAAACATTGGCTTTTGGACGACGTTTATCAATAATTGCCATCTCAGCATCCAGTGACTTAGCCACCGCACGTGCTCGTACCACTCCGCCCATATCTGGCGAGACAATGACCACATTGTCTAAATCACAATGTTTTTGCATGTCTTCAACCAATAATGGCGAAGCGTACAAGTTATCCACGGGAATGTTAAAGAAACCTTGAATTTGGTCTGAGTGCAAATCAACCGTTACCACACGATGCGCTCCCGCATTCGAGATCATATCCGCGGTTAAACGGGCCGTAATTGGAACACGTGCTGAATGAGGACGACGGTCTTGACGTGCAAAACCATAATAGGGAATAACAGCAGAGATACGATTGGCTGAGGCACGCTTCAACGCATCAATCATCACTAACATTTCCATCAGATTAACGGCGGGTTCAGGTGTGCAGGTTGGCTGTAACACATAAACATCTTTGCCTCGAACAGACTCTTTGATTTCAACCATGATTTCGCCATCACTAAAGCGACCAACATCAGCTTTACCTAAGGGAATTTCTAAATATTGAGAGATTTTTTCTGCCAGATTGACATTTGCGTTTCCCGCAAAAATCATGACATCTTTATTAGCCATCTACAGGCGCTCCTGTGCGAGGAAAAAATGATTTGGGGAATTTGGATAGGATATTGGCAGGGCTGGCAGGATTCGAACCTGCGGTACACTGGATCAAAACCAGATGCCTTACCACTTGGCTACAGCCCTTTAATATCGTTGTCGTTAAAGACAGGTGCGTATTATCCATGTATTTTTTTAAAGTTCAATACAAAACTGTAAAAAAGCCAAAAAAAATCGCCACCTACTTTTGTTATCCCAGTTCACTAAGTACAAAATCGCAAGTTACTTTACAAACTTATAACTTAGAGGGTTTCCATTAAACCTTGTAGCTCACTATTTTGCAAAAACTTTTTATGATTTTCTTGCCACAGTATCCGTGCACTCTCTTTTTCATCCAGCTTCCAGAGCGTTTTAATTAAGTGGATTAAGACTTCATCATCCACTTGAATCGCCAATGATTTCTGTAAATACGCTTTAGCTTGCTCATACTGACCCTTTTGAAAGTATAGCCAACCAATGCTATCCAAAATATAGTAGCTTTCTGGCGCGAGTTGATAAGCACGGGTCAATAAAGATTCTGCTTCAACTAAGTTTTCACCTCGATCGACATAAAAATACCCCAACGCATTCAATGCATCCGGCTCATCAGGATCAATTTGAATCACTCGCTTTAAATTCTCTACATACGCATCAAATTGTTGCAGATCATAAAATAACATCGCTTGATTCATTAACGCGTTTACATTATCGCCATCCAACAACAATACGCTCTTATACGCTTCAATCGCCTGCTTAGGTTTATTGGATGCACTATAAAAAATGGCTTTGGCTCGATTAAGCTTCACTAACTCAAGTGGATTTTTAGTTTTGGTGGCATTCAACACCTCAAAAGTACGCGCATAATCTTTTAACACAAAATAAATTTCAGCACTGTGTAACTGAGCGTCGACATAATAGTGCCCTTGCTTCACTTTTTTAAAATAACTCAACGCCTTTTCAGAGTCACCCTGCTCTTGATGAATCAACCCCAAATAATAATTCACAACATCCGAAAAACCTTTTTTAGATTGAACCTCTAATAAATTTTTCTCCGCCGCCTTAAACTTCTTTTGCTCAATCTGTATCAATGCCAAAGAGAGCCGAGAGCTATGTGCCATAGGCTCTGCTTCCAAGATCATCTTATAACGTTTAACGGCATCCTCATAACGAGAGGCCTGAACCTCTAGACGAGCCATGCGTTCTTGAACCAACCAGTCCGTAGGATGTTTTTCAAGATACGGCGTCAGTGCAGCAATCCCTTTTTCTGCGGGCGGATTTTGGAGATAGAGTTTCGCTAAAAACTGATTAATTTGAGCTTCTGATTCCGCTGTTTGAAGCGCTTTAGCCTTTTCCAACGCAGACAACGCCACATCAAAGCGGTTCGCACTATCAGCAACCAAGCCCAAGGCAAAATAGGACGCCCAAGTATCTGGATAGCGTTCGGTTAGTTTCTGTAAAAACAACATTCCCGATTTAGGAGGAGAAGAAGCCGAGATTTTTTGAGAGACAATCAACAAATCTCGCTCCAGCGTTTCATTAGACAAACTACGGTAACGCTCCCAATCACGCAGCGCTTGATCAATGTTGTCCTGGCGTAGTGCAAGTAAAAATGAAGCACGCCATGGCGTGGTTGCTTGAGGATCTATCTCACGCCACAACACCGTCGCATTGGTAATTTTTTTCGCATCATAGGTCTTCATGGATAGCTGAAATGCTCGCTCCGCTAAGTCGGCACTACGCAGCTTATAGGCCAGCTTATACACAATATCAAATGCCTGCGCTTCAAACCCTTTTAAGGCCATCATTTCGGCAACCATAATTTGATACATATCCCCTGCTTTGAGCGGAATGACCTCCTCCGCTTCGACTTTCACGACAGCGTGCGGCTCTTTTTTATTTACAATTTTATTTACCTCATTAGAAGCAGGTGTTGCTTTACCCTCAATTCGAGTACTGGAATCGGTTTGAATAAGAACGTCCTGTTGAAGGCAACCAGAGAGTAAAAAAACACTGCTCAACCCTAAGATTAACCACGGTGATCCCTGAGCTTTACAACCCGTATGACGTCGCAACTTTTTATGCTGATTTTGCTCTTTATTTAACACAAGTGTTTCCTAACATTTAGTATGCTTCTAATTAAACCACCTAATACACAAAAAATCCTATTTTTTCTCCTCCCCTTAAATAGGGGCTTTACACGAAAGAGCTTGCAATTCCCTTCATAATTTAGCAGAATTACGGCTCTTTAGTGGCAGACCTCCCTCTGCTTTATTCGGATTTAATGGTATAGCCCTTATTATATGAACCTTATTACGCTCGGTGTAAATCACGAAACGGCGCCTGTCGATATCCGAGAAACGGTTTCATTCACCGCTGAACGTGCTCAACTCGCCATCAGTGAACTCAAGCGCCAAGCCTTAGTCGCCGAATGTATTATTCTCTCTACCTGTAACCGAACTGAAGTCTATTGCATCTTAAAAGAAGATAAAAGCCAACAAGATATTCAAGCGTGGCTACATGACTTTTTTGAGCTTGAATCCAATGCCTTAACGCCCTATCTTTATATGCATCATGATTTAGAGGCAGTGAAGCATATCATGCGTGTTTCGAGTGGTCTAAACTCGCTGGTATTAGGCGAGCCACAAATTTTTGGCCAAATCAAAGATGCTTACAATGCGGCACGTAAAGCGAACAGCCTAAATCGTACCTTAGAAAACCTGTTTCAACATATCTTTAAAACCGTTAAACAAGTGCGAACCGATACCGCGATTGGCTCCAGTCCCGTTTCGGTCGCTTTTTCTGCCGTGGCCCTCTCCAAACAATTTTTTGGCGACCTATCCAAACAGACGGCATTACTGCTCGGTGCGGGCGAAACCATTGAGCTGGTTGCGCGCCACCTAACCGAAGCGAAAATAGGCAGCTTAACCATTGCCAACCGCACTTTTGAACGCGCTCATAATTTAGCCGAAAGCGTTGGTGGCTACGCCATTCAGTTGGATGAAATTGATAATCACCTGCACGAAGCGGACATTATCATTGGCTCAACGGGTAGTCCTCACGCCATTCTTAAACAAGAACAAGTTGTTCGTGCGCTCAAAAAACGTAAAAACACGCCCATGTTTATGGTCGACATTGCCATCCCGCGAGACATTGAAGCCAGTATTGGCAAACTTGAAAATGTCTATCTCTACACCGTAGATGACCTGCAAGAGATTATTGACAGCAATAAAGCTTCAAGGCAAACCGCTGCATTAGAAGCCGAAGAGATCATTGAACTGCAAGCCAATAATTTTATAGCACAGTTAAAAGCGACACAACAAGTCAATCCGCTCATAAAAATGTACCGCCAACAAGCGATGGCGCTTAAAAAAGACGCCTTAGATCACGCACTGCACCAGTTAGAGCAAAATGTAAATCCCGAAGAGATTATTAAAACACTGGCCAATCAACTCACCAACAAACTGATTCATGCACCAACCTCCTCGCTTCACCAAGCAGGAATTGAAGGTAACAAGACCTTAATTGAGTGCGCTAAAAACATTCTGATTACACCACAAAAAAATAAACCGCATCGTTAGCGAATTTAATTTTCCTCCCCCCCTTTGAATACAAACGCATAAAAACAACCTTATAACCTTTAAATAAATCGAGATACACCGTGAAAGACTCTATTCGCAGTAAATTAGAACATCTGGTAGAACGCTTAGATGAAGTCAATGCCTTAATTTGTGAACCAGACGTCATTAACGACCAAAAAAAGTTTACAACCCTCACCAAAGAGTACTCTAAGCTGACGCCCATTATTGAAACCTTCAATAGCTTCAATAGTGCTCAAGAAGATCTTGATGAGGCGATGGACATGATTAATTCGGGCGATGCCGATCTGAAAGAGATGGCACAAGAAGAGCTACCGATGCTCAAAGCCCAAATTATCGAATTTGAAACCCAGTTACAAACTATGTTACTGCCAACCGATCCAAACGATGACGCCAATATTTTCTTAGAAATTCGTGCCGGAACAGGCGGCGATGAAGCGGCGATTTTTGCAGGTGATCTCTTTAAAATGTACAGTCGTTACGCCGAGAAAGAGCGCTGGCAGGTTGAGGTGATTAACACCAGCGAAGGTGAACATGGCGGCTACAAAGAGATTATTGTCCGAATCATTGGCGATGGCGCTTACTCCAAGCTCAAATTTGAATCAGGAGCACATCGTGTACAACGCGTGCCCGCCACCGAAACGCAAGGTCGAGTACATACCTCTGCTGCTACCGTGGTTATCATGGCTGAAGCGCCTGATGTTGAACAGATAGAGTTAAATCCAGCCGACTTAAAAGTCGATACCTTTCGTGCCTCAGGTGCAGGTGGGCAGCATGTTAACAAAACGGATTCTGCCATTCGTATTACCCATATACCCACTGGAACGGTGGTGGAGTGTCAAGACGAACGGTCACAACATAAAAACCGTGCCCGAGCCATGTCGCTACTCGCTGCTCGAATTATGGATGCCAAACAGCAAGTACATGATGATGAGATCGCTCAAGAGCGTAAAAGCTTAGTTGGCACAGGCGACCGTTCGGATCGAATTCGTACCTACAACTACCCTCAAGGCCGTGTCACCGATCACCGAATCAACTTAACACTCTACAAACTGGATGAGATTATGAACGGTGGTTTAGATCAAATCATTAGCCCACTGATTTCAGAACATCAAGCCGCACTGCTAGCCGAGCTCAGTTCGGAAAACTAACGCCATGTTTTCGACAGAAAGAACAGCACAAGACATTCAAACCCTGATTAAGGCCGCAGAGCAACAACTGATTGAAGCCGGCCTAACCGACTCACCAAGACTTGATGCCGAACTGTTGCTCTGCCACGCGCTCAGTGTATCGCGTAGCTACCTGTTTACTTGGCCAGATAAAAAACTCGAAACAGCACAAATACAAAAATTTCTCCCCCCCCTAACCCAACGATTGCAAGGGCATCCTATTGCACATATTTTAGGCACACGAGAGTTTTGGGGATTGGAACTTCTGGTCACTAAAGATACCCTTATTCCCCGACCCGATACCGAAACAGTGGTAGAAGCGACCCTCTCTTTAATACAACAGAACAGACAAGGCCATGCGGTCGATATTTTAGATTTAGGCACAGGAAGCGGTGCGATTGCACTGGCTTTAAAAAGTGAACTGCCCAATAGCAGCATTACCGCCATCGATCAAAGCCCTGCCGCACTGACGATTGCTCAACAAAATGCCAACCAACACCAATTAGACATTCAACTACAACAAAGTGACTGGTTCAGTGCCATTCAAGACACCCAACGCTTTGACTACATTGTGAGCAACCCGCCCTACATTGAAGAGAACGATCCGCATCTCACCCAAGGGGACGTCCGTTTTGAACCGCTCTCAGCACTCACTTCAGGGCAAGACGGACTGGATGATATTCGTCTGATTACGCAACAAGCTTGGCAACAGCTCAACCCTCAAGGCTGGCTACTGATTGAACACGGTTATCACCAAGCAGAAGCGGTAGCAGAGATATTTAAGCAAGCGCGTTATTCAGAGATTCAATTGATTTGTGACTTATCGGGCAATCCAAGAGTCACAATAGGGCAGAGAGAAAAATGAACGATAACCACAACGAAATACCCAAAAAAACGGAACTGGATGATGCTGAACTGTCTCGATACAGCCGTCAAATTTTACTGCCCGAAGTCGATTACGCAGGTCAACTCAAGCTGGCACAATCCCACGCCGTTATTTTTGGACTCGGTGGGCTCGGCTCACCCGCCGCGCTCTATTTAGCCTCTGCAGGCATTGGAAAATTAACACTGATCGATTTTGACACCGTAGACGACTCCAATCTACAACGTCAGATTGTGCATCGAGAGAACAATATTGGTCAAAGCAAAGTCGCTTCTGCAAAAGCCAACTTACAAGCACTCAACCAATATATTCAGATTGAAACCATCGCTGAAAAACTAGACGATCAAGCCACCCTAAAACAGATTCAATCCGCCAGTGTGGTATTAGATTGCACCGATAACTTTAACAGTCGATTCCAACTCAACCAGTGTTGCTTTGAAGCGAAAAAACCACTGATATCCGGTGCGGCTATTCGCTGGGAAGGTCAACTCAGCACCTACGACTTCAGAACCGACACCACCCCCTGCTATCAATGCTTATACCCCAAAAGCAGCAATCAATCAGAAACCTGCGCTCAAAATGGCGTACTTTCACCTATTGTTGGCATTATCGGCAGTATGCAAGCCACCGAAGCCATCAAAGCTCTGCTGAACCTTCCGACCTTAACGGGTAAGCTGATGATTCTGGATGGCTACACGATGATGATACGCACGCTCAACCTTAAAAAAGATTCTGCTTGCACACTCTGTGGCAACAAAAGCAATCCTTATTCGATATAAACCGGTAAAACAGGTACCCCCATAAAAACAACTGCTCTTATTGCTTTATAAAAAGGCGATCAAGCCTTAAAGAGGTTGGTCGTTCCGACACCGTATTACTACTCTCCCCAAAGTACAGATTAGATTCTGATGGCATATAAAATATATCAAAGCCGTTAACACCGTCAAGAATCGATGTGTCTACACTAAACTCGGTAACCCGGTAATCTACCTTAGTTGCTAATACACCCTCTCTTGTCATTACATCCTCACCAATAAAAAAAGTTCCACTTGTAGTCACTATTGGATAAATCGGTAAAGGAGTCGTACATGCCGCATCACTATAATTGAATATAGTTGAACTAAATGTGTTCTTCGTAAAGGTTGCATGAATGACATCATAATGCCCGCTAAACAAGTCAGGACCAAGACCACAAGACTTTATCCACCCCCCTTCCAATATGCTATTTTCACTGCTAGCCCCCCCCACTTCCTCCAAAATATTTTCAGTAGAAAGCACCAAGCAAGTATCTAAAACAATATCAGAACTTTCTGTCATCAATTTCACAGTATTTGTTTTCACTCCCCCATGTAAAGCAATAACTAAGACAGATGCATTCATTTTTGCAGCACCGGAAAAATAACCATTTTCATCTGTATACGCGAAATCTATTCCAGAATAATTATCCCCTTCTAAAGCAACATAAACATTTGATAAAAAAGCACCATCAACACCTTTAATACAGCCAGAAACAAGAACTTGCTCATAAAGTACATCTGCATTCCAAGTAGAGAAGTGAGTCACACTTCCTTCATAATAACGATTTGTTTCATCAATATTAGCAAACCCCCCTTCAACCCAAAGTCCAGTTTTGTCATTATAAAAATAAAGAGGAATTCTACTTGGAGGCGTCCCTCCTGTTTTATTTGCTACAGGAATTCGCACAGTTGCAACAGACCCCTCTGAAAGATTTAAATCATTTCCTAAAGAGTCCCTAAAAACAATGTTCAAAGTACCATAACTTTCAATCGGAGCCAATACACCTGCACCAGTATCAGTTTTCATATCACCGGGCATTAAATCAATATTAACCGTAGGATCAATTGGCGTAATTTCAACAACAACTTCTCCAGAAGGTGAAAGACCATCAACTCTTATTAAAGAATTCGCTTCAAGGGTAACACCAGCAAAAGAACCTTCCACAAAAATCTCTTGAGGAATCATTGGATCAAATGTCATTGTTTTTTCAACGGGTAACATTAGTACGGAAGGCAACATGGCAGAATTGCCTCCCTCTTGCACACGAATAATTTTAGATTGCTCTGCGTAACCATCTACAGAAAACGTTACAACAACACGCTCATTAACATCAATATCCAGCAAACTAAAACGTCCATCCGCTCCACTTATCGTCGTTTTTTCAGAAACTCTAATATTCACCTCTTGTAAAACACTGCCACTTCGAGCATCAAATACTTGCCCCAATATACTCCCTGATGCCGTCGATAAATTACTTTCATCTTCCGTGTTAAAATCACTATCTGATCCACCACAAGCCGTTAATAAAACCAAAACTAATGAAATAATTACTGCCTTTATACTCACAATCTCCTCCTTCACCCTTATTCACAAAAAATACCTGTCAGATACACTATTTTACATATGAAATAGTAAACAATGCATACCTTACACTAAAAATTACTAATTACAGTACAAGGAAATATAACAACTTAATACTTGAATTCAGATCTGTACAAAGCAGGGTTAATGAACAAAAAACAGAAGAACGAAATGAACCGCTTTAATCAAATGAGACTGGCGTTAGTTTATCAACGGTAATGACTACTCGTCGATTGAGTGAACGACCGTAGGCAGTGGTGTTGGGAGCGACTTCATCGTTATCCGCTTTACCTTCAATAGTGAGAAGACGTTTGTCCACCCCCATATCAATAAAGGTTCGTGCCACGGTGGCTGCGCGTGCAGCTGAGAGTTCCCAGTTGGAAGGGAATTGGAAGTTGTTGATAGGGAGGTTATCGGTATAGCCTGCAATGGTAATATATTGACCTCGTCCTGCTAGGGTTTCACCGAGTTTCTCCAATTGCTCACGCGTGCTGTCACTGATGGTGGCACGGGCACTTTCAAAGAAACTATCCGATTTTAAGGTAATACGTGTGTATTCCTCTGTGTCTTCAATACTAATGTCTTTAGGATTGATCTCTTTCATTGACGCTTCAATTTCCGCTTTGGAAACGGGAGGCTTTAAATCGAGTTGTACAATTTCGGTTTGAGGTGGAACCATGTCTAACGTAGGCACATCGCCACTTTCAACCATCTCACCAGAGATACTTTGTACAAATGCGTCTCGCTCTTTTGGATCGACCGCCGCCATCAGCCACATAACCAAAAAGAAGACCATAAGCACGGTCATTAAATCGGCTAAAGCGATTTTCCATGCACCGCCATGCGAACCTTCATCATGGCCTCGACGACGACGGGACATTAGTGAACACTCATAAAAAAAAGTGGAAAAGAGCTAAGATTCAATAACATCATTAGACCTCTCTAGGCACTTCAAATTCAGGTGGGATTCGTTGACGGCCGATTTCTAACGCTATATTGGGCGAGACGCCATTTGCATAGGCCGACATAAATGCCGCACTCATGTCTAATAGTGCGGTATCTTGACGAATCATCACCTCCATTGCGTGCACAAACGGGGCTAATACGGCAAATGCCACAAAAATCCCTGTTAAAGTACCGACCAAAGCGGCACCAATTGCCGTTCCAATTTTAGCGACATCCATATCGCCACCTAACAGTTCCATGGTCAAGATAACGCCTAATACGGCGGCAACAATCCCGAAACCAGGTAACCAGTCGGCCACTTTTCCAACCGACTTTGGTACTTCGCTCATTGAGGTAATAATGTCGTGAATTTGATCCTCTAAATAATCATCAAACTTTTGACTTTTGGGGGGGTTTAATAACAGATAGTTGAAGTTATCAATAATGAATTTCTTAAGATCTTTGTGTTTTAACACGGCTGGATACTGTGCAAAAATAGGACTCGTTTCAGGGCTGACGATATGCTTTTCTAAGGCCAGAACCCCTGCCGAACGAGAGAGTCTTGCTAACTCATTTAGCAAACCCAAGGTATCTGCGTATAACGCTTTAGTGACTTTCTCTCCCGCAAAGTAGCGACCCAAATAACTAAAACTACGCCACCAAACATACACTGGCGTAGAGGCTAAAAAAGTTCCCAACGCCAGCCCTAAAATAACCACTAATTCGGACGGATGCCACAAAGACAGTAAATTGCCGCCCATTAGCTTGAAACCACCAAAGAGGCTGAGCATAACAATCAGAATACCAACAGGTTTAGCAAACATATTTTTTTCACTTATTATTTAGGGTCAAAGCATTTAATGCATTAGTAACCACTCTAAGAAAGAAGGTTTTTATGGACAAAATTTTGACAAAAACTTCCGCTAAAGCTTTAAAGCAATCACTATACCAATTCCATATTTACAACTTACTCTGCCACACGAATATCCGTTACTTTTTTTAATGTTCGAGGTAGTACAATCCCTTTTTTGGCTCTGTTTGCCCGTGCTTCTTCAATAGCGGTCGGGCCAAATATTTTTTGGTATTTACCTGCTTGCAGTACCACTTTGTCGCCCGGTGTAAAGGCAAAAACCGCCGTAACATGCTCGCCTTTTGGCATTTGAATCAATTTATTCCCTTTGCCCTTACTCAGTACCGGCAGCTCATCCACAGAAAACACCAACATTCTAGGCTCACTGGTGACCACCATTAACCACTGTTCAGGCTCGGCTTTTACCACTTTTAATACCGTACTGCCGGTGGGTAAACTAATAGAGACCTTCCCCGCTTTATTTTTAGCGTATAAATTCCCCAGTTCGGTCAAAAAGCCAAAGCCAGCACTGGAAGCCAAAACCACTTTATCGGTGGGTTGCCCCATCATTACTTGCGTAAATGCAGCGCCTGCGGGTGGATTTAATCGCCCCGTTAATGGTTCGCCATGCGAGCGTGCCGATGGCAAACTGTGTCCTGACAGCGCGTAGGTTCGCCCCGTGCTGTCAATAAAAACCGCCATTTGACGACTCTGCCCGATCGCTTGAGAACAGAAGGCATCGCCCGATTTATAGCCCAACGATTCACCATCAATATCATGCCCTTTTGCCGCTCTAACCCAGCCATTTTCGGACAACACCACGGTAATCGCTTCGGACGGTAACAAGTCCTGTTCGCTCATCGCTTGTGCGGTGCGTGCTTCGACCAGCGGTGAACGGCGATCATCACCAAATTGCTCGGCGTCTTTTAACAACTCTTTTTTCACTTGTGTTTTTAAACGGGCGGCACTGCCTAAAATACGTTCCAACTTTTTACGTTCACTCTCCAGCTCCGCCTGTTCGGTGCGAATTCGCATCTCTTCTAAACGGGCAAGGTGGCGTAGTTTTAACTCCAATACCGCTTCGGCTTGGGCATCTGACAGACCAAACCGTTCCATTAAGGCTGATTTTGGTTTTTCCTCTTCACGAATAATGGCGATCACTTCATCAATGTTTAAAAAGGCGATTAACATGCCGTCTAAAATATGCAGTCGCGCCAACACTTTATCCAGTCGGTACTGCAAACGACGGCGCACCGTTTCGGTTCGATAACTCAGCCACTCAACCAGCATCATCCGTAAGTTTTTAACTTGGGGTCGTCCATCCAGTCCAATGACATTAAAATTAGCGCGGTAACTTTTTTCCAAGTCCGTGGTGGCAAACAGGTGCAACATTGCGGTTTCCACATCCACCCGCTTGGAGCGCAGTTCAATCACAAATCGTACTGGGTTTTCATGATCGGATTCATCGCGCAGATCCACGACCATAGGCAGTTTTTTCGCTCGCATTTGTGCCGCGACCTGCTCCATTAATTTAGTTCCCGACACTTGATAAGGCAGTGCATCAATCACCACATTTACCCCATCTTCCACCCGGTATTGTGCACGTTGACGAATGGAACCGTGCCCCGTATCATACAATTTAAACAGCTCGGTTTTGGAGGTAATAATTTGTGCCGTATTGGGATAATCAGGGGCGGGAATAAATGCCATCAGCTCTTCGGTGGTGAGCTTGGGGTTAGCTAATAGCGCAATACAACCATCAACGATCTCTCTTAGGTTATGCGGTGGAATATCGGTGGCCATGCCCACCGCAATTCCAGAGGTTCCATTCAATAAAACATGCGGTACACGCGCAGGCAGAACCAACGGTTCTTGCAAGGTTCCGTCAAAATTAGGCGTCCAGTCGACCGTTCCTAACCCCGTTTCTTCCAAGAGTAATTGACTAAATTTAGACAAGCGCGCTTCGGTATACCGCATGGCGGCAAATGACTTAGGATCATCCATTGACCCCCAATTTCCCTGACCATCCACCAAGGTGTAACGAAAAGAGAAGTTTTGTGCCATCAGCACCATCGCTTCATAACACGCACTGTCGCCATGCGGGTGAAATTTCCCCAAGACATCCCCAACGGTTCGAGCGGATTTTTTATGTTTTGAAGAGGCTTTGAGCCCCAGCTCAGACATGGCATAAATAATACGACGCTGTACCGGCTTTAATCCGTCGCCAATATGCGGCAGTGCACGGTCTAAAATGACATACATCGCATAGTCTAAATAGGCTTTTTCCGAAAATTCAGCAACGCTTTTTTGCTCAATCCCTTCATAATTTATCGTTTGTTGTGCCACTCGAACACTCTCCTCATTTTTTTGACATCTGCCCGATCGCGCAAGATACAAACGACTTTGCTTTCACACCCACGGCTTTAAATCCCTCTACCGATCCAACAACGGGATAGCCTTTTTCAAG
>Ga0256839_1001783_pt1 | contig 25366 bp, 16 predicted proteins | sample 354166metaG_FD_185968 | JGI IMG/M metagenome (GOLD analysis project Ga0256839, IMG submission 185968) | Hydrothermal vent microbial communities from Mid Atlantic Ridge, Atlantic Ocean - 354-166 | ecosystem: Environmental > Aquatic > Marine > Hydrothermal vents | place: Atlantic Ocean: Mid... | reverse complement strand
CCAGCGGTCGAGGCCGACGCGCGCCCGGTGTTGGCCGCCAAGAAGAACCTGCGCGTGCTCGAGGTGCCCGACCTGCACGCCCCCGCGAAGGTGCCCCCCTTGCGCGTGCGGTCGGTGCCGGGGGGGGTCCTCGTCCAGCGCGAGGACCGCATCGGCGTGCTGCCCCGCGACGGGAAGGTGGTCACGAAGAAGGCCCCGTCGCCGGCGGCCCTGGCGGACCTCGATCTTGCGTGGGTGGTCGTCGAGCACGTGCGCTCGAACGCCATCGTGCTCGTCAAGGACGGCGTCACCGTGGGGATCGGCGGCGGTCAGACCTCGCGGGTCGAGGCCGCCCGGCAGGCGGCGGCTCGGGCCGGGGACCGCGCCAGGGGGGCCGTGCTGGCCTCCGACGCCTTCTTCCCCTTCCGCGACGGGGTGGACGCCGCCGCACGGGCCGGGGTGGTGGCCGTCGTCCAGCCGGGCGGCTCGCGGCGCGACGCCGAGGTGATCGAGGCGGCCGACGAGCACGGGATCGCGATGGTGCTGACGGGAGAGCGGCACTTTCGACACTGAGCCGTCTGTAACGGCTCGCGCAAGGGAGGCGATCCGGGATGTCCACGAAGATCCTCGTTCTCGGCGGTGGCGGCCGCGAGCACGCCCTTTCCGTGCGGTTGCGCGACGACGGCGCGGACGTGGTGTGTGCCCCCGGCAACGACGGGATCGCCCAGGACGTCGCGTGCCGGCCGGTGGACCCGGCCGATCCGGCCGCCGTCGTGGCGTTGGCCCGGGCCGAGGGGGCCGCCCTCGTGGTGGTGGGGCCCGAGGCCCCCCTGGTGGCGGGCGTGGCCGATGCCCTGGCGCACGCCCGGATCCCGTGCATCGGGCCCGGCGCCGCCGCCGCCCGGCTCGAGGGGAGCAAGGCGTTCGCCAAGGCGTTCATGGCGCGGCACGGGATCCCCACGGCCCGGGCGGTCGTGGTCGCCGACCCGGCCGAGCTCACCCCGGCGATGGGCGGCTTCGAGACCCCCCCGGTGGTCAAGGCCGACGGGCTCGCGGCCGGCAAGGGGGTCGTCGTGGCCGAGTCCTTCGAGGAAGCCGAGACCGCGGCGCGGGCGTGCCTGGAGAACGGCGCGTTCGGGGACGCCGGGCGGCGCGTGCTCCTCGAACAGCGCCTCGTCGGGGAGGAGGTCAGCTTCTTCGCGTTGTGTGACGGCACCCGGGCCGTGACGTTCATGCCGGCGCAGGATCACAAGCGCCTGCGCGACGGCGACCGCGGCCCCAACACCGGCGGGATGGGCGCCTACGCGCCCGCCCCGGTCGCCTCGGAGGAGGTCGTCGGCCGCATCGTCGATCGGATCCTGGTCCCGACCTTAGAGGGGGCGGCCGCCGAGGGATTCGCCTTCCGCGGGTTCCTGTTCCTCGGCCTGATGATCGACGCGACCGGGTCGCCCCACGTCATCGAGTACAACGTCCGGTTCGGGGATCCGGAGGCCCAGCCCCTGCTTTGGGGGCTCGACGAGCCCTTGCTGCCCCACCTGGAGGCCGCCGCCCACGGGGCGCTGCGCAGCGGCCGCCTGCGCGGGCGGCCGGCCGCCACGGTCGTACTGGCTTCGGCCGGCTACCCCAGGTCCTCGCGCAAGGGCGATCCCATCGAGGGGCTGGCTGCGGCCGCGAAGGTGCCGGGTGTGAAGGTCTTCCACGCCGGCACCCGCCGCCGCGGCGACCGGTTCGAGACGGCGGGCGGCCGGGTTCTGGGCGTGTGCGCGCGCGCCGGCGGGATCGCCGAGGCCATCTCGGCCAGCTACCGGGCGGTCGATTGCATCCATTTTTCCGGTATGCAGGTCCGCCGCGACATCGGGACCCGTGCCCTCGCCCGGCTGGCGGCGGACGACGACAGCTGACATCGATGGGGCGGCGCCCGCGGGTCCCGGCGTGCCGCGCACCTCCGATTGCGGTAGGTTCGGGCCCCATGCCGACGATCCGCCCGTTTCGAGGTCTTCGCTACGATCTTCCCCGCGCGGGCCGCGCCGAGGCCCTGCTGGCGCCGCCCTACGACGTCGTGGACGAGGCGGGCCGGCGGGCCATCGCGGCGCGCTCGCCGAACAACTGCATCCGGGTGATCCTGCCCGAGGGCGAGGGGCCGGCGAAGTACGCCCGCGGCGCCGCGCAGTTCCAGCGCCTGATGCAGGAGGCCCTCGTGCGGGACGCGGAACCGAGCGTCTACGTCTACCATCAGACCTTCGAGGTCGAGGGGCGCACGTACACGCGCAAGGGGTTCGTGGCGCTGATGGAGCTCTCCCCCTTCGGTGCGGGGAAGGTCCTGCCCCACGAACGCACTCTGTCGGGCCCGAAGGCCGACCGCCTCGAGCTGATGCGCGCCTGCGACGCCCACCTCGAGCTCGTCTTCGGCCTGTTTCCCGATCCCGACCGGGCCTGGGAGGCTGCGGTGGACGGTGCGCTCGACGGCCCCGTGCTAAAGGCCGATCTGGACGGGGTGCGGCACGTCCTGTACCGCGTCCACGACCCGGCGGCCGTCGAACGGCTCGTGGCCGTGATCGAGCCCAAGAAGGTCTACATCGCCGACGGCCACCACCGTTACACGACCATGGTGGAGTATGCCAAGGAGCTGCGCGCGCGGGGTCGGCCCGGGGCGGACTTCGGCATGGTGTACCTGTCGAACCTCGACGATCCGGGGCTGGTGGTGCTGCCCACCCACCGGCTGGTCCACGGCGTCGCCGGGTTCGACGAGGCGGTGCTGCTCGAACGGCTCGGCCGGTGGTTTACGATCGGTGAAGCGCCCCTGCCGGACGACGTGCCCGCGATGCGCCGGCGCCTGGCCCAGGCGGCCGAGGGGGGGCGGGTGGCCTTCGGGCTGGCCGTCCCGGGCCGCGGCACCTGGCGCGTGCTTTCCACCCGGCCCGACTTCGACCCGGCCGCGACGCCCCTTGCGATCCTGCCGCCCGCCTTGCAGCGTCTCGACGTGGTGCTGCTCCACGAACTGGTCCTGGAGGCGGGGCTCGGCATCTCGAAGCAGGCCCAGGCCGAAAAGCGCAACCTCTACTACGAGAAGTCGAGCGAGCGGGCCCTCGAGGACGCGAGGACGCCGGGCGCGCATCACGAGGGCGTGCAACTCGCGTGCTTCATGAACGCCACGCCGGTGGAGGACGTGGTGGCCGTGTGCGACAGCGGCGAGGTGATGCCGCAAAAGAGCACCTTCTTCCATCCGAAGATCCCGACGGGGCTGGTGTTCCACACGCTGGCCGAGGAGTCGTAGTCCGTGGTGGATCCGGGCGGCCGCCCGGTGCTCCCCCGGGGCGCCTGGGACCTCATGCCCGAGGCGGCGCTGCTGCGCGCACGCCTGCGCCGGGGACTGCTCGACGTCTTCGAGCGGTACGGGTACCGCCGGGTGGAACCCGCGCGGATCGAGTACCGCGAGGTGGCCGAACGCGGCTTGCCGGAGGCGCTGCGCGAACGAACGGTGCGGTTCATCGAGCCGGAATCGGGGGAGGTGGCGGTGCTGCCCGCGGACGTCACGCCGCAGGTGGCCCGGATGGTGGCCGCGCGCCTGGGGGGCGAGTTGCCCGAGGGCGGGGTGTTCCGGTTCGCCTACGCCGCCGACCTGGTGCGTCGCCCCCTGCGGCCCGGGGATCGCGCCGAGCTGCACCAGGTGGGCCTCGAGCTCGTCGGGGACGACGATCCGGCCGCCGACGTGGAGGTGATCGAGGTGTGCGCGGCGGCCCTTTCGGCCGTGGGGCTCGATCACTTCGTCGTGGACCTTTCGCACTCGGGGATCGCCCGGGCCCTGCTGGACGCCGCTTCGCCGGATCCGTCCGTTCGCGCGCGGGTGGCCGACCGCCTGGCCCGCAAGGACGGCGCGGGCGCCGCAGGGATCTTGCGGGCGGCCGGGGCGTCGGACGAGGTGGCGGACGCCGCCCGCACGCTGTGCGGCCACTACGGCCCGCCGGCCGCCGTCCTGGCGCAGGTGGGCCGGGTTCGGCTGCCGCCCGTGCAGTCGGCGGTGGCGGCGCTGGCCCGGATCTGGCAGGCGATCGGTCGCCTGGCGCCCGCCGTCGCCGCGCGGATCCATCTCGATCCGCTGGAGGTGCGCGGGTTCGACTACTACACGGGGATGCGGTTTCGCGTGTGGGCCGAGGGGGCGCGCGGGCCCGTGGCCGGCGGCGGGCGCTACGACGATCTGGTGGGGCGCTACGGTCCGCCGAGCCCGGCCGTGGGGTTCGCGGTGGACCTCGCCGCGCTCGACGCCGCGCTGCCCGCCGCCGTGCGGGCGGCCGCCTGCCCCGGGGGCGTGCTCGTGGCGGTGGCGCGCGCCGAGGATCGCCCGGCGGCGGTGGAACGTGCGCGCGCGCTGCGGGCCGCCGGCGAGGTGGCCTTCGTGGCCCCGGCGGCGGACGAGGCGGCCGCGCGGGCCCTGGCCGACCGCCTGGGGGCCGAGCGCGTGGTATGGTGCGCGCCGACCGACATGACAACGACTGCGAACCCGTCCGATCCTGCGCCGGGAGCCGGCGCGTGAGCACCCTGGTCGTCACCGGCGCGCAGTGGGGCGACGAGGGCAAGGGCAAGGTGGTGGACGTCCTGGCCGCGGACGCGGACATGGTCGTGCGCTTCGCCGGCGGGAACAACGCCGGGCACACCCTGGTGGTGGACGGCGCGAAGCTCGTCACGCACCTGGTCCCCTCGGGCTGCCGCTATCCCGGAACGGCGTGCATGCTGGCCGCGGGGATGGTCATCGACCCCTTCGTCCTGCGCGAGGAGGTTGATACCCTGCGCGCCCACGGGCTCTTGCAGGGGGACGAGCTCGCCGTGGCCCTCGACGCCCACGTGGTGATGCCGTACCACCGCGAGCTCGACGGCCTGCGCGAGGAGGCCGAGGGCCGCGGGCGCTTCGCCGTGGGCACCACCCGCCGCGGGATCGGGCCGGCCTACGAGTCGAAGGTGGGGCGCCGCGGCGTGCGGATCCGCGACCTGTTCGACCCGAACGCGCTGGCCGCCCGCATCGAGGCCGACCTGGCCGTGATCGAGCCCGAGCGCCGGGCCCTGGGCGCCCGCGAGCCGGTGGACGTGCCGCGCCTGGTGGACCGGCTCGTGGAGGCGACCGCCTGGCTCGAACCCGTCGCCTGCGACGTGGGGGGGCGCGTCTTCGACGCCGTGGCGGCGGGCCGGAACGTGCTGTTCGAGGGGGCCCAAGGCGCCCTGCTCGACGTGGACTTCGGCACCTACCCGTACGTGACCTCGTCGAACACCACGGCCGGCGGCGTGTGCACCGGCGTGGGGGTCGGGCCCGGGCTGCTCGGCGAGGTCTGGGGGATCACGAAGGCCTACACGACCCGGGTGGGGCGGGGGCCGTTCCCCACGCGGGCCGAGCCCGCCGCGGAGCAGGCCCTGCGGGACGCCGGCGGCGAGTACGGGGCCACCACCGGGCGCCCTCGGGACTGCGGCTGGCTCGATTTGCCGGCGCTGCGTTACGCCGCCCGGATCAACGGCTACACGGGCCTTTGTATCACGAAGGTGGACGTACTCGCGGCCGTCGAGCGCCCCCTGGTCTGTACGCGCTACGCGGACGGGGCCGAGCCGGGGACCACCCCGCTGTCACAGGTGCGCCCGGTGCTCGAGCCCATCGAGGGATGGGACGAGCCGGGTTTGGCCCGGGCGGTCGCCGCCGCCGCCTCCCTTCGGGATCTTCCGGGCCCGGTGCGCGCCTACCTGGACCGGATCGAGGCGGTCGTGGGGGTGCCCGTGGTCCTGATCTCGACGGGAGCCGACCGCGCCAAGACTCTTCGGCTCCGCCAGCCGTTCCAGTGACTGCAGCGCCCCCGCGCGGCGAGAGCGCTCGCAACCCCAATCGTCCCCAGGACGCACTCGCGCTGTTGTCCTGGGCACAACGGCCCCCTATACTTGCGCCTCCAACGGGGCCGTCTCCCCTGCGATCCCACCACCCGCCGTCCATCCGAGGATGATCGTCTCATGAAAATCGAGTGCGACAAGTGCCACGCCAAGTACTCCATCGCCGACGAGAAGGTCCGCGGCAAGACCTTCAAGATCCGGTGCAAGAAGTGCAAGAACATGATCATCGTGCGCGGCAAGGCGGCCCAGGCGCAGGCGGCCGAGGAACCGGCGGCGGCCGCCGCCGCCGAGCCGGGCTGGCACCTGGCCATCGACGGCGAGACCGTGGGTCCGATCTCGGCCGACGAGGTGCGGGCGCGCTACCAGGCGGGGGAGATCGACAAGGAGACCGCGGTCTGGTGTGAAGGTTTCGAGAACTGGATCGCGCTCGGCGAGGTGGAGGTCTTTGCGGACCTGCCGGAGCAGGCCCCGGCCGCCGCGTCCGCGGCGGATCCCTTTGCGGCGGCCGCACAGTCGGAGAGCGCGTTTGCGGCCGCCGAGCCGTCGCAGCCGTCGGGCGGCGGCGTCAACTTCGATAAAGCGGCGGAGGAAGCCCCCGCGCAGCAGCCGAGCTCGCCTCGTGTCACGAAGCTCACGGGCCAGCGCAACGAGAACAGCGTGCTGTTTTCCCTGGACAGCCTGCAGGCGATGGCGACCGGAGGTGCCGGTGGCGGCCGCGCGGGGGCGGGCGCCGGGGGGGGCGGCGCCACCTTGGCGACCTCCGCGCCTTCGAGCGAGGGCTCGGGGCTCATCGACATCCGGGCCCTGGGGGCGATGGTCGGCGGTGGGTCGGGCGGCGGCGGTGGTGGCGGCGGCGGCGGCGGGGGCGACGACCTGGCGCTGCCGTCCTTCTCGGGCGGCGCGGCCCTCGGGGGCCTTTCCGCGACTCCGCTCGTGGCGACGCCCGCGGCCGAGCCCGCGGCGGCCGAGGCGGGGAAGTCGAAGGGGCTGCTCTACGGGATGGTGGCCATGGTCGTGCTCCTGTTCGCGGCCGTCGGTGGACTCGGCTACTACATCCTGACGCAGGATCGCGAGCCGACCGAGAAGATCGTCATCAAGGAGGTCCCGACGGTCAAAGAGGCCGACGGCGGCAGGTCGGCCTCCGGCGAGAAGGACGAGGCGCCCGCGAAAGAGGAGACCAAGGCCGAGGAGCCTGCCGAGGGTGACGCCGAGGGCGGCGAGGCGGGTGCGGCGAGCAACGGCGCCACCGGTCGTCGTGGCAAGAAGCGCACGCGCCGTTCGTCCGGCTCGAAGCGATCCTCCGGGACGGCGCCGGCCGCGGGGGCCACGCCCACGCCGGCGGCTACGAAGAAGCCCTCTGGCGGTGGCGGTGCGGACGACCTCGACGTGGACTGCATCCTCGACCCCTCGAAGTGCAAGACCGGCGGCTCCAAGAAGAAGAAAAAGGCATCGTCCGGAGGCGGGGGATCCTCCGATCCGAATGCTCCCACGCAGCTGTCCACGTCGGACGTGCGCGCGGGGATCTCGGCGGTCAAGGGGTCGGCGAAGTCGTGCGGCTCCAAGCACGGCGCGTCGGCGGGGACGAAGGTGCAGGTCAAGCTGTCCATCGAGGGGGCGACCGGCCGCGTCAAGTCCGCCAAGGCGATGCCCCCGCACGCGGGCACGGCCCTTGGCAACTGCGTGGCCGCGGCCCTCAAGAAGGCGAAGTTTCGCACCTTCAAGAAGGCGGTCATGGGCGTGATCGTCCCGATCCGGATGTAGACCTCCGGGCTGCCGCGGGGTGGTGCCTGCACGCGACCGGTCCCTGCGCTTCGGGATCCGAGTGGCGTCCGATGGGCGTGCGCCGTCAGCGCGTAGGCCGGCCCGTGACGGCCGCGGTGATTCGCTCGATGGCCTCGGCCAGGGCCGGGTCGTCGATCCCCAGGTGGGTGACGAACCGTAGCTCGCGCGTGTCGTTGCACGAGGCGAGCACGCCCGCGCGGGCGAGGCGTTTGGCCCATGTCGCGGCGTCCGGGCCCACTTCGTCCAGGCCGACGAGCACCATGTTCGTGCCCGGCCAACGGGGGCGGCCGAACGGGATCGCGTCGAGGGCCTCGAACAGGCGCCGGGCCCGCGTGTGGTCGTCGCGCAGGCGCCGGCGGTGGTGGGCGAGGGCGTAGACGCCGGCGGCGGCCAGCAGGCCCGCCTGCCGCATCGTTCCGCCGAGGGCCTGGCGGATCGCCCGGGCGCGTTCGACGTCGTCGGCGGACCCGCACAGCAGCGACCCGACCGGGGCGCCGAGCCCCTTGGACAGGCACACACAGACGGTGTCCGCGTGCTTGGCCCACGTCCGTGGGGAAAGGCCCGTGGCGGCCTCGGCGTTCCACAGGCGCGCGCCGTCGAGGTGGACCTTGCGCCCGGCCGCCCGCGCCACCGCCGCGGCCTCGGCCATGCGCGCGGGGTCGTACACGGCCCCACCCCCGAACCCGAGGGTGTTTTCGAACCAGGCCAGGCGCACCGGGGGCCACCCGACGGCCTCGCGTTCGATTCGCGCGGCCAGGTCCGCGGCGCTCGGCCCCTCGAACCGGGATCCCACGGTCTCCACCTGGACCCCGGCCGCCGCCGCCCCGCCGGCCTCGTGCAGGGCCACGTGGGCGCCGGCCGGGGCGACGATCGTCGAACCCGGCGGCGCGTGCAGGCGCAGGGCGATCTGGTTCGCCATCGTTCCAGACGGGACGAACAGGGCCGCCTCGGTGCCGAGCGCCTCGGCGATGGCTCGCTCCAGGGCGGCCACGGACGGGTCGTCCCGCCAGCCGTCGTCGCCCACCTCGGCACCGGCGATGACCGCCCGCATCGCCGAGGTCGGCCGGGTGACCGTGTCCGAGCGAAGGTCCACGGGGGCGTCGGTGCGCATCGTCCGGCGCCTACGACCCCTCGTGCCCGTTTGGCGGCTCGTCGCCCTCGTCGCCGGGTGGAGGGCTGGACGGGGGCTTGCCCGCGGGCGGGGGCGGCTGGCCCCGCTCGGCGCGGATCTTGCCCGCCAGGCCGTCGAGGAGCGTATACGGCAGGTGGACGGGACCGGCGCCGGTGCTGATCTTGACGCGGGTGGCGGGGCGGCCGGCGGCGTCCTGCACGGCGTAGGCCTCGAGGCTCCCGTCCCCGGTGCGCTCGCGCCCCACCGGGAAGCGAAAGAGGATGAAGCCCGCGTCCGGGTCGCGGTCCACCACCTCGTAGCCGCGGTCCACGCGCAGGTAGCGGATCGCGGTCGGGAAGACCTGGTCGAGGGGGTAGGGCAGCGTCCGCGTCTGGCTGACCGCGGCCCGGGCGTTCGGCTGCGGCGGCGCCGCCGCCATCGGAATGGCCGCGAGGGCGAGGCCCAGCACGCGGGCCATGCCGCGACCCGCGCGCGGCTGCGTGCGTGGAGGGCGTGGGGATCGGGCGCGCATACCGTCCGCACGCTACGCAGGGGGTGGCGCGCGCGGCAAGTTTCCGGCATTCTAGGGGCGTACCGGCGCTTCGCCCGGGGACCGGGTCGCGGTGGGCCGATCCGGGGGGGCGCGCGTTGGTAGGGGCGACCACCACCGAAGGGCAGGCATCACCATGGGATCCGAGAACTCCGCACTCATCGCGCTTTCCGAACTCAAGAACCTCGAGGCCGAGCGTCGCGCCCGGGAGGAGGCCGAGCGCCGCGCCCGGGAGGAGGCCGAGCGCCGTGCCCGGGAGGAAGAAGAGCGCCGCCGCCGCGAGGAGGAGGAGCGCAAGCGTCGTGAAGAGGAGGAACGCAAGCGCCGCGAGCAGGCCGAGCGCGAGGCGAAGGAGCGTGAGGAGCGCCTGCGCCTGCAGGAGGCCGAGGCGCGGGCCCGGGCCGAGCAGGAAGCGCGCCTGCGCGAGGAGCAGATGCGCCTGGACGCACAGGTCAAGATGGCCCAGAAGAAGGCGCGCCCGAAGTGGCCCTACGCCGTGATCGGCCTGCTCGCCGTGGGCCTGGGCGTGGGTGGATACATCGCCAAGAAGAAGTCCGACGAGGCGGCCGAGCAGGCGCGCCTGGCCGAGGAGGAGCGCAAGCGCCAGCAGGCGGCCCTCGAAGAGCAGCGAGCCGCGATCGAGGCCCTGCGCAAGGAGATGGCGGAACTCGACAAGGAGCGCCAGAAACTCGAGGCCGAGCAGGCCGCCTTGCGTGAGAAGCTCGCCGCTGCCGAGAGCGAGGAGGAACGCCAGAAACTCCTGGCCGAGCAGGCCGCCCTCGACGAGAAGATCAAGAAGAACCGGCGCCGTCGCTCGTCGGCGAAGAAGAAGTCTGCCGCCGCCGAAAAGAGCGTCGAGGCACCGCCGGTCCGCAAGGGCCGCAAGGACAAGCTCAGCGTGGACGGCGACCTGGACGACCCGCTGTCCGGCCTCTGATCGACCCTGGCCGTTCGGAGTCGGCACGAACGTCGGCCGCGCCGGCGCGGCCCGGGTCCCGGGCGTGTCGCGCCGGCCCCGTAACGGGATTTCCAGGCATCCTTCGTCCCCGGGTTCGCCGGAGACCGGGGAGGCGATCGAGGCCGGCCGGGCGGGCCCCGCGGGCGGGCGGCGAATCGGCGCGGGGTCGCGGTCGGTCCACGAAGCCCGGGGCCCATGCCGCGCACGTTACGGTGCGGTCGAGGCCCGGGGGGCACCGCAGGCGCGCGTGTTCTCGCACCAGGCCGTGATCTCGGCCCGAAGGCCGTCGTCCGCGTCCGCCCGCGCCCGCTCGACCTGCTGCCGCGCGCCCCGGCGGTTTCCCCGCTCCGACAGGATCTGGGCGAGGTCGAAGCGCGCGGCCGCCACCTCGGCCACGGGCGCGTCGGTCCGCAACAGGGTCTCGAGGGCGGCTTCGTAGGCGGCCTGCGCCCCTTTTCGGTCGCCGCGGGCGCGCAGGACATCCCCGAGGGCCAGCCGACTGCGAGCCGTCTCGACGTGGTCGGGGCCGAGCAAACCGAGGCGGATCGCCAGCGCCTCCCGGGCGGGGGCATACGCCGCGTTCGGATCGCCTCGGCGCAGGGCGAGGCGCGAGACGTTGGCCAGCGCCAGCGCGGTGCTGGGGTGCGAGCGCCCCACGCTGCGCTCGAGCGCGGCGATCGCGGTGGTGTAGGCCGCCTGGGCCTGCGCCAGGCGCCCCACCTCGGTCTCGAGACCCCCGATGTTCACCCACAGGGTCGCCACGCGCGGGTCGTCGCGCCCGAGCGCGCCTTCGAGGATCGCCAGGGACGCGCGGTACAACGACAGTGCGCGCTCCGGGTTGCCGAGCATCCGCTCGGTCGAGCCCAGGTTCGCGAGGGTGCGACCGTAGGCGGGGTGGTTCTCGCCATAGGCGGCGCGCTGGATCACGGCGGCGCGCTCGAAGTCGGTTTTGGCCCGCGCGGCATCCCCGGTCCGCAGGGAGGCCGCCGCCCGATGTGCGAGTGTCTCGCCGACCTCCGGGTGCGCCGGACCGAGGATCCCCTCGAAGAGGGTGATGGCCTCGGACGCGAGGGTGGCCGCTCGGGACGGTTCTCCAGCGGCCAGGGCCAACTTGGCGAGCAGGCGCAGGGCGAAGGCCCGCTCCAGCCGGGCCCGTGGCAGGGGGGCGAGGTTTGCCAGGGCGTCGAGGCCGGCCTGGCTTTCGGCGACGGCCTCGGTGGTCCGACCCGCGAGGTACAGGACGCGGCCCCGAGCGAGCCGCAGCCGGGCGCGGCGCAGCGGATCGTCCCCCGCGAGGGCGACCGCGATGGCCGCCGTACGGGCGAGGTCGAGCCCGGCTTCGTGCCGCGCGAGATCGCGCCCGACGACGTCCACGAGCGCGATGGCGGCGTCGGCCACGGCGGTCAGGTACTTGATCTCGGCGCCCCGATCGAGGACCGCGTCGAAGTCCTCCACGGCCCCGTCGCGGTCCGCGAGCTCGGCCCGCGCAAGGCCCCGCTGAAGTCGCGCCTCGACCAGCGCCACCGGTTCGCCGAGTTGCTCGGCCTCGGACACGGCCGAGGCCAGGAGGTCTCGTGCCTCGTGGACCTTGCCGGCGCGGCGCAACGCCTGCGCACGTCGAATGCGGGCGCGCAGCGCGTCGGACTCGGCACGCTGCGCCTGCGGCGCATGCGGAGGGGTGAGCTCCCGCAGCACCTTTGGGTCGAGGCAGGCGTCGAGGGGCGTCAGGCGGGTCGCCGACTCGACCGCGTGCGCGACCACGGTGGTGTCCGATGCGCGCAAGGTCTCCGCAAACGCCGCGAGCTCGGCGAGGCGGGTGTCGAGGCAGCGCGCCTGCAGGTCGAGGAGCTCGGGGGAGAGCGCGTGGTCCACCGACGCCCGGCACGTGCGCTGGCGCAGGTCGAGCCAGCGATCGGCGTAGGCATCGACGATCGGGGCGAGGCGGGTCCATGTCTCGGGGCCCAGCTCAGCGTGCGCGTTTTGCACCTTGCGCGCCACGGCGGCGCGGGTGTCGTGGTCCCAGATGCCTTCCATGCGGTCGTTGGGGGGGCGGCACGGGTCGGCGGATGGCCAGGCGGCGAACGCGACGGTACCCCCGAGCAGCACCGCGGCCGCGAGGACCGGCACCCGCCGCCGCATCCGGCGAGGGGGGCATAGGGCACCGAGCAGGGCGTCGAGGTCGGGAAAGCGATCTTCCCGATCGAAGGACAGGCCGCGGGCGAGGGCGCTGCGCAGGGCGGGGGAGACCTGGACCTGGGGCGGTAGCGGCGGTGCCGCGCGGCGCTCGCCCCGGGCGAAGGCGTGGATGTCCGACTCGTCGAACGGGCGCCGACCCGCGAGGGCCTCGTACATCGTGACACAAAAGGCCCACTGATCGACGCGCGCGTCCACGGGGTCCCCCCGGATCTGTTCGGGGGCCATGTACGCCGGGGTCCCCGCGTGACCGAAGCTGTGCACGGTGAGGGGCGCCGCGGTGATCGGGCGCATGCCCGAGGTGCCCGGTTCGTGTTGCCCTGCCGCGCGTGCGAGGCCGAAGTCCGTCACGCGGACGGCTCCTTGTGCGGGGATCAACACGTTCTCCGGCTTGAAGTCGCAGTGCACCAGCCCGGCGGCGTGGGCGCAGGCCAGGCCGCGGCCGGCTTCCACGAACACGCGCACGATCTCTTCGACCGTGCGCCCATCGGCGAGCCACTGTCGCAGCGTCTGGGACGGCACGAACTCCATCGCGACGAACACCTGACCATCGACGGTGCCCGCGTCGTAGATGGCCACGACGTTCGGGTGGGAAAGCCGGGCCATGGCCCGCGCCTCCCGAAGAAGCTGTGCTTGCTGCTTTCTGCGGCGGCTGCGCACCACGTCGTCGCGCATCACCTTCAGGGCGACGCGGCGGTCGAGGCGTGGGTCGTAGGCTTCATAGACGACCCCCATGCCGCCCATGCCGACCCGGGAGAGCACCACGAACCGGCCGATCCGCGTGGCCTCGAGCGGGCGCTGGAACAGCCGCGACTTGACCGCCGCGCGCGTCCGTCGGACCTCGATCCGGCTCGCCTCGAGCCGGATCCCCCGTAGATCCCCATCGCGCGCCCCCGGCGCCGTGACTTCCCTGGACGACACGCCGGTCAACCTACCATGCCGTGTCCGTGTCCTCTGGACATGAAAAGGCGGCGCCCATAGGCTTCACCCGCAGACCATGGGGCGTGCCGCCGACCTGGAATTGCTCGATGCCTGGCGCGGTGGCGATGGGGCTGCCGGCGAAGCGCTGTTCGATCGCTACTTCGAGTCGGTGTACCGATTCTTCGGAAACAAGGTCGGGCGAGACATCGACGAGCTGGTCCAGCAGACGTTTCTCGGGTGCCTGGAAGCGCGAGACCGGTTTCGCGGGGACGCCAGCTTTCGCACGTTTCTGTTCGCCGTGGCGCGCAAGCAGATCTTGCGCTACCGCGAGGGGCGGTTCGGCGGCCGGGCCAGCGAGTCGTTCCAGGACAGCCGGGTCGCGGACCTCGACGCCACGCCGACCCAGTTCGTGGTGGAGCGACAGGAGCAGGCCCTGTTGCTTCGGGCCCTGCGAAGGCTGCCCCTGGACCTGCAGATCGCGGTCGAGCTTTTCTACTGGGAGGAGATGCGCAGCGCCGACATCGCGGAGGTGCTGGAGATCCCGCACGGGACCGTCCGCAGCCGACTCCGGCGCGCGCGTTCGTTGCTGCGCACGCACATCGAAGAACTGGCCGAGAACCCGGAGCTTGCCGCTTCGACGCTGGGGGACTTCGACCGCTGGATGCAGGCGGTGCAGCGCGCGTTGCCCGCCGAAGACCGTCACGCCGCGCCGGAGCACTCCGGCGAGGCGTGACGGCCGAGGCGCGAGATGACCTACGGGCACTCGGAGGTGCCATTGGCGTTGGGAGCGAGGTAGACGTCGCCCTTGGCGTTGTTGGAAAACATCACGCCGGCACAGCCGAGCAAGGCGCCGCCCGAGTTGAAGCCCAGGATCGTCACGCCGTAGCCCCCCGAATCCGACAACGACGTGTTGGAGATCGTCACGGAGCCCCCGTAGAGAAAGATCAGCCCGTCCGACTCGGCGTCGCCCGTAAACGGGCGTGATCCGCCGTGCATGAGATCCACGTAGTCGAACACGTTGTCCGTGGACTGGGACTCGAACCGAATGCCCTGCCAGTATCCCTGGAGCGGCTCGACGCCGCGAAAGACGATGGGGGTCTCGGCCGTGCCGACCGCCCGGAGGCTCCCGGTGTCCCGCACGACGATGGGGGTGTCCTGGGTCACCTCGATCTCGGTGCCTGCCTCGATCACCAGGTCGCTCTCGATGAAGGTCTCCTCCATGACGCGGTAGGGGATCGGCTGGCGCAGCCACGTGGCCGGTTCGGAGAGGACACGGTCGGGGCCGGCGGAGCCGGCGCGCCCGACGCGGATGAAGGCCTCGTCGTTGCCGTCGAAGGTGTTCGAGGACGCGACCTGATGCACGTTCGCGGGGGGGATCTGAAGCGTCGCACGGTTCCCCGTGATCGTGTTGTCGGCGAACCCGGCGATGTCCGCGGCCCCGAGGAACGGCTTGATCGTCAGCGCGGGCCCGCCGCTGGCGCGCAGGGTGCAGTTGGAAACCTGCACCTTGCTCTCGTCGTCCAGCCACACCATCCCGATGGACTCCGCGTCGCCGTTCCACTGGCCGGAGCCGCCGTTGGCGACGACGCAGTTGCTCAGAACGTTGTCGGAGGTCTTGGATGCGAAGGAGATCCCCATCCAGTAGCCGCGCTCGTCCTGCACGCCGCGGATCGTGATCGGGGCCTCGGGGGTGCCCGCAGCGGTCAGGGCGCCGGTGTCGAGGACGTAGAACCGCGCGTCCTGCGGCATCTCGATCACGACGCCGGGGGAGAGGGTCAGCGCGGCGGCGACCGTCGCGTCCCCGGTGAAGCGGTAGGGGACCGGCAGGGCGTTCCACTGGACGGGATCGCCGAGGGTCCCGGACTCGACCTGCACGAAGGAGCGGTCGTTGCCGTCGAACACGTTGTCCGCTTCGAGCCCGTGGGCGACTTCGATGGAGACGGACAGGGGCAGCTTGTTCGCGGAAAAGGTGGTCGTCGCGACCGACAGCTCGGTGCCCGCCGTGGCGGCAAGGCCGATCTCGCCGGCGCCGGTGATCGTGGAGCCCACGACGGTCAAGCGCGCGCCCGGATCGAGCTGGATGGCGGTGTCGGCGGCCTGCTCCACGGTCACGTTCTCCAGGCGGTTTTCCGAGCTGGCCGAGCCCGCGAAGCGCAGGCCCATCCAGTCCACGCCGTCGGCGGTCATGAGGACCGGCATGTCCGGTGTGCCCACGGCCGCGAGCACCCCGTCGCTGCCCACCACGAGACCGGCGGACGACGCGAAGCGCAGCTCGGCCCCGGCCTCGATGTCGAGCCGCCGGGTCACCTGGAGCATGGACGAGACGTAGCGGCAACCCGCCGAGACGGTGAGGTCGTCCGCGAGGTCGGCCTGGTCCAGCAGGGGGCAGTCGTCGGGGCCGCCGGTGCCGGTCCCACCGGTGGTGGTGTCGGGGCCGTCTCCGGCGGGGTCGCAGCCGGCGACGAGCCAGACGCCGGCGAGTAGAGGAGACAAAAAGGAGATCGGATGGCGAAGGAGAGAATGGGTCATGGTTGGTTCTGAACGTGGTAGTCCGCGCGCGGCCCTCCGTGATCACGTCGCGTGTACGGTCCCTCGCCTGCGTGCATTGCGCCGCCCGGGGACCTGCCGCCGAAACGCTCCAGGTGCAAGAAGAACCGCCGGTTCGTGCCTTCCCGGCCGGTTCGCTCGCGGCGGCGAAGGGGGTCTCGTCCGAGGCCGCACGATCCCATGCGGCGCGGGGGACGCCGGAAGGCAGCCTCGCGGCCCGTGCCCATCGGGCCTGGACGAGGGCTCATGCAGCGCGGGGCAGGCCGGAAGGCGGCCTCGCGGGGCGAAGAACGGAGGCCCTCCCGTCCGGCCGGGCGCACCCCCGTGCGCGGAGCGCCGCGGGAGGCGGGTCGGAGGCCTGGGTCGGAATCGAACCGACGCATAGAGCTTTTGCAGAGCTCTGCCTTACCACTTGGCTACCAGGCCGCGGGGCGAAGGACCTATCACGGCGCGCGCGGTTCGGCAAGGTCGCTCCGGCCGCTGGCGCCGGGGCGCGGCTCGGCTCGGGCTGCCGTCGGAGGACCCGCTGCGTGCAGCAGGCGCCGCGCCATGTCGTACTCGAAGAAGCCCAGCAGGCCCGAGCCCAGCACCTTGCGCAGGGCCGGGCGCGGGTCGCCCCCCCGCGCCAGCGCCGTGTAGAAGATGGCCTCGGTCCGCTCGCCGCGCGTGCGCGCCGCCTCGACCAGAGCCTCGGCAGACAGCCGACCCGCCGCGAAGGCCGCCAGCTTCCCCGGCCAGCCCCCGCGATCGTAGTGCGCCACGTAGTGCACCGCCGGCGCAGGCGGCGGCGCCCCCGGTGCACGGCCCAGGTACAGGACCCACAGGCTGAAGTAGAGTCGGAGGTCCTTGGGGAGATCCGACCGCGCCAACGACGCCCGGTAGAGTTCCAGGGCCTCGGCACGACGCCCCGCGAGCAACAACTCCACGAGCGCATCCGCCCAGACCTCGGGCGCCGCGGGGGCAAGACGTCGGGCGGTGCGAAAGTCATCTCTCGCCTGTTCAAAAAGGCCCAGTAAAAGCGATAACTTACCCCTCGACATGAAAAGCATTGCGTGCTGCTCTGGAGTGCCCCAGGGGGCGGTCTCCGGAGAGCGCATGTCACGCATCCAGCGTCGAAGCACGCCGTTTACCACCGCGAGGGCCTCGGAGCGCAGGCGTCGGGCGGCCTCCGCGTCGCCCTGCCCGTCCGCGAGGTCGGCCAGTCCCACCAGGGCGTCCACCTCGGTCTGTGCCTCCTCCATGGGGTCCGACAGGGCAAGGGCCCGCAGCGCCGAGTAGGCGTCCATGGCGTCCCTGGCCCGGCCGAGGTGGCGGTAGACCGCCCCCAGCTCGGATAGCGCAAAGGGCGCGGTCGGGCCCCGGCGTGCTGCCTCGAGGTGCTCGACCGCGGCCTCGGGCTGTCCTTCGCGCACGAGCGCCTCCCCCACGGCGAGGTGGGCCCGCGCCAGCAGGTCGCCGTCGCCTCGCTCGAGGCCCCGGGACCCCGCGCGGGTCACGAACGCCTCGAGGTCGGACAGGGCGGCCAGGCCAGCCTTCGATCCTCGGTCGGCTCGGCGCTCGACACGCTCGGCGCGCAGGAGCGCTCCCGCCTCCCAGAAGGCCTCGATCTTGGGGGCGACGGCGATGGCGTCGTCGATCTCTGCCACGGCGGCGTCCACCAGGTCATCCATGGCCAGCAGGCGGGCTCGGAGGAAGTGGGCGCCGGCGTGCCTCGGGTCCTTGGCCAGCGCCCGGCGCACGAGGTTGTCCGCGATGGCCGCCCCCTGGCGCAGGTAGCTTTCGGGGAGGTCCTCGGCGTCCGCCGCCTCGGGCACGAACTGTTCTGCCAACTCGACCAGGTCGCCCGCGCCGGCCTGGGCCCCGGTGGCGCGCCGGACGATCTCGACCATCTTGCGGGCCGCCACGTCGAGGTCGAGCGCCTCGAGGGCCCGCAGCCCCTCCGCCGGGGCGTCCGCCCGCAGGTACAGGCGCAGCAGGAGCATGGGGGAAAACTCGGCGCGTCGCCGCTCCAGGGTACCCGCGACCCCGCCCTGGACCGCCGCCCGTGCCGACCGGTAGCGTGCGAGGTACAGGTCCCGTGCCCGCTGAACCACGAAGGGCGTCGGCACCTGTGCGGCGACCTCGTCGAGGGCTCGTTCGAGGTCCTCGTGGCGCAGGACCGGGTCGGCGGCCGCCGGCGAGACGTCCACGAGCCAGTGCTCGGCGCGTCCCCAGGCGGCCACGGCGGTCTTGCGCTCGGCCGGAGCCCCGAAGTGCTGGCGGAAGGCGAGGCCGAACAGGGCGGCGGGTGCGTCCCCGCGCTGGCCCGCGGCGGCGTAATAGCGCCGTGCGAGGGCCGCGATCGTGGGGTCGCGGCCGGCCCGGGCGAGCTCGCGCGGCCGAAACAGGCGGGCGAGATGTTCGAGGCTCCGGCGCACCTCCTCCAGGTCGCCCTGCTCGGCCGCCGCCTCGCCGTGCGCCACCAGGAAGCGCGAAAGCTGCGCGCGATAGCCGGCCCGGCGGGGATGGTCGTCGGCCAGGCGGACGTAGACGTTCAGGGCGTCCTCGAAACCCGCGAGGTCCTCCACCGCCGGAGCCGGCGGGACCGCGGGATGGCGCACGCCCGCGCGCGATCCGGCACAGCCGCTCACCGGCGCTGCGGCGGATCCGGCCACCAGGACGAGGATGAGCGCGGCGCGGCGCGGCACCGTCGAAGCATAGCAGCTTCGCGCCCGCCCGCCGGGTGCGGGTGGCCCCGCGCCCCTCGAAACGCCGGCTGCCCGCCGCCCCCGGGGCCGACCGGCGCCCCGGTCTTGCTCGTGCGTTGTGTGGCATCGGTGTCGCCAGCGGTGGTTGTCGCCTGGTCTCCCCGAAGTGCGCCGGACGAGCCCCCGGCGCGTGCGCGGTGGCACGAGAGCCACCGGCCCGCTTCGGGACCATGTGCGCGCCGTGCGAGAGCGTGCGGGCAGGGTCGCCCGCCCGGCATTGCGCGGGCGCGATGGTCCGGCCCCTAGATCCCGGGCGGCCGGTCGGTCCAGCGCACGGTCAGCGACAGCAGGTGGCGCATGCCGACGTAGCGGCCGGCGTTCGTGGGACGACCTCGCCCGGCCAGTACCGCGTCGGCCCCCGGGGCGTTGAGGTCCCCGAACGAGGCCTCGAAGGCCGTCCGCGCCGTGGGGTCGTAGGCCGCCGACCCCGGCCGGACCCGTCCGGGAAGGTCCAGGTCGAAGCCGTAGCCGGGCACCAGCAGCACGTGGCGGTCCGCGAGCGCCAGCGCCGCGGAGAAGGTGATCCCCAGACGCCAGCCGTCCGGGAAGGCCGCCGAGCGCGCCACGGGGCGGGTGGGTGGCGAGGCGAGGTGCGCCCCGCCCGAAAGCGCCGCCCGCGCCCGGAACTGGTAGGTGGCGAACACGTCCAGGGCGAACACGTCCTGGGACCCGCGGTACCGCACGAACTTCGAGGGGACGAAGGACTCGGCGTCGAGCCCGGTGATCGTGACCTCCTGGGCGCCGTCGTCGGGGCAGGCGGCTGGCCGCACGCCGCCCACGCACCGGTCCTGCCACACCCCCTGCACGTCCAGCCGCCAAAGCCGCGCGGGGCCGAGCCGCACCGAGGCGCCGAGGGCCACCTCCTGCGGCAGGCGTTCGCGCACGAAGGCCCGGACCGGGTCGGCCTCGCCGCAGGGGGCCAGCGGCGTGCCGGCGTCGTCGGTCTGGACCGATCCCTCGGGGGCGCACACCAGACCCACCCCCGACAGCACCACGTCCCCCGCCCGGCGCAGGGGAAAGGTGCGGTAGCGCAGCCCCAGGTGGCCGCGGCGGTTCGGCAGCCGGATCCCGAGCCCCAAGCTCAACGCGACGTCGAAGCCGCTTTTCGTGCCCTTCGGGGCGATCCAGCGCGTCCAGCCCTTGAAGCCCACGCGCTCGGCGCAGCGCGGGTCCTCGCGCCCCGTGCACGCCGAGCCGGCGCCGGCCGCGAGGCTCGTGTCCTCGTCGTAGGCGAACCGCGCGTAGACCAGCGGCATGTGGACGCCCAGGCCCACCTGGGTGGCGCCGAAGTTCCAGGCCAACGCGGCCGAAAGCTCCGTTTGGGTGCGGACCTGCCCGCCCGTTGGGGGACAGCGCCGGTCGCCGGCGACGAGGCAGCCCGGGTCGGTCGGTGGCGCGAGGTGGTACCGCAGGGGATCCGACGACCGTAACTGCATGCGGCTGTCCAGGTCGTAGTAGCCGACCGCGAAGGCCACCGGATCGAAGGACAACACGCCCGCCGCGAAGAACCCTAGCGCCGGATCCGTGGTGCTCGCCCGTGGGCCGAACTGGCCGGTGGGGGCGCCCGTGGCGGCCTCGATGGTGTAGCGTTTCGTCCATCGCTGCTCCAAGCCGCCGCGAAACGACGCGGTCACCCCGCTGGCGCCGATCGCCGCGATGTGCGCCGGGTTGTGGTAGAGGCTCGCCATCGTGGGCGTGCCGGCCCCCTGCGGGCCCGCCCCCTCGAGCCGGACGGCCATGCCCGGGGCGGCGTGTGCCCTCCCGGCCGGGCCGGTGACGACACCGCCGATCGCCGCGGCCAGCGCCCCCCGCCGCAACGCCCGCGCCGGGCCGCACCGGCGGCCGATCGACGGGAAAGGAGCACGCCGTGGGGGCAAGCGGCCCATGCGGGCGGCGAGCATAGCGCGCCGGCCCGGGACGGGGCCTGCGCCCGCCCCCTGCGCAGGCGTGGCGGGGCCGGTGGCGCATCCAGACTCGGTGCCGTGTTCGCCGGGCGAGGAAACCGGCGCCGGCGGTGTTCTCCGGGGCTCGGGGGTCCTCGGGCACGGTCGGCTCCGGTGCCGGCCTCGACTCGGAGCGCCGTGGCGCGCCCCGGGGCGGGCGGTCCGGCGGGTGGTCCGGAACGCCGGTTGACCGGTGCCGGGGCCGGCTCTAGCATTGCCGGCGAGGCCCCGTGATCCGACGAAGTGCGCGACAAGTCCACGTTCGTGACGACCTGTGGGAGCGGGTCGAAGTGCTCGCCGAAGATCGCGGGCTCGCTCCCGACGACGTGGTGGACGCCGCGTTGTTGACCCTCTTCAGCCGGGCGCAACCCGACGTCGCCGAACCACCCCCCGCGCCGCGGCCTGCTTCGCCGCCACCGGCGGCCCGGCGTCCCGCGCCCGCCGGCATGCCCCGCCCGCGCCCGACGGCGGGTCTGCCGCGCCCACCCGGGGTCGCCCGCGCCCCCGCGAAGGCGCGGCCGCTCTACCTCAATTACCTGGGGCAATGGTACGTGATCGATCAGGACGAGTTCGTGATCGGTCGGGGCTCGAAGTACTCGGACCTGCCGATCAAGGACGCGAACATCTCGCGGCGGCACGCCGCCGTGGTCCGCCGGGGTGGGGAGTACTTCATCATGGATCTGGGGAGCACGAACGGCATCGAGTTCCACGGGGAGCGCGTGGACAACCACCGCATCGAGGAGGGCGCGGTGTACCACCTGTGCGATCACGAGATCCGCTTCTCGTTCATCCCGCCGGCCTAGGCCGGCCGCGCGGTCGATGGCCTCGGGGGAACTCGGCGTCGCGGCCGACCGCCTGCGCGCCACCTTGCGCGGCGCGGCCGCCGACAACTTCGGTGCCGTACAGGCCGATGACCTCGCCCGCCGCCTGGAGCATGCGGTGGCGGCCGTGGCCTCCCGCCTGCCCGAGGACGAGCGCGGTCCGTGGCGGGATCTCTACCGGGCGCTCGCGGCTTTCGACACCCTGGGCAGCACGGACCGCGCGATCTGGGTGGCGACGGCCATGCGCCTGGCCTGCACGCTGCCGACGGGCCCGGCGCCACGGCGGGCCGGTCCCCGCCGGCGCGACCCCTTGACCACCCTGCCGGGGGTGGGCCCGGCCGTGGCCGCGCGCCTGCGTGCCGCCGGGATCGAGTCGCTCGAGGATCTGGCCCGCTGGGTTCCCGTGGGCTACCAGGACCTGCGCCACACGACGCCGCCGGACGCCTTCGAGGTCGGCGCGGAGGTCGGGGTGGAGGGGACCGTGACGGGGTTTCGGCAGGGCCGGGTCCGCGGCGGGCGCTTCATGGCCACGTGCACCCTCGACGTGCAGGGCGTGCCGGTGCTGCTGCGCTGGTTCCACCCGCTGCGCGGACTCGGGGCGCGCCTGGGCGCCGGCCGGACCGTGCGGGCCCACGGCCGGCTGTCGCGGCATCGCGGGACGTGGACGATGGTGCACCCCTTGTTGCGGGACCCGGGGCGGCCGGGGCAGATCGTGCCGCGGTACCGGGAGGTCCCCGGCGTGGGGCCCGAGCGCCTGGCGCGGCTGTGCCTTACGGCGCTCGACCGTCTCGGCGACGGACCGGCGGTCTCCAAGGTGCCGCGCGAGGTCGCCGAGGGGGCCGGCCTGCTGCCGCGGCTCGATGCCCTGCGCTTTCTCCACGCGCCCCCGCAGGACCTTGCCGGCCCGGCGCTGTCGGCCCTGTTCGAGGGGCGCAGCGACGCCCATCGCAGCCTGCTGTTCGAGGAACTGTTCCTGGTCCAGCTCGCCCTCGCCCGGCGCCGCGAGACCTACCGGCGGGCCGGCGCGGCCGTGGTGGTCCCCGCCGCCGACGAGGCCCTCGGGCGCGCGCGAGCGGCCGTGCCGTTCGTCCCCACCGCCGCCCAGCAGCGGGTGTGCGACGAGATCGCGGCGGACCTGGGCTCCGGCCGCCCCATGCTGCGGCTGCTGCAGGGAGACGTGGGCAGCGGCAAGACCTTCGTGGCCTTTGCGGCGGCGTGTCTGGTGGCGTCGGCCGGGGCCCAGACGGCGATCATGGCGCCCACCGAGCTGCTCGCACGCCAGCACGCCCGCACCCTGCGCCCGTGGTGCGAGCGCGCGGGCCTTCGCCTCGTCACGCTCACCGGGCGCATGGGGCGGGCCGAGCGGACCACGGCGGCGGCCCTGGTCGAGGCCGGCCGGGCCGACGTGGTGGTGGGGACCCACGCGCTGCTGTCGTCGTCGATCCGCTTTCGGGAGCTGGGGCTCGCCGTGGTGGACGAGCAGCACCGCTTCGGCGTGGACCAGCGCGCCCGCCTGCGCGAGAAGGGGCCCGCCGCCCACCTGCTCGTGATGACCGCGACCCCGATCCCGCGCACGGTGGCCCTGGCCGCCTTCGGCGAGCTGGACCTTTCGATCCTCGACGAACGTCCGCCGGGGCGCACCCCCGCCCGGACCCGCCTGTTCGCCGGCAAGAACGGCCTCGCGGCGGCCCGCCGGGCGCTTTGCGAGGCGGTGGCGGCCGGCCACCGCGCCTTCGTGGTCTGCCCGCTGGTCGAGGCCAGCGATGCGCTGGCGGTCACCGACGTCGAGCAGGCCCGGAAGGCCTACGCCCGCCTCGTGGGGGCCGAGCGCGTGGCCCGGGTGCACGGCCGCGTGGCGCCGGAGGAGCGCGAGCGCGTGATGGGCATGTTCCGCGACGGCCGGGTGCAGGTGCTGGTGGCCACCACCGTGGTGGAGGTGGGCGTGGACGTGCCCGACGCCACCTTGATCCTGGTCGAGCACGCCGAGCGGTTCGGCCTGGCCCAGCTGCACCAGCTCCGCGGGCGGGTGGGGCGCGGGGACCGGCCGGGCCTGTGCCTCCTGCACACCACGGCCGACCCCGAAAGCGACGCCGGCCGGCGGCTTTCGATCCTGGCCTCGACGGACGACGGGTTCGAGGTGGCCGAGGCCGACCTGGCCCTGCGCGGGCCGGGGGAAGTGTTCGGCCAGCGCCAGGCCGGGGCGGCGCGGGCGTTTTCCGGGGTCGGCGGCGCCCTGTCGCTGCCGCTGGTCGAAAAGGCCCGGGACGCGGCGCGGGCGCTGCTCGCGAAGGACCCGGAACTGGCCGCGCATCCGGCCCTGCGCGAGGAGCTCGAACGGCGGGCGCTGGCCGAACGGGCCCGCGGCGGGGAGGCCGGCTGATGGGTGGGCCGCCCCGGTTCGCGTGTCGCTGCGGGCAGGTGACCCGGCGGAAGGTGGCCGCCCTCGTACGCCGTGGGGCCGTCAGCCTCGAAGCGCTCGGGGAGGCCTGCGGCGCCGGGATCTCGTGCCGGTCGTGCCACCCCACCTTGCGGGCGCTCATCGAACGCCACCGGCCCGCCGCGGATCCGCCCCCGCCGCGGCAGCTCGTGCTGTTCGACCCGGACGGTCCCGGCCGCTAGGCGGCCGCCGCGCCCCTGGCCGTCAGCGCCGCGCCGTCCGGCCCCGCTGCAACGATCGCCCTTGGCGGACGATGGAACGAGGGCGCGCCCTCGGCTAAGAACGGGGCGGCTCCGCCATGCTCGTGGTGCAAAAATACGGCGGCACGTCCGTCGCCGACCTGACCCGGATCCGGGCCTGCGCGGAGCGCACGCTGGGCCTCGTGCGCGAGGGGCACCGCGTGGTCGTCGTCGTGTCGGCGATGGCGGGGGAGACGAACCGGCTCATCGCCATGGCGAACGAGATCGTCGGCTTCGACGGCGCCGGCCGCGGCCCGTACGTGGCCCACGCCAAGGCGGGCGACCCCGCGCACGAGCGCGAGCTCGACCAGCTCCAGGCGACCGGGGAGCAGGTCAGCGCCGCCCTGTTCGCCATGGCCGTGCAGTCCCTCGGCGGGGATGCCGTCTCCTTGGTGGGGCCGCAGATCGGGATGGTCACGGACGGGGCGTACACGCGCGCCCGGATCCGCGGGATCCGGCGCGACCGCATCGAGCGGGAGCTGGCCGAGGGGCGGGTCGTGGTGGCGGCGGGGTTCCAGGGGGCCGACGAGCGCGGCGACATCACGACCCTCGGCCGGGGGGGCTCGGACACCTCGGCGGTGGCGCTCGCCGCCGCCCTGGGGGCGGACGTGTGCGAGATCCTGACGGACGTGGACGGGGTCTACACGACGGACCCCCGCATCGTCCCGACCGCACGCAAGGTGGACCGGATCACCCACGAGGAGATGATCGAGCTGGCCAGCCTGGGGGCGAAGGTCCTCCAGATCCGCAGCGTGGCGTTCGCGCGCAGGTTCGGCGTGCCCGTCCACGTGCGCTCGAGCCTGCACCAAGGGAAAGGAACCTGGATCGTGCCCGAAAGCCCCGACATGGAAGCCCCCGTCGTCTCCGGCCTTGCCCTCGACCGCAACGAGGCCAAGGTCACGGTCGAGGGCGTGCCGGACGTCCCCGGCACCGTGGCGGCGATCTTCGGCGCCCTCGGCGACGCGGGGATCGTCGTGGACATGATCATCCAGAACGCGAGCCGGGCCGGGGTCACCGACGTGACGTTCACCGTGCCGGAGCAGGACCTGCCCCGCGCGGCCTCGATCCTCGAAAACGTACGCATCGACGGGCAACCGCTCGCGGTGGCGACGGATCCGCGGATCTGCAAGATCAGCATCGTGGGCCTCGGGATGCGCACCCACGCCGGGGTCGCGGCGCATGCCTTTCGCGCCCTGGCGGCCGAGAAGATCAACGTCGAGATGGTTTCGACCTCGGAGATCAAGGTCTCGGTGGTCGTGCACGAGCGGTACGGGGA
>Ga0256839_1001782_pt1 | contig 25372 bp, 17 predicted proteins | sample 354166metaG_FD_185968 | JGI IMG/M metagenome (GOLD analysis project Ga0256839, IMG submission 185968) | Hydrothermal vent microbial communities from Mid Atlantic Ridge, Atlantic Ocean - 354-166 | ecosystem: Environmental > Aquatic > Marine > Hydrothermal vents | place: Atlantic Ocean: Mid... | reverse complement strand
CGAATCGGCTGCCCGCCTGATAGCCTTCTGATGCTGCCACGTACATCGCGGTTGCGTCTGTCGAGAGCCAGATCTGGGCGATCTGCTCTCCGTCGGGCAGTTCAAGTTTATCTTCGATGCGAACTTGTTGCCCCCACTCGATGGTCCGTTTGTACCGGATGCCCGTCGCTGACCTGCCGGTAATCGCAGTTTTTTGGACGAGCCAGCGGAGAAGATTCGGGGACAGGCGACCCACGGTGAGATTTGCCACGCGGAACAGAATCTGTTTGAATGGGCTCAGCAAAGGGTGCCGCATCTCGTGCAGTTGGCCCACGATCACGCACCGGTTGCCGTTAAGGTGTACCGAGGCAGGCGGCCCCACGCACATCCCTGCAACCCGACCGTCTCGCAGGCGCACCACGATCCCCGTGTCCGTAGCGGTCAACACCGATCCCCTGTAGAGCTTCAACACGCCCCCTTTGGAACAGCCAATTATCCCCCAAAAGGAGCGGTCGCGGAAGACCAGGAACCCGGCCCTGGGGAAGTACTCCGTGACCGAGCCGCTTCCTTCGCTTTCGGACTCAGAGAGCGACGTTCGTGCGTCGCGGGCGGCGAGCAGGCGGTCCACAGCGTAATGCGCGACCATCCGATCGTCGTTCGGAGGCGTGACTTGTCCACGCTCAAGTCCTCGCGCCAGCCTGCTGAGCACCCGGCGGGCGGGCGGTTCCTCAGCGAGCCGCTCGAACCCGTGCGCGTAGCAATGGAACGTGTTGCGGCTTCCGTATTCCCCCCCGAAGCTACCGTCGGGATGCTGGATCTTCTCGGCAAAATCCAGTGCCCGCCGAAGAGGTGTACGGAGCTCTTGCCACCCCGTCCGTTTCCACAGATCGGCCAGGAAGGCGATCAGGACCGTATGGTAGCCGGGATCGCAACCTCCGTACTCCGGGAACCATCCTTCCGGTGTCTGCTGATCGAGGAGTTCGCGGAGCCGAGCCCGAGCGCGCTGCCGGAGCTGGGGAAGGTCGAGACTGTAGCCCACCGAAGCTGTAGCGAGGCACACGAGGGCGTGGTGGTTGGCCAAATCGCCCGTCTCGCGGTGGGTTAGCAACCAGTGGGCAGCTTTCCACATCCATCGATCGACTGCCGGATCGCGGATGCCCATGAGTTCGCGCGCGGCGACAGCCGCTCGCAGGGCAAACGCCGTGGCCCCCACCGCCTGCTCCCAAGGGAAGTAGTCGTCCAGCGCTCCATTGCGCCCCGCGGCTGATACTGTGTAAGTGAGAGCGGCGTGCACGAGCGCTCCGACTCGCCGACAGCGGTACCACGCGTTGCCGGGGAAGGGGGTGGTGTGAGCGATCGCCAGGGCAAGCATCGCTTCTTGCTGCATGCCGCAGGGAAAGTCCGCCGTTCGGTAGTGCCAGTACTCGCGGTCGAAGCTTCCGTAGGTGGATCTCCACGGCGCTCGGTCTGCGAGGGTCCAGATTCGCCGGAGGGCCGTTTGAGCGGCCTGCCAGTACAGGTTCCGCCTGGCCGCCGCCGAAGGGACGCTGCGCTGCACGACACGGGGGTGGTTGAGCGGAGTCGGCGCGACCGTGTGCACACGAATGTCCCGGTACATCGCTTCTCACCTGAGTGTAGTGCGGTTCCTCGTCTCACTGGCAAGGATCGCCTCGCAGAACGAGCGCAGCTCGCCGGCCAGCGCTCGGGCACGCTGGACGTCGTAGCCCTCGCAGGCCGGCAGCTCATCCGGACCCGGCAGAATCTCGAGCAGTTCGTAGAGCCGGTCATCACCGTCCGGTCCACGGAAACGATGACGGAAGAGCAGCTTCAACTCGCTGCGCGCGGAAGCAACTCGGTTTGCCAGGGCCGAGTCGTAGACTGCGATGTCGGCGTTGAAGGAATGCACCAGCAGAATGTGCGTGATGCCGAGGTACCGGCAGAGCTGCAGAAACCTCCTGCCTTCGATCCGGTACCCAGCCAGCGGCGCAGGGCATCCTCACGTAAAACGATTCCCGGCAAGTAGAACAGACGGTGCTCCGGCGTGAGCACGATACTGCCCGGAGGCAGGGAACCTTGGAGCCGCTTTCCCAACGCATACGTCGGCTCGCAAGTGGCCAGGTAGCCGTCTGGGTCGGCGAAGGCGGCCCGTTGTGCAACTCGGACTGCCTTTCGGCCGGCGGCGGCGAGCCCGGCGGTCACGTGGAGCAGGAGGACGAACCACAGGGCAAGCCGCGCCAGCCCGGGAGCGTTCCCGCGCGCGGCCTCGATCAAAACGCCACCACCGACAGCCAGTGGCGACATGACGGGGAGAAGAAACCGCAGGTTCTGCCTCGTCAACGCCCAGACGACGGCGTAGAGTCCGGCAATGAAAAGGATCGGTGCAAGCGATTTATGTCTCACGATCCATAGCCCGGGCAGGAGTGCGAGGAAGGCAATGCCCCACTGGTGTCCTCGCCCCCCGAACTGTTCGGGGCTAACCGTTGCCTTCCACGGGAGCGACAGAAGTGGAACTACCGACCGCGAAACGGGCGCCTGTTTCGGGGGGCGCCAGTCGTACACCACCGCGCTACCCGGCCACCGCTGCGCCATAAACGGGAACACCGGATTGCCGGTGTGGTACCAGGCGCGGACATACCAGGGGAGCGCAACCAGGGCGAGACCGACCGCTGCTGGCCAGAACCGGCTCACCCTGATCCGCTGGCCGGACACGACAGCGATGACTACCCCCACTGCGCAAAAGCACCAAATGAGCCCTGTCAGTTTGCACGCGGCGGCGCCGGCCGCGTATAGACCGAAGATTGCGGCATCGCCCCACTTGCCTGTTCTCGGAACGCACAGTCGGGTGATCATCACCATCCCCCACGCAGCGAGGAGCGCCACCGGCAGGTCGCTGAAGCAAACCGATGCATGATTCGCGAAGACCGGCGCGGTCACGACGAGCAGAACGGCCCAGGCGGCGCACCGCAGGCCCCCTACGACCATGGCCAGTTCCAGCACTGCGCATGCGAACGCTGCACCCACGGCCACCGAAATCAGCCTGGGCCCCAAAACACTCCCGGTTGACAGCGGCAGTGCGTACCAGAGATCGGCCAGAAACGGCAGCAACGAGTGGTCCGTCCAGGGGAGGAATGCGATCCTTCCAAGCTTCAGGAACTGTCTGGGCAATTCCAGGTGGTAGCAGAGTGCGTCCCCCTCGGTCGAGGGGGCGAGAGCCCGGACAAGGACCCCAACGCCGACAACCGCCAGCACCATTCCGGTTCCCGCCGCGAGCGGCGGGGAATGTCGCAACAGTTCTCGTACCAATGACCGGGGACGATGGGGGCGGATAGGAGTAAAAAGCCGACCGGTGATCCCGATCAGCAGGGCGACCCAGGTCAACAGGTTCAACGACACGGCGTCGAACGCACCGGCGAACCCCGCAAGAGCGTAGGCGGAGCCGAGGACGACGTAGCCGGCGCTAAACGCAGCCCCCCACTCGCCCTCCCTGGTCAACAGTCTGACCCTGGCGCCGGCGAGGATGGTCCGCCCGAGAACGCTTGCTGCGATCACTCCGATTACCGCTGCAACGATGCCGTCCATGGCTGGCTTTGCGGATCTCCGCCACGCATGAGGGGGTGCGGGGGACAACCGGTCAGTTGCCGAACGGTGTCGTAAAGACCAGGGCGCCCGCTCGGCGAGTCAGTAAGTCCGCGGGCCGGCACCGGCCCGACACCGGCGCTGCAACCCGACATCGCTTTCGGCTCATTTCCCAGGTTCCCGCTCCTCCTAGGTGTCAGGCTCGGGCCTGTTGTGCGCCCGAGTGAACCGACACGGTTCATGGCTACTTCGCTGAGCTACCCCCCACTAAACCCGACCATTCCAGCAGTCTCACTGCATATGCCACCGCACAGGCGAGCCACCAGGCTGCCATGGCGATCCAGAACGAGCGGTTAGCGGTGTGGGTGTTGGCTGGGCGCTCTGTACGTCCTGGGCCGTTCATCGCTCTATCCCCGGTCAGGCTGTCGCCGCGGTGGCTGTCCTCCGCTCCATCGCCGGCAGGTCGCGAGCTGCCTGGACCTGGCGATCGGTCACCATCCGGGCTACGATGCGTGCGACCAGATCGGGGGTAATCCCGGCCATGCACGGATGACCGGGTACGGGGCAAGTCTTTGAAGCACAGGGGCTACACGGTGTCGGGTACGCCAGGGGGATGACCTGCGGACCAAAGGGCAACCACTGACTATTGCGATTCGTTCCGCTGAAGAGCACGACCGTAGGCGTCCCGACCGCTGCGGCCAGGTGCGCAGGCCCGGAGTCCGGCCCGACGAACACGTCGGCCTCCGCAGCGAGAGCGGCGAGCTGCGGCAAGGTGAGCGTGCCAGCCCAATCGAGCGCGGGAGTGCCGAGGCGAGCGAGACGCTCGGCAATCGGGCGGTCTTCCTTCGCGCCGACCAGGATGCACACCGCCCCCAACCAGTCGTGAAGCTCCGTGATCAACTCGTGGTAGTAATGCGTGGGCCAACGTTTTGATTTGGTGCCCGCGCTGATGTGGACCACAGCAATCGGCCCTTGGTTGTCCTCCTTCCGAAGGCGCGCTCGAATCGTCGTTCGGTCGGTAGACCGCAAAGGAATTCGGGGGATGATGTCCTGCAACGCCACGTTGGGCGCAACCACCTGGATGATCCTCAAGCGATGTTCCAACTCATGAACTGCCGGATCCCACGGAACCACATGGGTCAGAAGCTGTTTGCCCCCCGCGCAGTCCCAACCGATCCGCGTGGGGATCCCCGCCAGCCACATGGTAACCACGGTCGGGAAATCACCACGGATATCGACGGCCACGTCATATTGCTGGGCAGCAAGGGTCTGGCTCAAGCGCAGCACCTCGCCGACGATCGAGTGGGCGTCTGCAGTTCTTGCATGCCAATTTCGGGCCGACACAAGCACCTGGTTGACTTCCGGCAGAAGTTGAAATAGCGGCCGGTTCCAGCGGCTGCACAGCACGTCCACCGTAGCTTCTGGAAACTGCTGCTGGAGAACACGGGGTAGGCCGGTGCTGAGCACGCTGTCGCCAATGTGATCAAGTTGAATGAGCAGGATGCGCCGGGGTGGCCATCGTTCCTTTCTCCGTGTGGTGATCCTCCAAAAGGAGGAAGGAAACAGGCTTGTCACTTGATCAAAGCATCGGAACAGCAGCTTCCAGCGCCGTTTAACGTAGCGATAGGATCCCACGCGCGTGGGCAGTCTGCTGGGCTGAGTTCGGTGTGATGACCGCCGAGTGTTTCCGGAATCGCTATCGCAGCTCGTTTCGTTTGTGGCCGGAAAGATCCTCATGGTCGCTCTCTGCCCCGCTCAAGCTGCACGAGCCGCACGGTTGACGGAGCCGTGTTCATGCGAGCGGAGGCTCGCGTAAATCTGGAGCAGCTCCTCAGCGACCCTGGTCCACGAGAACGCGCACCGGACCTTTTCCGCCAGGAACGGGTCTGGCGGCGTGTTGTGGGCAGCTTCCAGCGCTCTGCGGAGGCCCACAACGTCCTGGGGGTGCACGTAGTGCGCATAGGAGCCGAAATACTCCCATGCGCTTCCATAGGTGGTCACCACGACGTTGGCGCCAGAGACCGCCCCCTCGAGAGCCGCAAGGCCGGGAGTCTCGAACCAGCTCGCCAGCACGACCGCTCGGGCCCTGCCGAACTCGCGGGCGAGTTCCACACTTCTGTGCCGGTACGCTCCCAGGTACTCCACGTTACCCTTCGCCTCTGCTAGACACCGTTCCAGGTAGCGCTCATGGCCCGGAACGGGTCTTCCCACCAGTCTGAGCTGGAGCTCCGTGTCACGGACCGCTCGCACGACAGCGAGCTGGTTCTTGCGAGGTTCGATTCTGCCCACGCAGAGCACACCGCGGCGCTCGGACCACGGCAGAGCAACCCCTTCCAGCCAGCTCGCGTCTACACCGTTCGGCACCACACGGATGCGATCCGCAGGCAGCGCGAAGTACCGCTGAAGCTGGGCCGCTTCGGCGCGAGAGTTCGGCAGCACGAGGTCCGCCTGGTGCAGCAAACGGTACTTCCAATCCCCGATCCTCAACCCGATCCGTCGCGCCGAGAACCCGCAGCACAGCCGTACGCGCCGCAGCCAGGAAACCTCCGCCATCGCAAGGCTGACAAAGTGGTACCAAAGGATCGGCGAGATCACAACCGCGGCTCCCCGGCGGCGCACGGCTTCGACCAGCTCCAGTGCCCCCCGACTCAGCCCAAACACGTGCAGGATATCCCGGTGGGACGGCGCGTCAGCCCACGGATCGAACAGCTTCACGTTCCAGCCAAGAGAACGGACTGCGCGAGCAGACTCGAAGAGCTGGACTTCTCCGCCACCGGGAACCAGTAAGCCAGCGGGAGACGCGTAGTAGTAGACTGTCGGCATGGTCACGATCCAGAGCAGCTTGGGTGCATGTTCGGTGCCACTCCTCCCAGGCGGAAAGCAGCGCGAACGCCAGCCCTTCAGGGCCGTCGAGCAAGCCCAGGTGTCGGACCCAGCGGCGCACGAACATCCCGGCGCCGGCTACAACTCGTGTCGCTTTTGCCCCAGGCGTCGCCGCCAGCGCCGAGTAGCGTCGCATCTTGCGCACAAAAACGTCAACATCGGGCGTGCTGAAGTGCAGAATCGGGTGGCGAAGCGATCCGGGACGTCCCCGCAACCGTACACGCTCGTGCACCGCGCCCACCCAGCGAGCCGAGTCGGCTCGAAAAAAGCGAAGCTTCGTCTCGCCCATGGTTCCCGAGAACCGAAACCGGCGGCCGAATATCCAACTGTGAATCGGCACACGATAGCCAGGGAAAGGAGCTGGGGAGCGAACAACCCGGCAGATCTCCGCCTTCAGACCAGGAGTGACCACCTCATCCGCGTCCAGGGATAGAACCCACTCCGCTCTGGTCTGCTGCAACGCGTAGTTGCGTTGCGCCGCGAAATTGTCGAACGGCCGGATGAACACCCTCGCACCAAACGATCGCGCCACTTCTACGGTAGCGTCCGTACTGCCCCCGTCGACCACGACGATCTCATCCGCCCAGGCGACGCTTTCCAAACATCGCGGCAGGCGTGCCGCTTCGTTGAGTGCGATGATGTTCACCCCTACGCTGCCCATGGAACCCCTCCGTCTGGCCAGGATCCCGCCCCTTGCCCAAGGCGTGCGGTTCCATGCCGACGGTCCTCTAACTCTCCTTTCGACAGACGGATCTTTTCAGCACCGAGCGGATCTCCGGGCGGCATGGTCTGGACCTGGCCACTTTGCTGCAGGTCACCCAGGAACCGAAGCAGGCTCCCTTCAGGCCGGCGCCGCAGCCCGGCGGGCCAGGAATTCCGCACAAACAGGCCGGATAGGAGACCGTGCGACACTGCATTTACCTGAACCGGATCCCCTCGGAGTATGGCCGCCCCCATGCGAAGAAAGGCCCACAGAAGGCAAGAAGCGACCCGCATCGGTGAGCGGACGTTACGCAACGTACAGAGGACGGCGTTACGAGCGTCGAGGTAGCGGAGCCGCTGGGCAGGCAGTTCGCGTCGGAAGGTAGCGCTGCCCAAATGCTCCACCCAGACATCCTCGACCGCCAGCACGGGCCAGCCCGCTCGCCAGGCCCGCCAGCACAGCTCCAGGTCCTCGAAGCGGCCGGGAAAGTAGACGGCACTGAACCCGCCCAGCTTAAGAAACTTGCGACGCCACACCACCAGCACCACCCCGGCGGAAGGCGCATAGGCCGGACCGCCCATGGCGGGCAGGGGGGCTGCATTCAACTCCGTGTGCAGAATCCCCCTGCGAAACCGCAGCCTCGCTCGCGGTCCCTCACAACTACCGTCCTTCGCAGACCGGACCAGCGGTGCCGCTGCGAACGCCTCCGGAGCACCCTTCAACACCTGAACGGCCGCGTCAAACATTGACGGCGAAGGAACGACGTCATTGTTACACAACGCAACCAGTGGTTGATCCACGGCTCGAGCGACTTCGTTGAACGAAGCCAGCCCTTGGTTCTGCGCCCGGTAAAGCCCGACGGAAGGGAAGCGGCGGAGAACAAGCTGGCGTGAGTCGTCGGTGGAGTCATTATCAATCACCGTCACTGCGGCCCCCCCACGGGTGCGCTCCGCCGCCAGGCAGATCGCCGGTAAGCAGCGGATAAGCAGGTTGCGGCCGTTGTGGTTGAGCACAAAGACGTGAAGCTGCCCCCTGCAGCTCTGCGGGGGCCGACACCAGCCATACGCTGGAGTTGTTTCTCGTCCAAAATACCGGCGGTCCTGGGTTTGCCTCATCATCTCCGCTGTCCGTTGTTGGCCGTGTCCCGTCGCTCAAGCGGTGCGACCCAGAACGCAATCACCGCTACGGCCGCCAGAAACACGGCGTCGTTAAACAGCAAGGCCAGATGGTAGTTCCAGGCCCGTTCGGCAAACAGGGCGAAGGCAAGGGTATTCGCAGCCAAACGGACACCAAAGAAGCCCAGAAGCCCCGGGATCAGGGCAAGCGTGCTGAGGGTCGGGAAAAGCCATCCGGTCAGGGCGATTCCGGCAACCACATACAGGGCGAACCGGCTCGCGACTGCCAGCGCAGCGCGCAGCATGGAGAACTGCAGCCCATCCGCCTCAGCACCGATCGCAGTGCGGTAAAACTCATTAATCGGCAGGTACGCGTCACGCCCGCCGCCGTAGAAGAACAGCAGCAGGCACACGAAAACCGCCGTAGCACAAGCTAGCGTCCATTGGACTGAAGTGCGCTCTCCGACGGCTCTGGCGCAAGCTGGGCGCTCGGACCCCGGTTGCAGGTAGAAAAGCAAGCCAAGGAAGAAGATGGTCCACATCTGCGGCCAGGGCAGCAGTAGGGGGGCTACAGCGACGGCCAGCGCCGCAAGTTTCTGAGCAAGGTGCACCCGGTTCACAAACGACGCGACCAACAGCAGCAGCGCGCCGCACCACGCCGTGATGCCAAGCCACGGTTCTTGAGTGGCCCGAGCAATCGAGCCAACCGTTGAGGCCGCGGCAGCGGCAAGAGCGAAGCGGTCTTTCCTGCGCATTGCCCCCCAGGCGAAAGCAGCAAGGCCGGCTGAGGAAATCGCCGCAGACCAGGGTACGCCGGTGCAATGGTTCGGGTCGTAGGAGAGCTTCTGCCCGATGGCAGCAAGGGGGAAAAGCGCGCAGATCAGCGCACCGGCTCGGCGGGATGCGGCAGGGCTGCGGGGAGCAAATGCGTGCACCAGAGCCCACGCCAGGCCCCCGTAGAGCAGGAGGTCGGCGCGGTTCCGTTGAAGGGCCGAGACGCTCGCACACAAGCTCACGCCCATCAAAGCAACAACGCGGACCCGCGTCTGGTTCAGCACCGCGACCGTGGCCCCCGCAAGGGCGCAGGTAGCCAGCACGGCCCAGGGCGCGCGGAAGAACTCGCTGGCCCGCAACTGCGGCAGGTCGTCCAGAAACGTGCCGTCTAGTTGACCGGCACCGGAGCGGACTTTTTCGACGAAGAGCCAACCGAAGGCCGCCGCGACGATAAGAGCTGCCAGTGTGCCGGTGTTCTCCGACCGATAAAGGGGGCATAGCTTGAGCGTAACAACGACGAGCACGACAGCCGTCAACGAGCACAACCACCAGGTCAATCGCGCTGCCCGTTCGGCCTCCTTCTTCGCCGCTACCAGAATTGCACGTGCCGACTTGGGGGTCTCCCCGACGGCATGATCAGATAGCGGCCGAATCGCCGCCGTGATCGACTTTGCCGGCAGACTTCTCACCAGAAGGTCGGTGTATTTCTCGTTCAAGCGCTGCAGCCTGTGTGCGGCTGCACCCCGGAGGAGCTCCGGAGGGGGCACGCCTGCGTATCCTGCAGGCACAGGGCTCCCGATAACGGCGGCCATGAGCAAAGGCCATGAGGTTTGATCAAGCTCCACACCGGCCTGCGGACGGAACATCGGACCGCACGCTACGAACGGAGCGTTGCGCACGGCCGGGTCAACAGCGCTCGAATGCCCCCCGTCGTCTCTTACGCCGTGGTCCGACAGAACCAGCAGCAGATCCTGCTGCAGGTTGAGCCGTCTTGCGAACTGCAGGAGCGCCTGATCGAGCCACTGCACCACCTGCCGGTATTCGGTGCTGCGAGCCCCGTGGCGGTGAGCAGCCGCATCCAGAGCGGCGAGGTGACAGAACAAGATTCCGCGGTCCGTCCGCTCCAGCCGCTCCACGGTCGCTTCGCAGGCACGCCGGTCGTGTTCGGGGATGTTCTCCATCTGGTCCAGGCGCCATACGTAATCCGCGCGGGCGTACTCTGCCACCCAGGCGTACCCGGACGCCGGTCCCGAGTAGTAACAGGGCATCCCACTGTCTGTCACCCAGGACCGCAAGCGTCGCGGACGGGGACTCAGGTCGTTGTACACGTCCCACAGGGTCGCCGGCTTACCGGCAAGGAAGGCCTTGTAGAACGAAGCGCTCACCGGAAAGGGACCGGGCTGGTGGTGGCCGGCAGTGGCTGAGGCGCGGAGCCGGGCAAGTCCGGGCATCGCCTCTGGATCGGCAGCCACATCGGCGCGCAGCGCGTCGAGGATGACGACAAGTGTCCTTCGCGGCGGCTCTACCGGGAAGGGAACATCCATCGGTGGGAGGCTGGCCTGCACGCCGGGCTGCAGCAGGGAGAAGAACGCGGGGACGCCGGCGGCCAGAAAACCGATCCAGAGGAGCGCGAGCGCAGTGATCCTGCGGCGTCGGTTGCTCGGGTACGAACCGGCCGGCTCCGTCTGGCGTGACCGACGTGTTTCCGGCGGCATCACCGTTGCTCCCCCTTCAGACGCACCTGGTCATTGGCCTGCCCGGGCTGTTCGCGTAGTTTTCCCGTTCAGGGCCTGGCGAGCGCACACGCCGCACCAGGCGGGCGGCGGCCAGCGTCAGAGCAAGCAGTCCAGAACCCGTGGCCCACAGACGGAGCGTCAGGGCTCCGGCTGTCACAGTCACCGCACTGAAGGCAGCCAGCACGGCGAGCTGGGGGAGGATGTTTGGGAACTCACATAAGCGAAAGAGCCACCGCCACGGACGGGGCCGCGGGTGCTCGGCCCCGCACCGGACGGCCAGCCCGCTCTTGACCGTTGTTCGCGCCTCCGCCAGTCCGTGGGCCTCGAGCGCGACCTGGCCGAGAAAGAAGAGGAGGGGAGCTCCCACCGCAGCGTCTGCGAGCTTGGCAGCCGCCCCCTGCGCGCATCGAGCGATCGCCCAGGCGCCGGCCAGGTGCACCAGCCCGTGCATGTAGAAGTCGAAATAGGCCCCGGCGACGCTGGTCCGACCGGTAAGTCTGGCCACCTGGCCGTCCACATGATCCGTCAGGTACCAGAGGAAGAGGAACGCGGTGCCGAGCAAGAGGCTGCGCGGAAAAGGAGCCAGCGCGAATGCGACCACCGCTGCCAGCCCGAGGAGGAGGCTGAGGAGCGTTATGGCATGGGGGGAAACAGCTCCCTTCGCGAGGATGGCCGAGATCGGCAGTGCCCAGGGACGCGCCCACCAACGGGCGAGGGGGTAGCCGATCGACGGGTCCTGCCTCTTGTAGGCGCGCTCTCGAAGGCAGCGCCACCGATCGACGAACTTAACCACGGTAGCCATGGTTTTGCCGGCCTCCGTTCCGGACACGGTTCCTGCACGGCTCACCCGAAGCAGCGCGCCGGGCGTGGTAGCCAGACGCAGCGTCTACCAGCACAGCAGCCGCACGTTGTCGGAAGCGGATTGTGTGGTCACGGAGCGCCCGCAGCGTCGGGGTCGGTTGGTCCACCACCCGTGGAGTTCCAGGATCGCCGCCGGCGCCACACGCGCCACCCCACCATGATTGCCGGGGCGGACACGATCCCGCCCACGATCCACTGGAGAACCGGATAAGGTGCCGTCATTTGCAGCGAAACCACCGCGGACGCGAGATAAATTGCGGAGACGGCCAGCGGGAGGGCACAGCGCCCCTGAACTTGGCGGCTCGCCGTGATGCACGCCACCGACAGCCCCATGCCGGCGATCGCGGCCGTGCCGGCCGCGACCCAGGCGATCACGGCTAGCGATTCGGCCATCAGGTCAAGGACCGCCACCGTGGCCGCCGCTCCCGCACATGCAGCCACGGCGTAGGCGGCACACATCCGCCAGGACAGTTTCAGGGTGACGAGCGCGTGTCGCAAAGGAAGCGTGCCCCCCAGGATGGCCGCGGATACTAAGGTGCCCCACACGGCGTCCAGTCCGCTTCGGTAACGCGGCAAGAGCCACGCTGTGAGGGGCAAACCGATGAGCACGGCAGCCACGCACACCGGCACAAGTGCTGCAACGAGCAACGCCGCAGCCTGCAGGCTGAGTCGCAACACCTCCTCGGGCCGCTGAGTCTGCGCCAGACGCACCCCCATACGGGGGAAAAGCACGTTCGCGACAAGGTTCGCCTGGTCGAATACCCGAGACGAGATGAGCAGAGCGGTCGTGTACAACCCCAGCAGCGTCGCCCCATGCGACGCGTAGAAGATGACCACCACGCGTTCGGCCGAACGAGCGGCGGTAAGCGCAAGGGCGCCCGCCGCCAGCGGCGCGCCGTGCGCGATTAACCTTCGTACGTCGCCCGTCGAAACTCGCCCCAGGCTGAGCACGCGCCCCGTTGATGTCACATAGGCCAGATTGATCAGCTCGGTAAGCACCGCGCCCGCAACCAATCCGGTCAGCCCGAAGAAATAGGCGCCGCTTCCGAGAAACACCAGCTCCAGAAATGCCCCAAGGATGCGGGAAACCGACGGTCGTTGGAAATCCAGGCGGGAGCGCAGGACCGTGAGCGACAGCGTCAGGATCCGTCGCGCGCCGAGCAGAGCAGCAGCCCCCACAAACGCGACGGCCCACTCCCTATCCGACCGAAGAAGAGCGGCTGCCGCACAGACCAACAAGAGAATCGCAACTAGAACGCTTGAAGCGATCTCGATCCACAGGGCTGCGCGTACCGCCCGCCGCATGCCTCGTCGGTCATTAGCCCCCGTCGCCACCGCGACTTCCACCGCGGCAGCACGGGTAGCGCCGAGGTTGGCGAACCCCGCGTAGTCCACAATCAGGCGAATTGCAGACCAGATCCCGACCACCCGAGGGCTCAGTGTGTGCCGGACCAGGTAGCTTGTGACGACACCTAGTGCCGTGGCGCAGTGCGAACTCGTGAGCACGGTCCAACAGTCGCGTAAGAACGACGAACGGACCGCCGGCTTCGGCTTGCCGGTTGATTTGTGCTGGACCGTTGCTAGTGCCACGTCCTGGTTCCTTGCGCCTGTCGCCGCCACGAGCCGCTTGGACTAGGTGGCCGGGGCTAACCTCTCCTCTGTCTCCCCTGGCCCCCAAACATCTGAGCCGCGCCTGGGGTGTGGCCCGGCCACCGATGTTCACGTGCTCGGCTGCTAGCTACCAGCCGCTGGGTCACTGAACCACTCCCGGTCGCGGATTGTTTTCCACCGCTTCGGACCGCAACCGGGCTGTCGGCCGGATCCTCTGTGCTGCCGTCCGGTCACCGGGCCCCATGCATCACAGAGAGCAGGGGACCTCTATCAGACCGGGCCGGGCACCGTTCGTCAACGCCGAACGAACGGGGCGGGTGGCCGTGGATTCCCCGCGAGGGGCGCAGATCGGCTTGACGACCGCCACCCCCAAATAGACGCTCAGAAAAACGTGCGTCCATCCGGCACACAATCCCCGAAGCGGGACGTGGGGTTCCCTTAAACCTCTGGCCGCATCCGCCGGGCTGCGGACGATGCAGCAGTATACGCCTGTACAGCGCGGAGCACCCTCGTGTGTCTGCGGCAACCGCGCGACCGGCCCCCCACGGATGACAGATCGATGCGGCGCACAATGCCAGCCACCTACAAACCCCGCGGCCGTTCACCGGACCCAGCACCGCCGGCGCGCGTATCGTCCCCCGCGCGCGGACTCAACGGACGCGCACGGCCGGGTACTTGCGGATGTCGCCGCGTATGAGCCGGGCGAGCAGGGCGACCTGCAACTTGAGGCATTGACGGTAGGTGACGTTGTAGCCGAAGACCGGGTGCGTCATCGTTTGTCCCAGCCGCAACTCGTAGACGCGCAGAAACGCAGAACGACCGCGGCTGTTGAGGTTGACGGCGCTGCCCGTGCGCACGAAATGCTCCGGCCCGATCATCCGGCGGTTTACGGCGGTGAACACCGCGGAGTCGGCGAGAATGGGACGGAATGGTTCCATGAGATCCAAGGCCAGGGCAGGGCGGCGGCAGCGCATCTGGTGGTAGAAACCGACATAGGGATCCAAACCGAACAGACGGCAGTACAGTTGCAACTCGCGACACAGAAGCGAATAGGCGAACGAAAGCATAGCGTTCACCGGATCGCGAGGGGGACGCCGGTTACGCTGTTCGAAGTGAAAAATCCACTGACCGTCCGAGTTGTCCGGCTCGTCGGCCGGGTCTGTGGACTTGAGCATGCCGGCGAAGTTTTTGAAGTAGCAGCTTGCCGCGGCCCCTTCGATACCAAGCAATGTCTCCAGACTCGTAGCTCGCTCTGCTTCGCGAACGAAGTATCGTAACGCGACCAGCGCCTCCCGTGGCGGATCGACGTGGTTGCGCTGCAGGAGGGCACGCTGGTTGTGGATCTTTGCGGCGACGAGCTCACGGGCAAGCTCGAGCGCGAACCGTTGATTACCCGCCTGAAGATGCTGCTCGTGGCGAAGCAAGGCGTTGCGGTCTTCAAGCGGCTCGGTGATGGCATATGGGTATCCGCCGTAGGTGTACTTGAGGATCGGGATACCTTCGCTGACGAGCAGCTTCTCGGCCTGGGTGGTGATCTGCACGTTCCCGTACGTACAGACGTGGTGGATATCCTTCAAGCAGAACGACTGTTGGCCGTCCCGAGTGACCACGACGATGTTCATGCCGCGCTTGGTGATCTTTGCCCCCTGAGTGTTAACATGCAGGATCTTTTTGTCCGTGCGGTCCACACCCAGAGGGCGGATCGTCTCGGGCCGTTCCCGATAGTTCTCGGGCAAATCGGCCTGCAGCTCGGGGAAAAGAGCCAACTGCACGGTGGGCGCACCGTCCGTGTCACTCCAGGTCAGCCACACCTCATCCGGCAGACAAACGGGGGCCAGGGAACAGCCGTCGCACTTCGAGCTGCCGAACAAGGGGGGCGGGATCCGGCGGCGCTCGGCAAGGGTACGGGCGCCCTCGATCTGCTCGATCAGCCACGCGATCGCCTCGTCGGTGGCAGCCACGCGCACCCGCTGCTTTGTAGAGGCGTAGTACACGATCCCCTCGTCGCATTGGTAGCCGTTGTCCCGCAGGATAAGCACCTGGGCAAGGATTTGAGCTCGGTCTGGGGGCCACGCCTCAGGCACACCGTCAGCATCGCAACGTGGACTGCCACGCTTGTAATCGACCGGGACAACCTTACCGTCCTGCACCTCGAGGAGGTCGATACGGGCAATGATGCCGTACCTGTCGCTCGCCAGCAGTTTCGCACGTGCTTTGAAGCTGGCCCCGGGCTCGATCTCCTCCGCCTCGGGCAGTGTCCCCGCTTCTTCGTCCACTCGACGGTGAACCTGCTTGCCATCGAGCGTGAATTCGTTGTCCAGAAAGACCCCTTCAACGTGCTCGAGGTAGAAAGATCGAGGGCAAAAGACGTATGCGTTGATCATCCGTGCCGGCAGGTACTCTGTCTCCTCGGACGCGGATGCGGGCGATGGGTTTACCGACTCGTCGCCCGAGTGGAGCTCGAAACCTTCCGCCGCCTGGTGACGCACGTCGCTCATGGATGTTCCTCCCAACACGTGCCGCAGAAGACGTTGCTTTACCCGAGCCCGCACCAACAGGAAGCCCGGTTTCTCATCCTGCCGACCGTGTCCGGATCACAACGGCGGACGTACTTCTCTGTCCACACGCATGCCAGTACGACGAACCACCAGAAGCCCCAAAGGCTCGAACAGATCCGCCATCACAGGCGTCACCACCCTCGATGCTGTGCGACCAGCACGTTCGTGAAGCTGCAATAGGCTTACCCAGACTGCAAAGCAGTTGGCACCAGCCTCGCACCCACCGGTGTTCACACGATAAACGCCGGAGCGTCGATTGCAGCGTATGGACGGCCTATCGTGTGGATGTCCCGGTTTGCTCTGGAAGCGCTCGGACCTAAGTTGATGAACAGCACCTGGTCTTCAGAATGGTCGATCACGTCTTTCAGGAGGGAACGGAGCCGCATCCGCTCCGACTCGGTGAGGTGGCATTCGAAGACACTGTACTGGACGCGGGTTCCGAAGCCCTCCAGAATGGTAGCCACTCTACGCAACCTTTTCGGGTCACAGATGTCGTACGCGACGAGCCACATCGTGCGCATACAGCAACCTCCGACCACCATCCGGACCAGGTGTCCTCCGAGACGTGTGCTCGATCCCTCCGAGCCGGGTCGCGCGCGGCCGGTGCGGGGTGCCGCGCTCCTTCCAACGCCCTCCTCGCCCTTGTTGGCGACATGCACAGTATAGTTAATTTGGGTAAAGCACACAAGATAAGATGTCTGGATCCCGTGGCTCCTTCCAGCGTCCGATCCCCGCATCGTGGACGATCACTCGCTGCCGTTGTACCGTGTATGCGATCGGCCGCGGTTCTACGCAGACGCCTGCGACCTGCTCTCGAAACAGTCGAGCATGGATCTGCAGCGACGTGTCTTTTTGGCCCAACTCGCTCGGCAGCTCTGTTTCCGCGCCGCGCCGGTGGAGAAAGCGATAAGCCGAAGCCGAGTACCCCCCTGCGGGTTCCGGTCATCCTGCTCCAACCGGCTCAACGGAAACGGCACGGAGACATGGACAACAGACAGTAGCAAGAGAAGAACGAGACCCTGTATCCTGTGCGACTCCGTGATTTTTCACTCGGGAGCTCCCCCACCGGGAACGTACCCCTAAACGCCAAGGACACTTTCCAGTAGGCGACGCTCCCCCTTCCTAGGTAGCCCGGTGGGGTCCGGCGGTCGAAGCCCCTTCCTGAGGATTCGATAAGGCGCATCCGTCCAAATTCGCACGGCCCTCTCGGATCCACCTCGCATCCATAGCCCCCCAGCGGTCACGCCGCCGCCGTGTAGCTCGCCAAGAGGCTTTTCAGACACAACCCAAGAGGAGAAAGTTGGCACCCGCTACGGACGGTGCTCCATGCGGCGGTCTCCGTCAACTTGCCCACCTCATCCACCGCCAGGCGGTCGCGGGTGGGACGCAAACGGCGTCGGCCAACCGTGCTATTCAGTTTCTTATCGGCCACATCCTGTCCCATACCGGGGCACCCAGCCCACCGGACATCTGTTTTCAGGCATCGCCCTGCTCGATGGTTCGCCACCGCGAAGTGAGCCTCATGCGGGCTGGGCGGGGGAGAAATTCTTGTAGTACTGGTTCGGCGCGAATCGACGTGAACGGAAGATCTCTGCGATGCCCATCGCACGCAGCGTGGTTCGATCGGGCGTCGGACGATGGAGCTCCGGATGGGACACAAGACTCCGAATAGGATCTGGCCCCAGCGGGTGCTCCCAAATCGGCCAGGTAAAGTGCATCTCTCGCTCCGTTTGCGAAAAACCGGTCGTGACCAGCGAAGAGCCGACGGGTACCGATGGAAAGAAGATCAGCGCCTCGATCGCCAGGCTGTTGGCACCGAGCATTGTTCGGTTAGGCGCGGTGGACGGATTATCCCAGCGGAGCGCGTAGGGGGCGTCTTCCGCCGGATCCCAGCGAAAGGTGCTTTGGTCGTCACTGTAGTCCCAGGGCAGAAAGAGGGCACGCTCCAGGTGCTGCCGTGTTGTTGCCCTGCGAATCTTCACCGCATACGCGGGAAAGCCGTTGCCGCTGTTGTCAGCGGAACGCACCATGCGGAAGGCTGTATCCAGAAAGGTACCGTCGTCGTTGGTGACAGCCTCGGAACCCAGGGCTGCCAAGAGATCAAGCTCCCGCCGCTCCGTAGTTGTTCGAACGGCTTGCAAGAGAATCTCCCGGAACCGCCCAGCAGCGAAGGGCATCCTGCTCTCGTGCTCAAAAACATCCATCGGCAGCTGGGCCAGTTCGCGGTCCAGGTAATCAAGCAACGCGTTGCATTCTTCAGGACCGTCCACCAACACAGGCATCCATTGCCCCACCTCGAACTGCCAACCCAGTCGCGCGTGCTTGTAGTTCCGAGCAACGACGGCGAGTGTACCCAAAGCGCACAGGAAGCCCAGAGGATTGGCACCGTTTATCCCCTCAAGGCGAATGGTGGTTCCGTAGCTACCCATCATGAACTCCTCCCACCTGCGCTCACTTGGAGCCCTTGGGCGGTCCCTGCCCGTGACGCTTCGGTGGCTTCCTTTTCGCTCACCCGGTGGTCGGCAAGCACGAAAATCGCTTCAAGCCACGCCAGCCCCCACCAGCCGTAGCGGCGCACGAGCCGCCAGAACCGCTCCAGCATGCCGCTATCGATTCGGCCTGGGGGCGGCCAGCGCCGTCGTTCGTCTGCCTGGACATCCACCTCACACCACCGGATCTTCAGGGGCAGATCCTCCGGATCGGCCGCTGCATCGTCCACGACCGGCGCGAACGGGCGGGCGTAGCCGTGGTGCATCCCGATCAAATGGCGCACGAGGTCCCAATCAACAGGCTGATGGTCGTCCAGGTCAGCCTCCTGATCGGCTAGAAGGGGGGAGATCCTAGGCCGGCAGTGTTCGAGGATCTGGAGGGAAACGAGTTCGTGGCGGAACTCGTCGGGCAGGTCGGCCAGCTTCCAGGCCTCGCGGAATCCGCGTGCATCATCGCGTAAGCCGATGGATTTAGCGTAGACGTCTGCAGCGAGCTGGGCGACCAGTCGGCTTCCTCCGCACAAAAACGCCTGGTATCGGATATCCGCTTTTCCAAGATCGTGCAGCCAGGCTGCCAGTTCGAGCGTACGCACGAGACGGTCAGGAAGGTGGGTAAGCTTCCCGAACTCGCGCGCGTAGGAAGCAACACTCCTGGAGTGATCATAAAGGGTCACGCGCCCCGTAGCCGAAGCGGTGTCGTCGTCCAGTGAGATGACCTCGGGGTAGGTAATGCGATCGAGAGGTCGCGGAAGGGGGCGGCGGCTCCGAAGAACGATGCCGCCGAATGGATGGGGAATGAGTTCGGGTCGGAGGGTGCGCTGCAGTCCCTGGTTGATTGCTTCACGCAGCCAGGCGGGGATCCAGTCCGCATCCGGTTGCTCAATCAGCTCCTTCAGCTTCTCGACCAGCTCGTCGCGGTTGGGCAACGCGTCCGGATCGCCGCCGTATGCGACCAGCAGCTCCTTGAGCTCGGTAAGAGCCGCAGGCTCTTGTTCGGGGGGCTCGCCGAACGGCTCCAGGACCGGAGCGACGCCCGGTGCTGTGGGACGGAGATGGAGCCGTAGGACAGCTCGACGCCGCACTTGCCACTGGCAGAGCTGCGAGACGTCAATCCGTTCCGGCGACGCGTCCGGAATGTAGCCGAGCACATCCCAGCCCTCGACGCCGACGGGAAGCACGATGGTATCACCGGGACGTAGCTGGCCGGTCTGCCGGAGCAGAACGCTCTCGCGCGGCCCCCTCCAGATGAGTCCGCATGGAGGCGCCTCGCGTCTCTCGCGCGTTGGGGGCACGGCCATGTTCTCCACGTCGGCAAGGAGCGGATCCAGTTCGGCCTCTCGCTGCCGACGGCGCTCGCTCCACCATCGAGCAAAGATCGGAAGCGGTACAGGGAGGCATTCCATTTGGGTAGGCGGACAAAGGGATACAGCTTCGACGACGTTTGCTTCGAAGGTGGCCGCTTCTTCTCCTCGTTCGCCCGGAACCGCCCACTGTTCAGGGTCAGGCAGATCGGCGCGCCAGCACACGTGCACCTCGGGGACGCTTCGCTGCGGCCCGTGCAAGAAAATAGCGACGTCGGGGCTCGAGTGGGGGGGCGGAGAGGTTTGCACAAGGAGGTCCAGGTGGGCGGGCAATAAGACCGGGGCCTCAGGCGCCTGGTACAGCAACCGTTCGCGCTCCTCCGGGGAAAGCGACCGCCAGAGCCGGTCCATCGCCACCACGCCGAAGTCAACCTGCCCGTTCTGACCCCACCGTTCCAGTTGCTGCCAGGTGTTCTTCAACGCCTCCCCGTAGATCGGGTCAGGCGAGTTTGATGATTGCTGGTCGGCGCGGATCACGACGACCCCCTTCGCCTGGATCGGTCGGCCCGATCGGTTCAGGCGTCCGAAACGCTGTCGCAACGCGTCCAGGCTGGCACACTCGGTGACCATCGCGTCGAAATCCAGGTTGGCCCCCACTTCGATACATTGGGTTGCCACCACGAATACCGGGCGATCCAGCCGCCGCTGGGCACTGTCCTGCACGCTCAGACGACGCAGCCATGTTTGGGTCACCCGATCCCGATCGATCGGTCGCATTCTTCCAATGACCAGCACGACGTCGAACTCGTCGATCTTCTGTTCCCGGAGCCTCGTGCGCAGTCTGTTGAGTGCCGTCTGGGGAAGAACTCCGTCAGGTTCGGCGTTCGACAAAAGCAGTTCGAAGATGCGATATGCGTGTCGAGCTGTGGCCACGCGGTTAGCAAGCACCGCGATCGCCCGGTGCTGGTCGCTCACGCAATCGATCGCCTGTTCCACGAGGCTGAGGGCAAGCTTGGCAAGGGAGTTCTCCCCCCGGGCATCCCGAGCCACGACCAGCCTGACGGGCTTCGAAGCCCCGATGCGTTTGCCCAGGACCGGGTCCTTTAGGTCGTCTCCGCTCACCGTCGTCAGCTTTCCACCGCATGTTTCGGGCGGAGTCGCGGAGAGAATCACCACGTGGAACGGGTTCTTCAACGGTTGTTCGCACCAATCGCCCTGGCGGTACCGCGCCACCGCCTGCAGGGTCTGTCGGAATGCGTTGGCACAGTGCGCCTCGTCAAGGAGGATGAGCGCGTCGTTGCCGGCAAGGCCCGCATGCACCGGCCAGGATCGGAAGGATCGTCCATAAGAGCGGAAAAGCAATCGGGACCCGATTTGGTCCACCGTGCTGGCGATCACGCAAGGCTGGGTTGGCGTCCGAGCCCAGGCGTCGTCGCGGTACATCCCCCCACGGAGCTGGTGGCAGGTGAGCGGCACTTCCGTTCCGCCCACCTGACGCAACCTATCGGCCACGGCTTTCAGGATGCCGGATTCTGCTTCGAACAGCCTCTGTGCCAGGACGCGGGCGTGCTCGTACGCTTCATCCACCACCACCCGCCGGTCGATGACCAGAAAGATGCGGCGGGGAGCAGTACGTTGGTCGGTGGGCAAGTGTGCCTGAGCCGCGAGAGCAAACACAGCAATGTCGATGCATGTAGTCTTGCCGGAGCCGGTCGGTAGGGCCAACACATCGGGCCACGATCCCCGGCCCCCTTCCACGGAGGAGACCTGCTCTGCCAGCCTAACCTGCCACGGGAACGGCTCCGGAGCGTAGCCCGTCTGCGTGTCGCGGTAAACCTCACGGAAGAACTCTCGAAAATGTTCCGGCGTCAGTTCCATACCGCTTCACCCTTTCCGGCTGCCAAATCAGGCCAAGGCTTCTCGGGCAGCGTTGTAACGTGCCGCACATCCAGAGCTTTCGGTCTGCCGCGTCCGGATCTCCCGGTCGAATCCAGGTCCACCCCCAAATCGGGTCAGCGGACGCGCTGGGGCGGTTGAATCGCAAGCTAACCGAGCGGGCGGCAGAAGCCGTAACCGCGATACCGCCCGGCTCCGATGATAATCGGTCCATGCACAGCTCTGTCGAACACGAGTACGGCATGCACGTGCTCGATTTGGCCTCCGTCACTCTTGCGCTGGACGCGGGGCATTTCCCGAACGTGGGGTACTCCGGCGAGGATCGGTGCCGGGGTAGCCACAACGTGCACGGGTTCTGGCAGCCCGATCCGGACGCACGCAGCTTTGATCAAGTCCTCCACCGCGCGCCAGTAGGCTTCTCTTTTCCCCTTCGGGTGACGGTCCAGGCAATACGGGGTAACGGTGGCCCATCGTTGCGATGGCCCCACCCAGGTGTGGGGGTCCAGTGCGTGACGATAGTCGCTCTGGTCAGCGAGCTCCAGCGTACACTCCCCCAGACGCCCCATCACCAAGCGGATGGGCCGCGGCCATCCCGCTTCGTCGAACAGAAGAGGGTTCAGGCATTTGCCCGCTTCCTGGAGGGTGATATCGCGGGGCAGGACGATCGCCATGCCCAGCAGATGCCCGTCCGCATGCTCCCGCCCCACATGGGGCAGGGGAACGAGCGCCAGGTGCCCTGTCGCCCGTTCGCTCGGTCCCCCTTCCGGCTTGTGGCCACTGACCCACTCGGGAACAGGCTGCGGACAGGAACGCATGATCATGTTGCGCAGGTGATGGGTAAGCTGAAGGGTCGAGTGGAGACCGAAAACCGGGCCATCGGTTTGACGAAGAACGATCAAGTCAGGCGAGAAGTGGGAAGAGGGCCGGGGTGGCTCCTGGATCGGGTTGGTCCACGTAGCGTACGGGGTCGCAGGAACGATGGGAGGCCGTTGCCCCCGTTCATATGCAGCGGCAAGCTGGGCCAACCGACCGGGGCAGGGCACCCGTAGACGCCAGCGGCCGACGCCACGGGTATCAGGCCGCAGTCGGAGCCAGCGCTCAGCATCCGCCGGCAGCGAGGGGGCCTCCTCGCTCACCCACATCTGCACCGGTGAGGACGAGTGGCCCACGTACGTGACCCGGGTGCACAACTGCCGGAGCGCCTGAATATGTGTGCCCGGCACAGCGTCTTCCCACACGAAGTGGACCGTGTCCTCGAGCGGAACGGCTGCGGGGAATGTCCTGGGTTGCCTCGGTCGCTGTGCAGGCAGCAATTGCAACCCCTGGGCCACCTGAGACTGTGTGATCTTCCGGTTCGACCGTAACCTTGGCGCTTTGACGTCGTTCACAGGCACGTAGACCTGGTGCACGTCCTGTGGCTTGCACGACGTCGCATACAGTACCGGTGCTGGAAGCCGTTCAAGCCATTCGAGAGCGGCGCGTTCCTGGTGAGTTCGGTCCCCTTCGAAGTAAGCGGCGGCCAGGGCCATGAAGATGCGATCCGGATGAGGGGGCCACTCGGCCAACGTCCGATTCATCACGTGAGCAGCCACAGCGCGGCCACACAGATAGCGCACGGTCAAGGTCAAGCTCACGCTTCCACCTCCCCCTTTGCCTCTGCCGCGAGTTCCTGGCTCTTGCGCACCAGAGCGACCAGCTCATCTGACGGCCTGAGCACCACCTCCTCGTCCATCCAGGGCAAACCAAGCGCGCGTGCGGTATCCAACGCTTCGTTGAACAGGGTTACGGCATCGTCGGGCGTCAGATGGAACCGGGTTGGTTCCTCGCCGGGAACGTCCAGAATCTCCCACACGGGTCGGGCCTTGGGAACGATCAGGCAGCGCGACCGGAGATCGCCGTCAAGCTGCGCCAGGGCTGCAGCACAGAGTCCCATCGCTGCGAGCACGACCCGGGCGGCCGTGTCCACCCGAGGATCATACCGGTTCTCAAGGGGGAAGCGGAGGCGCCGCAAAGCAGCCAGCGAGATCACGGTGGTCTGCACAATCCGTTGCACGTAAACGCCCCCCTCGGCAATCGTGGGAGTCACATTGCCATGATTGGCCTCCGAAGGCCGCCCGGTCTTGCCAAGCTTGACAGGTTTGCCCTTCTCCCGAGCAGCCTTTTTCTCATCGAGCGTCCATCCGCCGTCCGGAGTCCGGTACAACGGACCGGCCTCTAGCATGATCTGCGCCGGGTCAATCCGGCTGCTCGTCTTCTTACCCAATTGGACGCCTAGGCCGACGATCTCGGAAACGATTGCACGCTGGAACTTGACGCCCAGCCCTCCGCGCGGGCCGGTTGAGTCCCACATGCCGAACAACAGCGCTGTGGGACAGACCTCAAAAATTGGCGTCGCGTTCCGGACGTCGGCTACATCCAACCGCTTCCCGATCGCCGATTCACGGAATTTGACCCCGTCGTAGAGGCTGTCCCGGAGCAGAGCGTCCGCAATCCGATGAGGCGCTTCGAGACTGGTAATCCTCAGGGGGCGGAGCAACTTGTCCGCCGGAAACTCGACCGTAATAACCGGCAACTTGATCCGTCCCTCCTCCCAGGCACGCAGCAGGCACAGTTCCATCCGGTTCGCCTGCGATTGCACCGAGTCGATCAGCACCCGGTCCGCTACGGTGATGTCCGCCTCCAGTGCGTTCTCGGGCTTGATGCGCCGCCTCCCCACCAGCGCGTAGTTTCCCCCTTCGTAGGTGGGTGGGAAAATCGGAGCATCCGGGCCACCTGCCGGTTCGTACTCCGTGACACACCTCAATGCCGCCGCTGTACCATCGATCGCTTTGCGGAGCAACTCAAGTGTTGACGAAGCCGATGTAGCCATGCTGCTTCCCCCTACATTTCACATCTTGCCCACTCATTCGCCCTGCAACGGCCAGTTCCAGTTGCAAGCCTCTCCTGCGCCAAACGTCCGCTTCTCTCCTTGGCGGATCGTGGCCCGGCCCCGCCCGTGCCACAGGCACCGCCCACACACCGTCCGCGTCCTACCACGCACGGTTAGCGATGCGGTCAGGGGATCCCCCTTCCCATAAGAAGGTACGACCGGCTCGACAGAAACTGACACCGTCCTGGGCCACGCCGTCCACGAAACGCCAGGGCGTAGTGGAACAGACCTCGTGCAGGCCAGGCCGCCCCGACGCCGCTTGGCAGAGAACCGAATGAGGAGAACATGCGGCAAAAGCAGCGGGTCTGCATGGTGGCCCCAGCCGGGCAACCGATCACGAGATAAGGCCTGCGCCCCGCCATGCATGAAGTGTGGTAGCGGCACCCTGTACCCCGTCATACGCATCCGTCCTCCAACACCAGCCGAACACCGCAGGATAGCAAAACCCTATCGGACACGTCAAGGAGTCGGCGCTCGCCCAACCAACGAGCCCTGATCGAGGCATTCGGAACCAGCAACGCCCCAACCGGGACTCCCTATCGCCAAGAAACGAGACCGCCCCAGCCGGCCGCCCCATCTGCCAATCGCCGTACCTATGGCACCCACAGCTTCGATACCCCGACGGGCACGGCTCCAAAGCCCTTAACCCACGGTGCACTGTCTAGGAACGAGCCGGACGCAGCGCAGCCAAGTCGCCGGAAACCGAGAAGGAAGTGGCCCCAGGGAATCAGCCAGCGGGATGGCACCGGTGGTCGACGCGACCTCAACAGTTACCCGTGCAGGGGGCATCTTGCCGACTGGCAACTCGCTGTGACCCCAGATCCCATGGCTCTCCAGCCACCGCGAGCACGACAATTACGATGGTTGCGACCAGTGAAACGGCGAACGCTGCCGGTAGCAGGCGGGGACGGTAATGGAGCCTGATCCGGACGGAACCACCGGCGGGCACGCGGACTCCGAG
>Ga0256839_1001781_pt1 | contig 25382 bp, 18 predicted proteins | sample 354166metaG_FD_185968 | JGI IMG/M metagenome (GOLD analysis project Ga0256839, IMG submission 185968) | Hydrothermal vent microbial communities from Mid Atlantic Ridge, Atlantic Ocean - 354-166 | ecosystem: Environmental > Aquatic > Marine > Hydrothermal vents | place: Atlantic Ocean: Mid... | reverse complement strand
CCGTGGCTCCAGCCGAATCAGGGTAACTGGTTGCCCGCTGGCAGCATCCCGAACCCTGGTCAGAGTGGTGCCGTCAAAACTCAATTCGATACGCTGTGACGACTCCTCCCCGTCCCAAAACTGAAAGGGCCGCGTTACCAGTGTTACACGCCGGCCTTGCATCTTGAAACTTCCCACCCCGTCAGCACTGGTGCTGCGCTGATAGCCCAGCGCCTGCAGCTCATCAAGCAGCTGCTTGCGGGTCAGCGCCATTCCCGGATAAAGCTCCAGTGGCCGCGCATAAACGCTGGCCGGAACCGCCCAGCGCTTGCCCTCAAACTGACTGCGTACATTGACATCAAGATAGAACACATAGGCGATCAGCATTAACAGCAGGCTGGTTGCGACAGGCGCGACGTATCTGCGCCACCGGGCAGGTGAACGCTCTTTTTCGTCGCCGGTTTTCCGTCGGGAGGATTTTTTTGTTTTCTTCGATGCCATCTGCTGCTGTCTGCTAGTATTCAGGTATGGATAAAGGTGTTAATAGTAACGCGCTATGACATACCAATACCAAACCGAGTTCCTCAATGCGCTGCAGAATCCGGCGATCTATGACCATCCGACATCCGCTTTTGAGCTGATTGAAACGCATATCTCATGGATACTGCTTACCGGCTCCTATGCATACAAAATAAAAAAACCCGTTAATCTGGGCTTTGTGGATTTCTCCACGCTGGAAAAACGTCACTACTACTGCCGGGAAGAGCTGCGTCTCAATCGCCGGCTTGCTCCCGCGCTCTACCTGGATGTTGTGGGCTTCAGCGGAACAGCGCAGCAGCCGATTATCAACGGGACAGCACCCTTTTTCGAGTATGCGGTAAAAATGCTTCAATTTCCCGCCGATGCCCGCCTTGACCGGGTGCTGGAACGCCAACAACTCCATTCTTCACATATCGATCAACTGGCCCGTGACATCGCCCGCTTCCATGCCAACATTGCGGTGGCCAAAAAAAGCACCCCATGGGGTCGACCGGAAAGCATCCATGAATTTGCAACGGAAAACTTTACCATATTACTACAACTCACTGTAGATAAAATAAAAACAGACATCATCAGACAACTCCAGCAGTGGAGTGACAACGCCTTCCATCGCCTTGAAAAAACGATGGGGGAGCGTAGACAAAACGGTTTCATCAGAGAGTGTCACGGCGATATGCACCTGGGGAATATGGTGCTGTTGGATAACCAGATAACCGTATTCGACTGTATTGAGTTCAATCCCGCCCTGTACTGGATTGATGTTATGAGCGAGCTCGCTTTTCTGGTTATGGATCTGGAACAGCGGGGACGACCTGATCTGGGTTTCCGTTTTCTGAACAAGCAGCTGGAGCAGAGTGGCGACTACTCCGGAGTAGTGCTGTTGAACTACTATCGCGTCTATCGGGCAATGGTACGTGCCAAGGTTGCAGGAATTCGACTGTCACAGACAGATACTACTTCAGAACAGCATGTTGCTGCCCAATCCGAGCTACAGAGCTATCTTTCCCTTGCCAAAAAATATACAAAAACGGGCAAACCACGTTTGTTCATTACCCATGGTTTTTCCGGATCCGGCAAAACTCATCTGACGCAGCCCTTTCTGGAGCAACTTGGCGCAATTCGCATCCGTTCCGATATCGAACGTAAGCGGCTGTTTGGGCTGGCACCAAACACTCGCAGTAGCTCGGCTGTAGATGAGGGAATTTACACTCCGCAGACCAGCACGCAAGTCTACCAGCACCTGCTGAACCTGGCAGAGACTCTTCTGAAAAGCGGTTATCCGGTTATCGTGGATGCCACCTTTTTGGATAAAACCACCCGGGACAGTTTCCGGCAACTTGCTGCCGGTCTGAATACTCCCTTCACAATTCTGGACTTTCAGGCAGAGATCCCGCTACTTCGCGCCCGTATTCAGCAGCGTCTCCGGAACAACAGGGATGCATCGGAAGCAACGCTGGCGGTACTGGAGCAACAACTGACCAAAGCAGAACCGTTAACAGATGAGGAACAGCCCTTTGTCACCCCCGTCAATACAGCAACCGAACCCGTTCCTGCCGATCAGTTTATTTAACAATACGAAGAAGATGGAGCTAGTAACAGATTGATTTAACGGAAAAACCTATACCCTTCTTCCCTTGTCCAACTCCTCCTGCAACGCAGTCAGTTTATCCCACTCCCCTTTGGCGCCCAGCGCCGCCTGCTGCGGCCAGGTTGACGGATCAGCCATCGCAAAATGGCTGCCAGCTTCATGAAGAATCAGCTTTAACTGCTCAACCGAAGTGGTGGAAAGATCTTCCAGATCCAGGATGCCGTGCTCAACAAACAGCTCAGCTATTTTGGGACCTATACCCTCAACCTTTTGCAGATCATGCGGGCTGGAGCTGCGCTTGACATCTTCCGCAGTCAACCTGCGCGAGATGATACCGATAGCGTCAAGATACCACTCCTTGCGGCCAAACAGACCGATCACCTCATGCTCTTTTGGTGCCGTGATACTAAACTCGGTGACGCCACCCTTTCCACCAAAAGTCTCGGATTTGCGTTTATTGGTGTGAAAACACAGCTGGTCGATATACCAGCCGTAGCGTCCGCAAATACCGGTAAGATATTCATCTTCATCCAGCACAAACTGGTACGCAAAACCGCCATCACCACCAACCTTGGGAAGCAGGGCTATCTCACCTTTATCATCAAGATAGCCAAACTGTATGGCATCTACATATTCATTGGTAAAAACATGGATAACCTTGATCCGGGCGTTCCCGGGAGGGATATAATCACCAAACTCGTTGCCCCCTGCGCCGCCAACTATCTCTGACATTACATTATGCAATGGACTATCTCCCCTGTTCCCTCGATAAAACTGTATTTTTAAGCTTAGCTTTATGAAATGATAATGCAAGCTATTTTGCAGGCTCGCCCGCAGCCAGAATATACCAATTAGCTGGATAACTGAATCTCAAACAGAAACTGTACAAGTGAGCACTCATCCAGACAACTCTCTGATCCCGCCTGTTTTTTTGGCCAGCTATGGCGAAGATGTGGTTGCCTCGCTTGCCGAATTGATCATCCGGCACAATACCTCCTCACTGCCGGATCTGTCACAGGCTATCGTTCTGTTGCCCGATCTGCAAGCGGCTCCCCGTTTACGCCGGTTGCTGCTTGGGTTAGCGGCAGAACATGGTGTTTCCGCGTTAATCGGCCCTCAAATCCATACTTTATCCGGTTGGCTGAGCCAGTTCGGCAACATTCCAGCGCAGCCCCAGCTTGCCCCTGAGCAGCGCGAGTTGATGCTAACCGAAATATTAATGGAGCATCCACAGCTATATGGAAAGGGTTCACCATGGACTTTGGCGCGCAGTCTTGGCGAGTTGTTTGATGAATTGACCTTGCATCAGGCCAGGTTGCCCGCTGACTACACAGAATTTATTCAAATACTCTCCAAGGCCTATGACGCCAGATCGCTGGTATCGGGGGCTCTGGGCAGAGAAGCATCTCTGGTTCACACACTTTGGCATGCATGGCATCAGCAGCTCCAGATGGAGGGGGTGATTGAATCCAGTACGGCCCATCTGTTGAAACTGGCGACCTGCTCTGCTTCTCTGACCACAAATACCCGGCTTTACCTGGCTGGCTTTCACCATTTTTCCAGGACGGAGCTCGGTTGGCTGAAACAGCTGCTGGAAAACCGGCAGGCCTGCGTGATAATAGAGGGTAGCAACGCAACAGCCACAAATGGCTGGAAATATCATCCGGATGCTGTTCCCGGCGGCCTGCTTGAACTCCTCGGACAGACTCCGCACTCGATAGACATCAAAACAAAAAATCCGGTTACAGAATTTCTGGACGCCGCTTACTCGCAGCAGGGTCCACCGCTTCGGGAGCGTGCGAAGCTATTTGCAACCCACCTACCCCAAAGCCCGGTAGCAGAACGGATGTTTTTGTACGAAGCCGCCAATGCCGATGAGGAGGCCAGGGCTGTCGACATCCAGGTAAGGCGCTGGTTGCTTGAGGGTCATCAGCAGATAGGCATCGTTACTGAAAACCGCCGTTTGGCCCGGCAAGTAAGGGCTCTGCTGGAGCAGGGCGGGGTATCAATTGCAGATAGCGCCGGTTGGGCACTCTCCACTACCAGCGCCGCAGCGAGTCTGGAACGCTGGTTGCAAACCGTTGAAGAGGAGTTCGATCAACAGCCGTTACTCGATCTGCTCAAGTCCCCTTTCATATTTGCCGGACAGGATCGGGAACAGTTGAAAACCGCCACCTATCGTTTTGAACGAGACATCGTCCGCAATGGCAACATCGCCCGGGGAATACAGCGGTACCGGCTGCACCTTGAAAACAGACAACAGCAGCTTCCCTCCTGGACAGAGCAGACCGCCCGGGAGATCCGCCAACTGCTCAACCAACTGGAGCTGGCGGCAAAGCCCCTGTGTGAGCATTTGCAGGGAGAACACAACCCGAAACAGTTCATCAAGGCACTGCAACTCAGTATGGAGAAACTGGGAATGCAACAGGCGCTGGCCGAAGATGATGCCGGCAGCTGCATTCTTCGGCAAATTGACCAGTTGAGCGGTGCAGCAGAAAATAGCCGGTTGAAGATGAGCTGGCGGGAATTCCGTTCCTGGCTTGGTGATGCCCTGGAACGCTGTCATTTTTGTCCACCCGCCAGCGGAAGCCGTGTTCAGCTCATGAATCTGGCACAAAGCAGCCTGGCCAGTTTTGACGCATTGGTTATCGCCGCCGTTGAACGGGAATATCTGCCAGGCACAGAAGCCCCCTCCCCCTTTTTCAATGACGCGGTACGACTTGAGCTGGGTTTGCCAGCCAGCCGGGAACATCTCGTGGAACGCTTTTATCTGTTCCGCCGACTTCTGCAGGCAGCACCACAAGTATTACTTACCCTGCGAAAAGAGCAGGATGGCGAGGAGATTATCCCCAGCCCGTGGCTGGAAAATCTGCGGGCATTCCATTATCTGACTTACTCCCTTCATCTGAGTGACAACGGACTCCCGGCATTAATACACAATCCACGAGCAATTGTTTTTCGATGTGACACCACGGCTCTTCCCGAACCGTGTAAGAAACCCGCTCCAGCCGCCCCCCCGGGTCTGCTGCCCCGCACAATTTCCGCCAGCAGCTATCAGCAGTTGATGAACTGCCCGTATCAGTTTTTTGCTGCCCGCTGCCTGGGCCTTGCCCCACCCGAGGCAATACGTGAGGCACTGGCCAAGTCGGATTACGGGGAACGGATCCACCGCAGTCTGGAAGCGTTTCATGGTGATATTCCCAACCTCCCGGGTCCATTCCAGGCGCCGTTTGAAGAGCACTGCCGTGAGCAAGCCATTCTGCTACTGGAGCAGATCTCCGATCAGGTGTTTGCGGATGATCTGGAAGACAACTTTATGCACCGGGGCTGGTTGCAGCAGTGGAAAAACATCATCCCGGACTATATCGACTGGCAGATCCGGCGCAATGGCGAGTACCGGCTCAAAACAGTGGAAATCCGGTGTGAAGTGGATAATTTCACTCCATCAGCCAAACTGCGGGGACGCATCGATCGCATGGATGAAAATAACGAAGGGATAGCAATTGTGGACTACAAAACCGGCCCGGTCGCCAACCGGGAAGAGATCCTCAGCGGCGAATCGGTACAACTTCCATTTTATGCCCTGCTGACAAATAAGGAAATAAACCGCTGCGAGTATCTACAATTAGACAATAAGGGTGTCAAGTCATGCTCTGTACTTGAAGGAGAAGAACTTCAATATATTACCAACGGCATCAGCAAACGCCTGAAAAACCTGCTGGAAGCCATCCACAACCGCGCGAATTTGCCGGCATGGGGAGATGAGCGCACCTGCGGGCACTGCTCACTGAGCGGAGTCTGCCGGCGGCAATCCTGGCCAGAATAAAAAAAGGCGGCACAACGCCGCCCGGAATTTTCCATATCTGGCAATCCAGCCAGCGCCGCCCTCCCTGCGACCCGTCATCCTTCGCATATCCGTTAGCTGTTCCCAAGCCAGGTAATCCATCCGGCACTAACATCCTGTCGACATCCTAACCAGATATACTGTCCCTGGACGCCCTGAGTCGTTCAGTCCTGAACTTTCTTTTATTATTGTTATTATGATAGGACCATCTAGTCCTGACCATGAATATGATAACAACAACCAAAGCCGCTGACAACGTGCAACTAATTAATTTTTATGTATAAATACAACAATCGTATTCGGAAATGTTAATTCTTGAAGTTTGTTATTATTCTGTGTCATGACCCCTCTCGCTCCCGTCATTCCCTCAAATAATGCTACCGTAATGGCTTCTGCCGGCACTGGGAAAACCTGGTTGCTGGTGACCCGCCTGGTTCGTTTGCTGCTGGCTGGCGCCCGTCCGGAAGGTGTTCTGGCCATCACCTTTACCCGCAAGGCAGCAGCAGAGATGCAGACCCGCCTGACACAACGCTTGTATGATATGGCCGCTGCTGATGATGAGCATCTCGCAGTGCTGCTGGAGCAACAGGGATTGATTGCCGAAAAAAAGAATCTTGACCGGGCCCGACATCTCTACGAGATGATGTTGCATACCCCACAAACAGTTCGTACCAGCACTTTTCATGCCTTCTGTCAGGAAATCCTGCGCCGTTTCCCGCTGGAAGCCGGAGTATCTCCCGGTTTTGAACTGGTGGAGAGCTGCGCAGCCCTTCAACAGGAGGCTTGGGACGCCCTGTTCAACGAAGCCACCATGCATCCTGATACAGAGCTGTCCAGCGCACTGGATACTCTTTTTCTCCACTGTGGCAGCCTGTTTGGCACCCGGACCGCGTTGCAGGAGTTTCTTCAACACCGCAGTGACTGGTGGGCTTATACCGACAACCACCCTGATCCGGTGAACTTTGCCTCTCACGAGCTGCAATCACAACTTGATATCGGGCTGGATGAGAACCCCGCCAAGCATTTTTTTTCCACAACGTGCAGGGAAAAACTGCTGGAATTTGCCCATCTTCTCACCCGGCACAAAACCAAAACAAACAGTGAACAGGCAGCTACTTTGTTTCGTTGCCTGGAAACGGAAAATATCGAGCCCCAGTTTCCCGTGATTCGCGAGATATTCCTGACCCAGAAAAACGAACCAAGAAAACGCGAACCGAACAAGACCCGGGCAAAAGCCATGGGGGAGAATGGGCAGGAACGGTTTGTTCAGCTGCATGAAGAGTTGAGTTCTGCCATCCTCGAGCTGCTTCAACAGCTTGCGGCGCAACAAACCCTGCGGCTTTCCAGCGCCTGGTTTCTGGCGGGTCACCAGCTGATAGAACACTATCAGCGCATCAAGGAGGAACAGCGGCTGCTGGATTTTGCTGATCTGGAGTGGAAAAGCTACAAACTGTTCAACGCGGCCGGAAGCGCCCATTGGGTACAGTACAAATTGGATCAGCGCATCGACCATCTGCTCATCGATGAGTTTCAGGATACCAACCCCACCCAGTGGCGGCTGATTCTGCCATTGCTGGAGGAGATGGCTGCCGGAGAGTCCGAACGGCCTCGCAGTGTCTTTCTGGTCGGGGACAGCAAACAGTCCATCTATCGTTTTCGCCGCGCCGAACCACAACTATTTGACACAGCCAATCAATGGCTGATCCGCAACCTGAATGCGCAGAGCTATCCGATGGCTAAATCCTGGCGTTCAGCGCCGGCAATCATGGAGTTTGTCAACGAGCTGTTTGGCAGTGGTGAATTGAACCGTCGGCTGCCCCACTTTCACCCCCATGACACTCACCATAAGCAGTTGTGGGGGCGGGTGGAGCTGCTTCCCCTGATCGAACCCGACAAATCTGCCGCTGAACCGGGCACCCAGGAACTGCGCAATCCCTTGCAGCAACCACGTCCTGCCCGGACCGATCAACGCTATTATCGGGAGGGTCAACAGATTGCCGCCACTATCCGCTCTCTGATGGAACAGCCTGTTATTATCAATGATGGCGCACTGACGCGACCGCTAAACCATGCAGATATCCTGATTCTGATTGCCCGCCGCACCCACCTTCCAGCCATTGAGACCGCCCTGCGTGATGCTGGTATTCCTTATCTGGGTGCCAATCGGGGTACGCTGCTGGAGAGCCAGGAGATCATGGATATGGAGGCACTGCTGGAGACACTGACGATGCCTTATAACAATCTCTCTCTGGCTGTAGTACTGCGCTCACCGCTGTTTGCGTGCTCCGACAGAGATCTCGTTGCGCTGGCCAGTGAAGAGCAGGGAAACTGGTGGGAGCGGCTCATGAAACTGCCCCCCCCCCATGGCAGCCCGCTGGCCCGCGCCCGCCAACGGCTGGCAGAGTGGCATGCCCTTGCCGGCCATCTGCCGGTTCATGATCTATTACAGCGCATCTACAGTGAAGGTAACGTACCCGCCCGCTATGAAGCCGCTTTTCCGGCTCATTTGCGCTTGCGGGTACGCGCAAATCTGCAAAGATTTCTGCAACTGGCATTGGAAGTTGACAGTGGCCGCTATCCCAGCCTGTCGCACTTTCTCGCCCGGTTACAGGAGCTGCGCGACCTGAAGCAGGATGCGCCGGATGAGGCCCCCACCTGCAGCGGTGAACCGCAGGTACGCCTGATGACTATCCATGCCGCCAAAGGGCTGGAGGCGCCGGTGGTATTTCTTGCGGATAGTGCCGGCAGCAGCAAACAGAAAAGCGGCTGGAATGCGCTGATCAACTGGCCGGCCGATCGGAGCCGCCCCAGCCATTTTCTGCTGGCCGGAAAAAAACAGGACAGCGATCCATTGACGCTCTCCCTGCTGGAACAGCAAACCGGGGCGCAGCAACGGGAAGATGCCAACCTGCTCTACGTTGCCGTTACCCGGGCCAGACAGCTGCTTTATATCTCGGCCTCCGCTCCGAGCAGAGGGAGCGAATATGGCTGGTATGGATATATCCGGGAACAGTTTGGGGAGAGGCTGGAGGATGCGGCCACAGGAGGCGTAATATGCGAATCAGGGGTAGCACCGGACTCTACACAACACCCGGAATCCTCACCTCCTTCCGAAATCGGAGAACCGGATCCCCGGCTGCACCAGATGCTGCATATCACTCCTGACAGTTCCGAGATTGCACCGAGCCGTCAGGTCAACCATCCGGCAAGTGAAGGGGATCCTGATGGGCGTCAGCGTGGAATCATTATTCACCGCATGCTGGAACTGTTGACCCGCGAATCAGCTGTCACGGGCAAAGTCCTGCTGCACCGGATCGGCGCTGAAATGGGTGTCAGCTGTGATGCTCCACTGCTTGCAGAGTGTCAGCGGGAGGCTCTGTCGGTTTTGCATGAGCCCCGCCTCCGGTTCCTGTTTGACCGAAAACACTATACCAGTGCATACAATGAGATTCCCCTGATCTATGAGCTCAATGGAAAAACCATTCACGGTGTGATTGACAGACTGTTGCTGAATGATGACGAAATTATCCTGATCGACTACAAAACCCACCAGCATGCCACCCCCGAAACAGTCCCACAGTTGGCAAACGCCTATCAGCAACAGATGCAGCTTTACAGAAACGGTGCTCGCCGGCTATGGCCGGAGAAACCACTGCGCTCTCTGCTGTTGTTCACCGCCTGCCGGAGCATCTACGCAATCACCTGACCTGCTGGCAATCTGTTAATGAGCCAATCCAGTCACTGATAATATTGAGGCCGCCGTCCGAATCCACGATTCGGGTGCCGAGAGGCGGCATTCGTCCTGCTCCGGTTGTTCCCATTCGTGCATGTATAATGGAGTAAGAAGGAAGGCCTGGTGCAAGCAGGCGGGCATTACTGCCAATCCCCATCTTGCCGAACAGAGGGGGCGAATCACAAACCCCCATTTCGTTCAGTGGAGTGTCGTAGCGGAAATCGGCGAGCTCTACAGCCCCCGGGCGATGACAACTGCTGCAGTTTGCGTACAGATAGGCACGGGCACGAGCATCTATTGGCACACCTGGATCCTTGTAGTTTACCAGTGCATCAAGATTTTCCGGTTTTTCAGGCAGTGGATTTGTGAACAGGTTAATGTGGGCAAGAGTATTTATCTGATTGGCTACAAGGGTACTCTCCGGATAGGTGAACAGACCATTCAGCTGAGCCGTTTCCGCCCCCAATACAAAACCTGCGGCTTCGGTATGACAGGCCATGCATTGAGCACGGCTGGGGTACTCCCACACCTGACCATTGATCTGCTTGCTTTTTGCCCCGGCAAGCAGTGTTGCATCGGTTTGTTGATCATTCCATTCATAGCTGTAACCCGCCCAGCCACCATCATCATGACGAATCAGCAGGCGCGTTTCCACCCGCCTCTTATCCAGCCGAAACTCCTTGACCAGCACACTGCCGGGAGGAAAAATCCAGTTGTTTCCGTCAGCATCAATCTGGATTGTTTTACCGTCAGGAACAGCAAACCAGCGATATTTCACTGCGCCATCAGACCATAACGGAGAGTTGACACCGTAGGGGATCAGCGCAGGTAGCGGCTCGGTGGGACCATCCGAACTGAAACAGCCGGTTTGGGACAGCTTCCGGGGAAATTTTCCATCAGTGAAGCTCCCCTCCCTTTCAACGATTTTATGGATTTTTCCGCCTGAATAATCGAGCACATACAGTTCACCGTCGTTACCCTGCGCAAAAGAGGCGATCCTGAGATTTGTGCTTAACAGTTCGCGAGGCCTGCTTCCCTGCTGAACAGAAAGCCCCCAGATTCTTCCGGAAACGAAATCACCATAGAGATAAGTTCCCTGAAGACCTGGAATATCTGTACCGCGATAGACATACCCCCCGGTAATCGAGGATCCGCCACTGCTTCCGTGATTATACTCCACCACGGGAAAAGTATACTCTTCAATGGCCCCGCAATTGGATAAATTGTATTCATGAAGCCCTTCGTAACAGCGCCAGCCGTAGTTCTGGCCGAGTTCGATTATATTCACCTCTTCCCGGTTATCCTGGCCAACGTCGCCAGCCCATAAATTGCCAGTGGCGCTATCGAAACTCCATTTCCAGGGGTTACGCAGCCCCCAGGCCCAGATCTCCGGACAACCTTCCCGGTTGCCACAGCCGCTGCTGGCTGCAAAGGGATTGTCGATGGGGATGCCGTACGGTTTTCCGTCGCCACTATTGTCAACGTCGATACGCAGCATCGCCCCCAGCAGGTTGTGGGGATTTTGAGCATTATTCTCCTCATCACCGGCTCCCCCACCGTCACCAATACCGATATACAGAAAGCCATCCGGACCAAAGGCGATCCCTCCCCCGTTGTGGTTGGCATTGGGTTGCGCCACTGTCAGCAATACCTGTTCTGAAGCGGGATCCAGGGTAAGTCCCCCGGTAGTGCCAAAGCGGGATATGACAGAAGCGCCGTCGGATTTAGTATATGAAAGAAAAACATAACCATTGGAGGCGAAATCGGGATGAAAAGCCATCCCCAGCAAACCTTGTTCCGCTCCGACGGATGAAACCCTGTCGGCAAGACTGGCAAAAGTTGTGGCACTGGTCTGTTCGCCAGTAAATGTACGCACATGCCCCCCCCGCTCCACTACATACCAACGGGCGTTATCTCCCGGCGCCTGTAACAAGGCCAGAGGCTGTTCAAACTCCAGTGGTGAAAATGCCGGCTGCAGCTCGATTTCGGAGTCGCCCGCACTGGCTGCAGGCCGTTCAGGCGCGACACAGGTTGTATTGGAAGGTCGAACATCTATGCCACTGGCAGCGGTAGCAACAATGGGTCTGACCGTAATGCTGACTTCATCGCTGCTGGTTGCCCCGTCGTTGTCCGTGGCACTCAGCCGAAAGGTAAGCAAAGCTTCGGCCGTTATGGGAGGCGCTGTGAATTTGGCCAGTTCTGTATCAGCATTGCTGAGTTTGACCCTGGGGCCGGATACCTGTACCCAGGAAAAACGAACTATACTCCCGTCACTATCGATGCTTTTTCCCCCGTCCAGTGTGACAGCCGCACCAGCGCTGACTGATTGGTCAATGCCGGCGTCCACGTCGGGACGCAGATTGTCAAGATCACTACTGCCTGTTTTACACCCACCCACAAACAGCAAGGAGCCAAGGCTCAGGGCACCAACGATATTTCTGGTTCGGAAATTCATCGTTCTCTCCGCTAATATAGCACTGACAAGTCAGTTGCTCTTGATTGTTGATTTCAGCCAACGGCCGTTCAGACTGACTATTCTGTATACAATGTTTCCCAATATGGCAAATTCTGTAATAAACTCACACTAATCAATATGCAGTTCAGTTATGAGCAAGACTCTCGTTATACTCGGCGTTCTGATAATCCTGCTTGGGTTGCTCTGGCCGTTGTTACAAAAAACCGGCCTGGGCAGGCTACCCGGGGATATTGTCATAGAGCGGGAAAATTTTCGCTTCTATTTTCCGTTCACCAGCTCGATTGTCGTCAGTTTGCTGATAACTCTGCTAATCTGGCTGTTTCGCCGTTGATTAATCCAGAATCTCCGCCAGATCGCCCTTGCTTTCCAGCCAGGATTTACGATCCCTTGCGCGTTTTTTTGCCAGCAACATATCCATTATCTGATCCGTATCGTCACCTGACTCAATGGTAAGCTGAACCAACCGGCGAGTATCGGGAGACAGGGTTGTTTCACGCAGCTGCAGAGGATTCATCTCTCCCAGCCCCTTGAAGCGAGTCACAGTGACTTTGCCGCGTTTTTTTTCGGCGGCGATGCGATCCAGTATCCCTTCTTTTTCTGCCTCATCCAGCGCATAGTAGATCACTTTCCCCACATCAATGCGAAACAGTGGTGGCATGGCCATGAATACATGCCCCGCCTCTACCAGCGGACGGAAGTGGCGCAGAAACAGGGCGCACAGCAGCGTTGCGATATGGGCACCATCGGAGTCAGCGTCGGCCAGTACGCAGATTTTTCCGTAGCGCAACCCTTTCAGATCGCTGGAACCGGGATCAACACCGATGGCGATGGCAATATCATGCACCTCCTGGGAACCGAGCACCTGGGCAGAATCCACCTCCCAGGTGTTCAATATTTTCCCCCGCAGCGGCATGATGGCCTGAAACTCCCGGTCCCGCGCCTGTTTGGCGGAGCCACCGGCTGAGTCACCCTCCACCAGAAACAGTTCTGTGCGAGCCGGATCCGTAGAGGAGCAGTCCGCCAGTTTTCCGGGCAGGGCCGGCCCTTGGGTAACCCGCTTGCGGACAATTTTTTTGCTGGCGCGCAGGCGTTTTTGTGCGTTGACAATAGCCAGTTCCGCTATCGCTTCTCCGATCTCCGGGTGCTGGTTCAACCACAGAGAGAAGGCGTCCTTGATCACTCCGGAAACGAAAGCAGCGCTCTCCCTTGAAGAAAGGCGCTCCTTGGTCTGGCCGGAGAACTGGGGGTCCTGCATCTTGACAGACAGGATGTAACTGCAACGTTCCCAGACATCTTCCGGGCTCAACTTGACCCCTCGCGGCAGCAGGCTGCGGAAGTCACAAAACTCCCGCATCGCCTCGGTCAAACCGGTACGCAGGCCATTGACATGCGTACCGCCCTGGCTGGTCGGGATCAGGTTAACGTAGCTTTCTGTAACCAGTTCGCCCTGTTCAGGCAGCCAGACGACAGCCCAGTCAACGGCTTCGCTGTTCCCCTGCATACTGCCATCAAAAGGTTCTTGCGGCAGTGTTTCCAACCCGTTGAGTTCACCAAGCAGATACTCTTTGAGTCCTTCCTGGTATTGCCATCTGGATATTTCGCCGGTTTTTTCTTCAGTGAACTCGACGGTCAACCCCGGACACAGAACCGCTTTGGCACGCAACAGATGCTTGAGTCTTGGGACTGAGAATTTGGGAGAATCAAAAAATTTCGGATCCGGCCAGAAGCGTACGGTGGTGCCGGTGTTACGTTTACCTACTGTGCCCACCTCTTCCAACGGCGATATCCTGGCACCATCAGCAAAGGCGATGTTGTACTCCTTGCCATTACGGCGCACCCAAACCTCCAGATGCTTCGACAGGGCATTCACCACCGACACACCCACTCCATGCAATCCGCCGGAATAGGTGTAATTCTTGTTGGAAAATTTGCCGCCTGCATGCAGTTTGGTGAGGATTACCTCAACACCCGGCAACTTCTGCTCCGGATGGAGATCCACCGGCATTCCTCGCCCGTCATCCTCCACGGACAGGGAGCCATCCTTGTAGAGTGTTACCTTGATATGCCTGACAAAGCCGGCGATGGCTTCATCGACACTGTTATCAACAACCTCCTGCGCCAGATGATTGGGCCGCTCCGTCTGGGTGTACATACCCGGACGTTTGCGCACCGGCTCCAGGCCGGTCAGGACTTCAATGGATTCCGATGTATATGAACCGCTGACCATGCCGATGCCTACAACGCTATTCCGAGACGCCGCGCCACGGCTTCATAGGACTCCACCACCGAGCCAAGCCCCTGCCGGAAACGGTCCTTATCCAGTTTTTCACGAGTCTTGGCATCCCATAAACGGCAACCATCCGGGCTGAACTCATCTCCCAACAGAATCTCTCCGTTGAAACGGCCAAACTCCAGTTTGTAGTCCACCAGCAACAATCCCGCTTTCTCGAACAGCTGCTTCAGAACCCCGTTGACCTTCCGGGTCAGCTCCTTCATCCGGCTGATCTCAGCCTCGCTTGCCCAGCCAAAGGTAATAATATGAGAATCGTTGATCATGGGATCGTGCAGCGCATCATCCTTAAGGAAAAACTCGAACACGGGAGGCCGCAAGGTTTGACCCTCGGCAACACCCAGTCGGCGGCAAAGGCTCCCAGCACTAATATTTCTGATCACACATTCGATGGGCATCATATCGAGCCGTTTTACCACCGACTCGGTGTCCGACAAAATATGCTCGAAATGAGTGGGGATCCCGACCGCCTGCAGCTTGGTCATAATAAACGCATTGAATTTATTATTAACCATTCCCTTGCGGGCCAGCTGTTCGACTTTTTCACCATCGAAGGCGGAGGTATCATCACGGAACTGCAGGATGAGTCGATCCGGATCATCTGTGGTATATACTGTTTTCGCCTTGCCGGCATAAAGCTCAGCCTGTTTTTTCATTCTTGTTCCTCTAGATTGTCCGCCAGCCCAGTCCGCTCTCCTGCCCGGCCACAGAGATCCACTGCTCCTCGCAGCCGAGTGCCGCTCCGATACTCTCTGTTACTCTCGCGACGGAGTTATTCTGCTCGCTAAGATGCATGGCGACAATATGGCGCAGACCGGACAGATCGATATCACGCAGCAATCCGGCGGCCTGCGCATTACTGAGATGTCCCAGCTGTCCAGCCACACGCTGCTTGAGGGAGAAAGGATAGGGGCCGTTCTGCAGCATATCACTATCGTGATTACACTCAAGCAGCAGTGCATCACAGCCGCTTAGTTTATCCTGAATATGCACCGTTATTGAACCGCAATCCGTCAATAGCCCCAGCCGATGCCGACCGTTGCCGAACACAAACTGGCAGGGCTCCCGGGCATCGTGTGGAACAGGAAAAGCCTCAATGCTGATCTCATCGATAGCAAATGCCTGGTGACTGTTAAAGCACTCAACCCGTGGTAATTCACCGCATGAGTGTTGCAGTCTGGTGCCATGACTCATCCATACCGGTAGTTTGTAGCGGCGGGCCATCGCCCCCACTCCACCAATATGATCGGCGTGCTCATGGGTTACCAGAATCGCGGTCAAATCTTCCGGCAGCTTGCCAAGCCGGGCAAGGCGGCGTTTGGTTTCACGGCTCGAAAAACCGCAATCAATCAGGAGAGTGGTGGAACCCTCTTCCACCAGCGTTGCATTTCCACGGCTTCCACTTCCCAGTGATGCAAAACGCATTGGTGTTGTTCAGGATTCACTGTCATCAATAATACGTGGTGGCTTCGCCAACTCCTCCACATCCGTATCGGCAGAAAACTGCAATTGAAAGGCAGCCTCCGGCAGTTGCATACCCTGCGAGCGATAGGGCTCATCGAGATCGGCGGGAACTTTCAGAGCAGGAATGGTTGTAGCACTGAAATAGGCCGGAATCTCTTTCTCTTTACTGCCGGAGCAGCCCGTTACCACAGCAAATGTCACTGACAGTAGCAATACCCTTTTCAAAATATCTTTCACTCCACAACCCCCGCCTTGCGCAGTGCCCGACGAACCGTGTCATGGTAGTTGTCCGCCAACGGCGTCAGTGGCAAACGAATGCCTGAAGAGACCAGGCCCATTTCATGAAGAGCCCATTTGACCGGTATGGGATTGGACTCGACAAACAGATCCCGATGCAGATCTTCCAGCGGCTGATTCAGCGCTTCAGCACCGCTCCGATCCCCGGCCAGAGCTGCCTTGCACATCTTATGCATGGCCCGGGGGGCAACATTGGCCGTCACTGATATATCCCCTTTGGCACCCTGCAGAATAAGCTCCATGGCGGTACTGTCGTCACCGCTGTACAGATCGAGTTTGTCACCGCAACGCCGCAGAATCTCCCGGCCTCTCTCCAGATCGCCGGTCGCCTCCTTGATACCGATAATATTGGAAATCAGGGAGAGACGCTCTATCGTTTCCGGCAGCATGTCGCAAGCGGTCCGTCCCGGTACGTTATACAGAATCTGCGGAACAGGTACAGCCTCCGCGACAGCGCGAAAATGCTGATACAACCCTTCCTGGGTTGGCTTGTTATAGTATGGTGTAACCAGCAGGCAAGCGTCAGCCCCTGCTTCCATGGCACAGCGGGTCAGATCAATAGCTTCAGTGGTAGAGTTTGCTCCGGTCCCCGCAATAACAGGGATACGCCCGGCGGAAAACTCCACTACCTGGTGGATTACGAGGCAGTGCTCTTCATGATCCAGTGTTGCCGACTCGCCGGTCGTCCCCACTGCAATGATGGCATCTGTGCCGTTTTCCACATGAAACTCGACAAGCTGCTGCAAACTCTTTTCATCCAGTGTTCCATCTGCGTGCATCGGTGTAACCAATGCGACCATGCTACCGTGAAACATCTTTCAATCCTCTTCTGTACCACTTGATGAGGCCTTTAACCGCTGCCGGTGAAACAGGGTCAATACCGGGCCGGACAAAACATAGAGCAACAACAGTAAAAAAAGCACCTGAGGAGGATCGACGGCAACGAACACAAACACCATTACAATTGCCAACCCCGCCATAAAAGGAACCTTGTGCTTGAGATCCAGATCCTTGAAACTATGATAACGAACATTGCTGACCATCAGAATACCAGCCAGCACGGTAAGGATAAAAGCGGGAATACGCAGCAATTCACCAGTAAACCCGTTGTCATAACCTACCCACACCAGTCCGGCAACCAAACCCGCCGCTGCCGGGCTGGGCAGACCCTGAAAATAGCGTTTGTCAACAACTTCCACCTGGGTATTGAAACGGGCAAGACGGAGCGCAGCACAGGCAGTAAACAGAAATGCCGCAAGCCATCCCATTTTTCCCATTTCAGTCAGAGACCACTGGTAAATAATCAGTGCGGGTGCCAATCCGAAGGAGAGCATATCGGAAAGGCTGTCATACTGCATGCCAAAATCACTCTGGGTATTGGTCAGGCGCGCTACCCGCCCATCGAGACCGTCCAGAATCATGGCAACGAATATCGCGATGGATGCCGCTTCAAAATGCCCTTTCATCGCGGCGATAATTCCATAAAAACCGGCAAACAGGGCCGCCGTAGTAAACAGATTGGGAAGCAGGTAGATACCTCGCCGCCGGGGACGATCAACGCTATTGTCTGCCTTCCCCTTTTTCCGGTCAGGAACCATGATTTAATATACCGATAATATCGCTACCCGCCTGAACCCTCTTTTCCGGCACCACTTCAATATGGGTGTTCGCCGGCATCCAGACTTCGACCTCAACACCAAAAGGGGAAAAACAGAAACGCATGCCCTGCCCCGTTCTTTCTCCAGGCACAATATCGCTTCGCAGTCTTAACCAGGCCACTCTCGGGCGCACCACCAGAACAATATCATCGCCCTCATCGCTCTGAATCCAGGTAGCCAGAACAAAGCGCGAAACGGTATCACCATTAGGCACAGCATACCACTGTTTAACCAGTTTTCCCTCCATTGGGGAACGTACTGCATAACTTCCGGTAATGCTCCCTTTCAGACGAAGGCAACAGGCCTGCCGTTTCAGCCAGGGATCATGCTCTTCCTGTATACTGACAATGCAACCATCAACAGGAGCAACAAGTCCCAAAGGCTTGGCTGGTATATGCCGTTGGGGATCACGGAATAAAAAAGCAATCAGCGCAGCAGCCAGCCACACCGGGATAGACAACAAGCCACCATAAAAGGAGACGGCATACAAAGCAGCGCCAACCAAGGGAAGGAGAAGCCACAGCCCCTGGCGGGCGATGACGGGATAGTGTCTTGAGCGCATGTGAATTGCTAACCTGAGTGACAAGTGTTCGCTATGAAGAACGCGAAACCGCAGGAGTTGCACTCACCCCGCCTGACCACTTCAACCCTGCAACAACAAATAGTATTGTATTCAGCCATCGCCTGTATACTGCCACTTGCCCCAGGCTCCAGCCCTTCCCTATGCTTGCGACAGGTATTGTCGCCGGCCAAACACAGTAAATGGATGATGCCGCATCCTCCATTTATTTCGCAGTAAACACTTACTCAGTTTTTGCTTTTGTCGACAATTTTATCCGTCTGGATCCAGGACATCATCCCCCGCAGTTTCTCACCCACTTCTTCAATAGGGTGCTCCCTGCCAAGACGACGTTTAGCCTTCAGGGTAGCTGCACCGGCCTGGTTTTCCAGAATAAATTCACGGGCAAACTCTCCATTCTGAATTTCTTTCAGAATGCGTCCCATCTCAGCTTTGGTTTCCTCCGTAATGACACGGGGACCACGGGTCAGATCACCATACTCTGCCGTATTGGAGATTGAGTAGCGCATATTGGCGATACCCCCTTCATACATAAGATCGACGATCAATTTTAACTCATGTAGACATTCGAAATAGGCCATTTCCGGTGCATACCCGGCCTCCACCAGTGTTTCAAAACCGGCCTGCACCAGTGCAGTTGCGCCGCCACAGAGAACCGCTTGCTCACCAAACAGGTCAGTTTCAGTCTCCTCCCGGAAAGTGGTTTCGATAATCCCGGCACGCCCGCCTCCATTGGCAGAGGCGTAGGAGAGAGCAATATCCTTGGCCTTGCCGCTGGCATCCTGGAAAACAGCAATCAATGAAGGCACACCGGCCCCTTTGGTATAAGTAGAACGCACCAGATGACCCGGCCCCTTGGGAGCAATCATGATTACATCCAGATCGGCCCGCGGCTCGATCTGTTCGTAGTGGATATTAAAACCATGAGCAAAGGCAAGCGCCGCCCCCTGTTTGATATTGGGCACAATATGTTTTCGGTACAGCCGCGCCTGATGTTCATCAGGAGCCAAAAGCATAACAACATCGGCTCCTGTAACTGCCGCATCAATATCCTTGACGGTCAACCCGGCATTCTGGGCCTTGATTGCGGAAGCAGATCCAGAGCGTAAACCAACAGTGACATCCACGCCGGACTCTTTCAGATTGTTGGCATGGGCATGTCCCTGCGAGCCATAACCAATGATGGAAACTTTCTTTCCCTGAATAATCGACAGGTCACAATCTTTGTCGTAATAGATATTCATTTCTGTGATTTTTCCTTTGCTGACAATTAAAAATCTGGTTAACTCTTGAATTCAGGCAGTAAGTTATTGCGGGAATGTCAGGCAAGCAAAAGTGCATGCAGCTCATAAAACTATCGACGCTTCGCTACAAATGCAGAGATTTCTCACCCCGCGCAATGCCCATCGAACCACAACGGACTGTTTCCAGAATTGTGATCTCTCCCAACGCCTGGATAAAGGAGTCCAGCTTATTGCTGTCCCCTGTCAGTTCAATAACATAACTGGTTCGGCTGACATCGATGATATTGCCTCGAAAAATATCGGATAACCGCTTGACCTCGTCGCGCTCGCTGCCGCTGGACGCACGCACCTTGATAAGCATCATTTCACGCTCGATATGGGCGCCCTCGGTCAGATCCAGCAGCTTGACCACGTCCACCAGTTTGTTCAGCTGCTTGGTAATCTGCTCTACGATCTCTTCCGAGCCCCGAGTCACCAACGTCATGCGGGACAGACTGGCATCTTCGGTGGGAGCTACGCTCAACGATTCAATATTGTAACCGCGAGCCGAAAAAAGACCGGCAACCCGGGATAGCGCGCCCGCTTCGTTTTCAATCAGTATGGAGATAATGTGACGCATGGCTAAATCAATACACTCTTGGGCGACATTTCCATCTCATGATGTGCCTTCCCTGCCGCAATCATTGGATATACATTCTCTGTCTGGTCGGTGATGAAGTCGAGAAACACCAACCGCTCTTTCAACGCAAACGCCTCTTTCAGAGCACCTTCGACGTCCGCCGGGTTCTCGATACGAATCCCGACGTGGCCATAGGACTCCGCCAGTTTTACAAAGTCCGGCAGTGCATCCATATAGGAGTGGGAGTAGCGACTTCCGTAGAAGAACTCCTGCCACTGCCGAACCATACCCAGATAGCGGTTATTGAGATTGACGATTTTCAGCGGCAGCATGTATTGAAAGCAGGTTGACAGCTCCTGAATACACATCTGGATACTGCCCTCTCCGGTAATGCAGGCCACATTGGAATCAGGATTGGCAAACTGGATCCCCATTGCAGCAGGCAGACCGAATCCCATGGTGCCCAGTCCGCCGGAGGTGACAAAACGGTTCGGCTTGTCGAACTTGTAGAACTGCGCCGCCCACATCTGATGCTGCCCGACATCGGTGCTGACAAAGGCATCACCACCGGTTATCTCCCACAACTTTTCAACCACATACTGAGGCTTTATCAAATCGCTGTCATGATCGTAGGCAAGACAGTCTGTGGCACGCCATTTGGCTATCAGCTCCCACCACTGTTTCAGCTCAACCTGATTCAACTCTGAATCGGTATTGCGCATCAGCTGCAGCATTTCAGTAAGAACACTGTCCACATCACCAACAATCGGAACATCCACCTTGACCGTTTTCGAGATAGAGGCCGGATCGATATCGATATGAACAATCCTGGCATTGGGGCAAAACTGCTCAATCTTGCCGGTCACGCGATCATCGAAACGGGCGCCAATGGCGATCAGTACATCGCACTCATGCATCGCCATATTGGCTTCGTATGTTCCATGCATGCCCAGCATGCCTAGAAACTGCCGGTCTGTCGCCGGATATCCCCCCAGCCCCATCAGGGTGCTGGTAATCGGAATATTGAGCATGCGGGTCAATTCGGTGAGCGAGTTGGCAGCGCCACTGAGAATGACCCCTCCGCCGGAATAGATAATGGGGCGTTTCGCCGACAGGATGAGCTGCACCGCCCGCCGGATCTGGCGAGCATTCCCCTTTATTTTCGGGTTGTAGGAACGCATGGAGATGGTTTCAGGGTAGCTGTAGGGCACCTTGACGTTCGGATCGGTCACATCTTTGGGAATATCCACTACCACCGGACCCGGGCGCCCGGTAGTCGCCAGATGAAATGCCTTTTTCAGTGTAGTGGCAATATCCCGTGCATCCTTGACCAGAAAATTATGCTTGGAACAGGGACGGGTAATACCAACCGTATCTACCTCCTGAAAGGCATCGCTGCCGATCACGGCAGTAGGAACCTGACCGGTGATAACCACCATTGGAATAGAGTCCATGTAGGCGGTTGCGATACCGGTAACCGCATTGGTCACGCCTGGGCCGGAGGTAACCAGCACCACACCAGGCTTGCCGGAGGTGCGGGCATACCCGTCCGCGGCATGCGCCGCCGCCTGTTCATGACGAACCAGGATATGTTTAATCTCTTCCTGTTTGTACAGCTCATCATAGATGTGTAACACGCTACCACCGGGATAGCCGAACACACACTCGACACCCTCATCTTTCAGAAACTGAACGAGGATTTCGGCACCGCTTAATTCCACTTAATCCATCTCCCGAATAAAAACCGCCCGTCTCAAACGGGCGGTTTCAACTAGACTCAATTATGTCCCAAATACGCTACTGTTAAAGTTACCGGAGGTCAAGCAGTTTGGCCTGGTTCCAGATTGACGGCAGTTACCTGAACGTCTAAAGCTGCTTTACCCCGGCAATCAACTCCCCAATAGCTTTCTGTGCATCACCATAAAGCATGCGGGTGTTGTCAGCATAGAACAGGTGGTTCTCTATTCCGGAGAAACCTGAACCTTTGCCGCGCTTGATTACGATACAGTTCTTTGCCTTGTCTGCATCCAAGATGGGCATCCCGTAGATGGGACTGTCAGGGTTGGTTCGGGCCACCGGATTAACCACATCATTGGCGCCGATAACCAATGCCACATCGGCAGTAGGAAATTCGGGATTGATCTCGTCAAGATCATAGATCTTGTCATAGTCAATTCCGGCCTCGGCCAGCAGCACGTTCATATGTCCGGGCATCCGTCCGGCGACCGGGTGGATGGCAAATTTCACCGTAACGCCTCGATCCTCCAGCAGCTGAACCAGCTCTGCCAGTTTATGCTGCGCCTGGGCAACCGCCATGCCGTAACCGGGAACAATGATGACCTTCTCTGCATAGGCCATGGTCACCGCCGCATCACTGGCCTCGATCTCCTTCATGGTTCCGGCAATATCCTCTTCCTCCGGAGCCCCTCCATCGCTGCCAAAACTGCTGAACAGGATGTTGGAAATAGGACGATTCATCGCCTTGGCCATCAACTGCGTCAGCAGGGTTCCTGACGAACCTACGACCGTACCGGCAATGATCATCGCAGCGTTACCCAGCACATAGCCCTCGAACGCTACCGCCAGACCGGTAAGCGCATTGAACAGGGAGATAACCACCGGCATATCGGCACCACCAATAGGCAGAGTAACCATGATCCCCAGCGCCAGTGCACAGAGAAAGAAGAGGAATATGGTAAAACCGCTGACTTCACCGCTGAAAGCCAACACCGCCCCAAACAGAAGGGTAACAGCAAACAGGGCGATATTCAGTGCCTGGTGAGAAGGCAGTCTCAGTGTCTTGTTCATCAATCCCTGCAGCTTGGCATAGGCCACCGCAGAACCTGAAAAAGCTATTGCACCGATCAACGCACCGAGTACTGCCAGCAACTGAACGGTTCCGCCGCCGATATCATGTCCATCGGCAAACCGCACCAGCTCCACCGCAGCAATGGCTCCCGCAGCACCGCCACCCATACCGTTGTAGATGGCTATCATCTGCGGCATATCGGTCATCTCAACACTTTTGGCGCTTTTGTAGGCAAGATAGGATCCTATACCAATAGCAATCACGATCAGCAGCAGATTGAGAAAGCCGTGACTATATACAGCCGGTGAGAAGAAAGTAACAGCCGTCGCGGCAACCATCGCATATCCGGCCCAGACGATACCGGACCGCGCCGTAACCGGCGAACTCATCTTTTTCAGACCAAGGATGAAAATAACAGCCGCTGCAAAATAGACAATCTCGATAAAGCTGCTCACCTAGACGCCTCCCTTGCTCTTGCTTCTGTCAAACATCTCCAGCATGCGTTCGGTGGCCACATAGCCTCCTACCGCGTTACCGGCAGCCAGAATGACGGCTACAAACCCGATTAGCATCTGCAGGCCTGTTTCCGCATGTCCCAGAGAGACCATTGCCCCAACCAGCACAATACCGTGGATAAAGTTGGAGCCGGACATAAGCGGGGTATGCAGTATCACTGGAACACGGCTGATCACCTCGTAGCCGGTGAAAGCCGCCAGCATGAAGATATAGAGTGCGGTAAATCCTTCAATCATTTTTTATCCTCCAGTGGCTGGCGATAAAGCTCACTTTTCACTTCACCACCATGGGTCAAAGCGCTTTTTTGAATCACCTCATCATCCCAGTCGAGCACCAGCTCTCCCTCCTTGATAAACGGGGAGATCAGGTTAAACAGGTTTTTTGCGTACATTTCACTGGCATGTACAGGTGTCTGGCTGGGAACATTCAACGGCCCGTGAATGATTACCCGCTTTTCAAATTCGATGGTCTTGCCGGACTCGGTAAGCTCGCAGTTACCACCTCCCTCTGCCGCCAGATCCACCACCACGGCGCCGGTTTTCATCCGGGCTACCATCTCTTTGGTAATAATTCGCGGTGAGGGTTTGCCAGGGATTGCCGCAGTGGTTATCACCACATCCGACATGGCAATATGATCCGCCAGCACATCCTGTTGCTGCTGTTTCTCCTCTGCAGTGAGTTCCCGCGCATAGCCACCCTCGCCCTCGGCCTTGACGCCGGTGTCGATAAACTTGGCGCCCAGCGATTCACACTGCTCCTTGGTGGCGGAGCGCACATCATAGGCCTCGACAACCGCTCCCAGGCGTTTGGCTGTAGCGATTGCCTGCAGACCGGCAACACCCGCACCAATCACCAACACCTTGGCCGGACGGATAGTTCCCGCCGCTGTCGTCAACATGGGAAAAAACACACTGGCCAGATCAGCACCCATCAATGCCCCCTTGTATCCGGCAATCGCCGCCTGGGAAGAGAGCGCATCCATGGACTGTGCCCGGCTGATACGCGGCACCAGCTCCATGGCTAGGCTGGTGATGTTCTTTTCACACATTTTCCGGGTTATTTCAGGGTTCTTGCCGGGCGCCATAAAGCCTACAATCACAGCTCCTTCCTTGATGGCATCCAGCTCCTTGAGGGTAGGCGGCTGAACCTTGAAAACGAGATCAGCATTCTTGTACAGGGTCGCAGCTGTCCCCACTATTTTTACGTCTGAAAAATCATCATCGGTGAAGTGGGCGGACAAGCCCGCGCCCTTCTGCATGGTTACTTCGACACCCATTTTAATCAGGCGGGCAGCAACGCTCGGTTCCATTGCAACACGACGTTCTCCCGGGGTAACCTCTTTCGGCACAGCCAAACGTAGCGGCATCTTTGTTCTCCAGTTCTGATGCGGTGAAGGCATATCCCGCAGTGAAAAAAACCGATCAGGTTCTCCCCCGCAGGATACACTGCCGGACCAAAAAGTAACCGGCCAGTAAAACTGGTTATGTTACATCAATCCCATCCGGCTTTGAACCATCTGTTTGCGGGAATGTCAGCCCAAAGCAGTAATGTCCCAAGGCAGGAGCATACTTTCATGACTTTGTTACCCAAACAACAGCTTTGAGCGGAAAGAGTCACTCCAGGCAGCCCGTTTCAGTTTTCCCTTCATGCTCTCCTTCAGCGGTGAGAGTCTGGCAATATTGAGTACGAAACGCCGGAACAGGGCCATGTTTTGTGGCGCATCTCCGGTTCGAATGCGGGAGTCA
>Ga0256839_1001780_pt1 | contig 25386 bp, 22 predicted proteins | sample 354166metaG_FD_185968 | JGI IMG/M metagenome (GOLD analysis project Ga0256839, IMG submission 185968) | Hydrothermal vent microbial communities from Mid Atlantic Ridge, Atlantic Ocean - 354-166 | ecosystem: Environmental > Aquatic > Marine > Hydrothermal vents | place: Atlantic Ocean: Mid... | reverse complement strand
CTACAACAATGGTAATAACGGTTTTGGAAACAATGGCAATCTACATAATAACACCATAACTTGTTCATCAAGAAACCTTAAAAGAAATACTTGTGCTATCCCTCAAGGGGCTAGAATAACCTTGAAAAGACAACTTTCCAAAAGTTCTTGTGCAGGCAACTGGGGCTACAACCGCTATGAAGTTTGGGTTAACAACGGCTGCCGTGCACAATTTAACATTTACTAAAGCTAGAAAACAAAAGGCGTCCTCAAGTGGACGCCTTTTAATATAAAACCCAAATTGAAACTTAATTCAAAATCAATCCTAACCATTTTCGTGGCTTTAATTGTCGTTATTGTCTTGTTCGTGGTGTTGATGTTGACTGAAAAATTATTAAGCATTTGGCATTATTTGCAAGAAGCACCATTGTGGGTGTCGGTTGTTTATGCGGTGGTGATTATGGCGGTGGCAGCACTTGGGGTCTATTTGTATTTTATTTTGATAAAACCTAAGCCGATTGTTAAAAAGCTTGAGCCCATTGATGAGTCCTCTTTGCGCGATAGCATGGTGCAGCAAGAGGTGCGTGGTGTGGATGTGGCAGAGGCACAAGCGGAGTTGCAGGAACTGGATAAACGCCGTGGGCAGGGAGATTTTTATATCGCACTTTATGGCACGGTTTCATCAGGCAAGAGCAGTTTTATTAAGGCTTTGCTGCCTGAACAAAACATCCAGACCGATGTGTTATCGGGCACAACCAAGACTATCCAAACTTACCAATACAAGAATTTAGCCATTATAGATTTGCCCGGACTAGATGACTTTGATGAAAACATAGAAAAGCAAGCCATAGACGAAACCTTGCGCGCACATGTGGTGGTGTTTTTAACCGATTCAGATTTAACCCAAACTGAAATGCGAGTGATTGCAAAGTTAAGAAAAACCAAAAAACCAATGGTCATTGCCTTAAATAAAACCGACCGATACCGCGAGGACGAACAAGCCTTGATTGTTGAGGCGTTGAAAAATAAGACAGAAAAAAAATATCCCGTGGCGTTAATTTCCACCGGTGGTCAAGAAGCTGTTATTTACCAAGATGCAAAAGGCAAGCAACACAAAAAAGTGCAGCTGCGTGATGCCAATATTCAACCATTGCTGAGTTCAATCGAAAAAGTGGTGGCAAACAACCCCGAAATTCTCAACCGTTTTCGTGATGCAGCTATGTTAATGTTAGCCCAGCAAAAGCTCAATAATGCAAAAGCAGAGTTTAACCGACAATCGGCTGAAAATATAATATCGAGTTACACTAAAAAGGCGGTTTTTGGAGCGATGGCATCGGTGGCTCCAGGCTCGGATATTGTTATTCAAGGCACGTTGGCTACGAAAATGGTGCAAAGCATTTGTGCTTTGTATGAAATTTCACCCAAACAAATGGAGGTTGATGCGGTCATAAAAATGGCAGGTGGGAAATTAAAAACGTCAGTTTCATTGGTACTTGCGGTAGCAGGCAATGCGCTTAAAGCCTTTCCTGGTGTTGGCACTGCCGTTGGCGGCGTCACTCACGCAGTGGCTTATGGCATGATTTTTAATGCTTTGGGTCATGCTGTGTTAGAATCAGTAACAACCTTAGGCACGCTTGATGCGCTTGCCACCAATAAAAAATTTGAGGAAAATTTACTTGGGCCTGCAAAAAACTTGGCAAAAGATTTGGCAAAAATGGCACTCAAAATCACCTAGTTTACAAATTAAAGCCAACCTTTTTTCTGTGCAATTCTTGCGGCTTCAATGCGGTTAGATGCATCTAACTTATTTGCTGCGGATGATAAATAGTTTCTGACTGTTCCACTTGTTAGAAATAATGTTTCTGCAATTTGTTCGGTGCTTTTTCCTTCTGCTGCCAGTTTTAAGGCTTTTCTTTCATTGCTTGTAAGTGGGTCTTGATCCATCCATGCATCCTGCAACAATTCTGTGGCAATGACGCGACCGCCTGTATTGATTTTATGAATGGCTGATAATAATTCATCAGTTGGTGAGTCTTTGAGCAAATAACCTTTGACTCCAGCATCCAATGCTCGACGCAGGTATCCTGCACGTGAAAAAGTGGTGAGAATGATGGTTTTTATATTTTTTTGTTTAATTGCTTGTGCCAGTTCGATACCAGTTAAATACGGCATTTCTATATCGGTTATGACCATATCCACTGATTTTTCATTGTTTTTGATAAAATCCAGTGCATCTTTGCCATCAGGAGATTGATGAACCACTTGAATATCCGCCTCCAAATCCAATAACGAGGACAATGTGGTTAATAACATTTGTTGGTCTTCGGCTATGAGTAATTTTATCATGCTTGTGGTAATGGTATATTAATGGTGAATGAAGTGTTTTGAGTGGTTGAGTCAGATTTGATGCTGAATGTACCTGATAATTTATTCACCCTTTCCTTGATACCTATTAGACCAAAGCCTTTGGTTTTTTGAGTGTTAAACCCAATGCCATCGTCTTCAATTTTCATGCTTACTTGATTGTTTTCTTGGTAAATTTGGGTGAAAACACGATTGGCTTTAGAATGTTTTAATACGTTTGTGATGAGTTCTTTGAGGATTATGGCGAGTTCTTTGTTGATTGAGTCTTGCATTTTGAAATCTTTAAATTTATAGCTGAAATGAATATTGTTGCTTTCAAGTACGTATTTAGCATGGGCTAGTTCGGTGTTTAAATCACTGCTACGATAACCCGTTACCACTTCGCGTATTTGTTTAAGTGCATCACGGGATATGGTTTCGATTTCTACTATTTCACTCTTGGCTTTTGTCTTGTCTTTTTCAATGAGTTTTCCTGCTAATTCAGCTTTTAAGGTGATAACTGAAAAGGTATGTCCGATTAAATCATGCAAGTCTCTGGCAATGCGTTCGCGTTCTGAAATTCTTGCCAAATTTTTAATCTCCTTTTGTGACAGTAACAATTCTATGTCTTTTTGCTGAATGATGAAATCGTAAACATTCACCAAACCAATAATTACCGAGAACAACAATGCAGGAATATAAAAATTGGCAGAATAATCAAAAATCAGCACCATAGCTATTATCCATAAACAGATAATTATTAATGCCACAATGGCTTTTTTAGTTGTGCCTAAACGCCCACAAAAAGCCGCTGCGTAAACATAAAACACACTGGCTCCTTGGGTAAGTGTAGTCATAAAGCTGGCAATTAGCAGAATGGCTAAAATATTCCACTTTATCTTTTCACCTGTGGTGTTGTAACCATGAAAGTAGGTAATAAGAAATAAAAATGTGCCTATTAAGGCGTAGAGTAAACTATTATCGTTGGGATGAAAGTAATACAAACTGGTAAAAAAGATACTCAAGTAAACCAGCCAAACATAGGCAAGGTAGTGACCTTTTTCTTGCCGAGGAAATAACAGTAAATCTATCTTTTTAAGAGCTTTAATCATTGTTTAAAAGTTAAATTATCCAGCATAAATTCAAATTCGCCTAATATATTGCCTCTAACAATTGATAGACTTGACACATCTTGCTTATCTAAACCATTAAACTCTGACAGCTTAATGGAATAATGTTGCCATTTTCCACTGAGTTTTAGGTTAGTGCTTATTGGTCTAAAACTACTTGTTTGAAATAGCATAACGGTAATTTCATCAGTATTTTCACCCGCTTTGGCATCAAAGTCAATGCTATCAACGCTACTTAAATCAGCGCCGCTTTGGAAGTTTTTTGCGATAGCATAAGTCATGCCGCTCCATTTATACATAAACCCTTGTTTTATTTCACCATTCACGTGTAGGTATTTATCAGCATTATCACCTGTAGCATCATGATTTTCATGCAATAAAGTTACTGTCGAATTGCCACCAGCATACTTATCTGTTGTTGGTGTGATACCATAACCGATGAGCGTTTGTGTGATGTCTTGATTAAAATCGGTGATTAATCCTGTATTTATGATTGGCGTATTTACTTTTAAGCTACTGTCTTTTATCCGTTGAAATTCGACACCGTTTTTCCAAATTTTTTGTAACCGCCTTAATTGCTTAATATCGGCAAAGGGATTGCCAGCAACCAGTAGCATGGAAGCACGTGAGCCAACTTTAAGGGTGCCACGATTGCCTATTGGGAAATGTTTTCTAGCAGCACCCGTGGCTGCATGAATCGCCTTTTTGGAACTTAATCCTGCACGCATTAACCACTCAATTTCTTGGTAAATACTAATCCCATGAGTGGTGCTTGGATTTGGAGCATCGGTTCCTGCAAGAATAGTCACACCTGCATCGGATAATAACTTAACACTTGCTAAAGCCTTTTGAAAGGCAGATTTTGGAATACCAAAGTCTGGAAATGTGGCTTTAAGTTGTTGTTTTTGTTCTTTACTGATGTATTCCTGCATGTATTTATCATTTAAAACATCATCAATATTAGCACTTTGTGAGATACCTGCTTCTACGGTAAGGGTGGGAATCATGAATACATTGTTTTTAAGCATCAACTGAATAAAATTTTCGTCAATTACTTTATCCATAAAACTATGCACCAAACCATCAACACCTGCTCCAATTGCCTCAATAGCAGAAATATAATTATCCACATGGACAACCAGTATCTTGCCTTGCTCATGGGTGTGCTTAACCAGTGCCGTTAATATTTCAAGGCTGATAGAGGGCATAAATTTTCTTTTCGCGTCTTTTGAATTATAAACCGCTTTAATGTAACTGGCTCCTTCATTAATTCGGTCGTTGACAAATTTCTGTGTTTCAGTTACCGATTGCAATACAGGAATGTCAAAACCATATTCGGTTCCATGCCCTTTTGGAGCGGTTGCTAAGATACTGGAACTGAACAAATCTGCTTTTTGAATATTATCAATGACATTAGTATCGCCTTGATTGGCATCTAAAATACTAAACATATCCAATTCGGTCGTGACCCCGAAATTTAACGCATCTTTTAAAGCATTGCCATATACATGGGTATGGGCATCTATTAATCCTGGCAATAGTGTTTTGCCTTTGCCATCAATGATGGTAATCGAGTCTTGTGCCTGAATATTTTTCGCTATTTTAAAAACTTTATGGTCTCTAATTTCTATGTCGGTATTTTCAATAATTTCATCACCATCATAAAGTCGAACATTTTTAATAATAAAATGATTGGTTTTTAAAACGCTTGTTTGTTCACTTTTTTCAATTTTTGCCTGTGGTTTAGGCAATAACAAAAAAAAAGTAACGATACTGACTATAATGAGTGTTAGTTTAATTTTCATGCATTTTTATCCTTTTTATTGTATGCCATAGTGGCAAGAATTGTAAAAATAATCAAATAAGCCATTAAAACAGAAATATGTATCCACAGTTTTTCTCCAGCGTCCATATGAATAACTTTTAAGCAAATTTGGGCTAAATGATAGGGTGGTAAGAATTGCGAAACACCTTGTAAATAACTTGGAAACATTTGTATTGGAATCCACAAACCTGACAAAAATGCCATCGGTAAATAAATCAAATTAACTACAGCTGGTGCACTATTTGCTTTTAAATGCAAACCAATAGTCATGCCGATAGCACAAAAAGGCAATGAACCCATTATTAAAATAACGGCTATCAAAATCCATTGACTGTGCAACAATTGCACATCGGCAAAAACAGCTCCAGTAAAATACAATAACATAATAATGAGCAGTGAAAATATCATGGTTAACACTATTCTAGAAACAATATATGCCGAAACTGGCATCGGTGAGGCTTCCTTGATATCGAACCAACCTTGCCCACGTTCAACGGCAATACCCACACCAAATGAAAACAAACCAGGACCCATAATGCCAAATACTGCATAGGTAACCATCAAATAAGTTGGCATGTTGGCAGACATGGTAAAAATTATGCCAAAAAAAACATAAAACATAACAGGAAATAAGAGTGCAGGAATGCTAAATCCCAACGTTCTCATCATCATCTGAATTTGTGTGATTGATTCTAAAAAATAGATTTTAAACAAATTTGGGGTATCTGTATTGGCGGATATATTCATTAGCCATTCTCCTGTTCATTAAGTGAAATAAAAGCATCCTCTAGTAATGCACCATGTATTGTTAAGTCCGAAATATCATCAGTAATGGCAAGTATTTCACCCATGGTTTTGCTACTGTCTTTGCATTGTATTTGGTAATATTTACCTATTTTTTGTATCTTTGTTTGAGTGCCAGATAATTGCAGTTCATTGATTGCAATAGGGCTGATAAATTTTATGGTTTTTTGGTTAAAACTGGATTTGATGTCCTCAGGGCTGCCTTGCTGAATAATTTTACCCTGATTAAGCATAATTATTCGATCCGATAATTGATCGGCTTCTTCTAAATAATGCGTGGTTAACACAATGCTGGTGCCACTTTGTTTTAATTTAATTATAGTTTCCCACATGGATTTTCTGACACTTGCATCCATGCCCGCACTGGGTTCATCCAAAAACAGTAATTTTGGATTGCCACATATACTTATGGCAAACAACAGTCTTTGTTTTTGCCCGCCAGATAAGCTTTTACAATATTGATTTTCAATTTCTGTTAATTTGGCTAATTTAATAATGTCAGCATAGGGCATTGGTTGGGGATAATAACTTTGAAACAACTGAATTTGTTCCTTTACCGTTGACATGTCAGGTAAGCCAGAAACCTGTAACATGGCTCCGCACATTCTTTTGAGTCGTATATCACCAGGATTAAGATTAAATATTTTTATACTGCCAGAACTTAAGGAAAGTCGTCCAAGCAGCATGTTTATTATTGTAGTCTTGCCCGCTCCATTAGGACCAAGTATGGACAGGATTTCACCAGCATTTATTGTTAAACTGACATTTTTTACTGCATGGTTCCTACCGAAAACCTTTGATACATTGTGGATTTCAGCAATGTTGTTTGTTTTAAAATTTTTCATATAGCCTCTTATATTAAATTACCGTTCCTATTTTTATTTCTTTCGCTTTAAAATGTAATAGAGCATTGTCATAAGAAATTTATGACTTTTGTCAATATTAAATTGCTTTGGCTCACACTGTGTTAGAATTAGGGACAACCTTAGGCACGCTTGATGCGCTTGCCACCAACAAAAAACTTGAGGGAAACTTACTTGAACCTGCGACAAACTTGGCAAAAGATTTGGCAAAAAAGGCATTCAAAATCAACTGATTCTAAGCCGTCAAAAAAAGCTAAAAACACCTCCAGTGCAACGGACAAAACATTGGACTCACTCAATGAGTTGCTTAAAGATGAGCACATTCCTGCTGTTGTGCGTGGGCAATTACAAGACGAGTACCTACAAGTTGAGCAGTTAATTGAAAAACTTGAAAACCAACAAGTTAACATTGTAGTTTTTGGCAAAGTTTCCTCGGGTAAGTCATCCTTATTAAATGCATTGCTCGGCAAACAAGCTTTTAGCACTTCGCCCTTGCACGGAGAAACCAAACAACAGCAAAACAGTAACTGGTCACAATACCAAGATCAAAACATAGTGGTTATCGACACCCCAGGAACGGACGAAGTCGCAGGCAAACAACGCCAAAATTTGGCTCATAATGCCGCAGAAATTGCCGATATTATCTTGTTTGTGGTCGATGGTGATTTAACCGCTTCACAACTCAAACAACTGCAATCCATCGCCCAACCCAATACACAAATACTGTTGGTGTTAAATAAAGCCGATTTATATACCGAGGGTGAGTTACGTGATTTAAAAAAATCCTTAACCGAAAAAACCACTGGATTAATAAATCCTAAAAATATTGTATTTGCCAGCGCAGCACCCTTGCCGCAAGTGTTGATAAAGGTGGATGAAAACGGTAAAGAAACACGGCAAAAGATAAATGTCGAAGTTGATGTGTCTCAAGTCAAAGAGCGTATTTGGAAAATTTTAGAGCGTGATGGCAAAACCCTAACAGCGTTGAATGCCAGTATATTCGCAGGGGAAATTAGTCATAAAATTGCCAAAAAAATTACCAAACTACGCGCCAATGCTGCTGAAAAAGTGGTGACCATGTATTCTATTGCAAAAGGCGTGGGCGTGGCATTTAACCCAATCCCTGTGGCTGATTTATTGATTGCTGCGGGACTGGATGTTGCCATGATACGTAAATTATCCCAAGTCTATGGTTTGCCCATTGTCGGAAAAGAAGCCAGCAAATTAACCATGACCATCATGGCACAATTGGTTGCCTTGATGGGTGCGGTATGGGGCATTAATTTATTATCATCGACCCTAAAAACCGTCAGTGCAGGATTATCAACCACCGTTACTGCAGGTGCTCAAGGAGCCTTGGCGTATTATGCGACTTATTTGGTGGGAAAAATTGCCGAACAATATTTTATCAAAGGCAAATCATGGGGAACAAAAGGACCCAAAAAGGTGGCAAAAGAGATTGTTAAAAGCTTGGATAAAGATTCGATTTTGTTAGAAGCTCGCACTAAAATATTGGAAAGAATAAAGTCGAAATAAAAAGGGAATCTAGCTTGATTCCCTTTTAAAACATCTTATAAACCTAGTTCTTATTGTTAATTCTCAAAGCCATTCTCAAAGACATATTCCGTACTGTATAACGAACAAGCTTGAGGAACCTCTATATTGTTATAGCTGAGTTCATCTACGTAAAAACCCTCTTCTTCAGCACCAGGGTCAGTTGATAAGCTCCACCTGATTTTGACTGTTTGTCCTTGGTAAGCTGTCAAATCATGGGTAACTAACTGGAATGCACCAGCAGTATCACCATTAAAAGCACCATGAGAAGCAGCATAGCCACAAACATTAATCGGTGGGTTGCCCGTGCTAGAAAAATCACTTGGGTAACCACCAACAGGAGGTAAATCTGTCCAGCTTGAACCGCCATTGGTTGAAATTTCAACAACAACACCATCCCAGTTAGCTTCTATATTGTAGCGTGCTTGGTAAGTAATACTTGGCGGTGATGCCGGTACTGCAGGAATAGTAAACGTTGTAGAGTGCATGCGAGCACAGGTGTTTGGGGTATAGCTTGTGCTGCCTTCAAGAGCAGAGCGATAACTTAACACGCCATTGGAGGCTTGGTCTGTGCTTCTTGACCAAATTGAGTTCAAATCCATAAGCGTTAAGTTATCCGCATCATCAACAATTGTTCCTTCTACTGTTATTGTTGCCAAAGAAGTTGATGCCACCTCTTTTACTTCAATTGACTCATTGCCACTGTTGGGACCTGCCCCCGTGGTTGTGTTGTCTTCGGCTTTGACGATATAGTAATATGGTTGTCCCGAAACGGTAGTTGTGTCATTAAAACCAATGGCATTAACGCCCGTTGTTGCCAACAAACTGCCCGCATTTGGGGTAAAATTGTGTGTTGTTGAACGGTAGACATTGTATTTGACATTATTGGCGGCAGGGCAACTGCTGCTTGCCGAATCCCATGTTAAACCAATTTGGCAAAAATCATTGAGGTTACTAGCAACTTTAACACTGTTTTGGTCAAATACTGGTGGTAGCAAACACGCCTGCTGTGAAACAACGTCAATACAATTAGTGTATGCACTGATTAAATCATCGGAAAATGCCCTGACTTTATAGCTGTAAGAATAACCTCCTATTGTGGATGTATCAGTAAACGAGTTGGTGGGAGATTGCCCAAGATAGCGCATGGTTGTCTGATCAGATGATGCACAAGTGCCTTGTAAACGGTAAATTTCATAACTGTCATAGTCTGCTGAAACATCACTCCACGACAAATCAATACCGGTTAAACCATTGGCTGTCGCTGTTAAGCCGCTTGGGTCGGTTGGGTTAGGCGGAACGACTCCACCAGAGGCTAAATTACCAGATACTACAAGAGCAAAACCTTGTTTATCCGAATTAGGTGTTCCGTTTCCAGGGATGTTTGTTGCATCGACTTTAATAGTATAAGTGCCAGCAACAGGAGCAGAAAACCTGACTTGCTCTACCGTGTTAATGGCATCAGCACTGCCACCAGTTATGGAATTGTTGGCAGTGAAGTTGTTGGCTAAATAAGTGTTGCCACCAACCGTAACAGATAAATCAAGGTTATTAACAAGGGTAACTGCAGAGCCTGTAGGGCCTGCTAAATCATACCAAACCAAAGTTGCTCTAAACTCTTCACCAGGTTGCACGCCAAGATTAACTGAAAATTGTTGACCCGTTTGTAAGCCATTGTTGTTAGTAATCTCCCAAAAACGCAACCTTTTGGCTTCCCCTGAAAAATACAAAGAGTTTTCAAGCCAGACACGACCCCAACCAATATTGTTGGCAAAAAAGCCCCCATCCGTGTTTGTTCCATTTAATAAAACGGCTTTCATCAGTGGACCAGTTGGCGTGTGTGCATCGGCAGCAACTTTACTGCCCGTTGGGTAAAATCCATCGGTGAAATACTGCCTTAATAAAGCCGTTGACCCTGCGGTAATTGGCGTTGACATTGATGTGCCACTGGTTGTCCGTCGTGAAGGGCTATCAACCACGCTAGAGTTGTTGGAGTCTCCTGCTGCGGACTCAATGCTTGTGCCTGTTGCAGAGACATCTGGCTTTAAACGTCCATCATTTGTCGGACCTTTATTTGAGAAAAAAGCAACAGAAGAACTATTTCCATGCAATAAAGCACCAACAGTGATTACATTTTTTGCATTGCCTGGTGACGAAGTGGTATTGACTTGACCATCATCATTGCCCGCAGCAAATAAGATTATCATGTCTTCTAACCCGCGTAAGGCTTCATCAGCTCGAGCATCTGATCCGACATATTCTCCAAGAGTTGTTGCACCGTAGCTATTGGAGTGGATAGCAGCACCACCAGCAAAAGCCTGCTGCCACATAGGAGTAGAACCCGCACCAGTTAGCCCGCTGGCACTGCCAATGTCATCAAATAAAATTTGAGCATTGGGTGCCATGCCATCATCATTATCGTAACCATGTGAAGTTGGGCTAGATACAGAACCAGCTGGACCTGTGCCAATACTGCCTAATCGATCACCTGCAATAGAGCCTGAAGTATGAGTGCCATGAAACGTGCCGTTGTCATAAGCGGTTGCACCAGGCATTGTCCAATAAGCGATAACCTTATTGCTGTTGTGTAAGGTTCCAACAAGTGGTGGATTGACATCTTCGGCATCAGTAATAGCAGTTATCACTCCTGCACCTTTGTTAAGGTGAACAAACCAATCTTCATTTCTGTCTAAACCAGAGTCAGCAATACCAACAATTTGCCCAGAACCATAAATGCCTTGATCCCAAATAGGTGTGGTTGTTGGGATGTAATTGTCATTAGATGCAGTACCACCAGATGATGAGGTGGCTTGGGTTGCCGAAACAGCCTCCGTGTTAAAAAACTTTTCCTTGTGGTATAGATTAATCCATTGAATGTCTTCAATGGCAATGAGTTTATTAATGACATTATCTAAATCAGACGCACTGACATCTATTGTATAGTTGTTATAGCCATTCGGAATGGTGGATTTTAACTTCTTAACTTGAGGAAAGTATTTCTTAATTAAAGCAGTTAAACTAAAGTTTTTGGCATCTTTAAAGGTGTGAATAGATAACGCATAACTGTTTTGCGTTGGTCTGTTGGCAGCCCATAAAGGTGGAGAGACTTTATAGCCTGATTGAAAGGCTCCGTACCAACGAATATTTGGGTTACTGCTTAATTTGTTTTTATCTTGATTCGACCAGTTAACCAAAAAAGCGTTGTTAGGCAAGCTTGAGATAACAACAAATCCATGAGCCTCTAACCAGTTAAAGTCTGTTTTTTTATCGAAGAATTGGACGATTCCGTATCGTGAAGATCTGCTGTTATTAATGTTAGTACTCGAAAAATCCAATTGTTGGATAGTTGGATCAAAAATTCCTGTGGCCAAAACCAGTTTATCAGAGGCAGATGCCGCCTGTTTAACAGTGCTAGGTGTTTGAATACTTGCATTAATTGTATTGGAAAATGCAGTTGACCCAGCAAGTAAGAGTGCAACGCTTGCCCCTTTCAAAATCGTATTAATAACTTTCATATAACCCTCATTTTAAATTTTTAAAAGATTATATAGCACAACGGTTCAAATTTGAAAGTAGTTCAGTATGATTTTTATAAAAACGACGAGCTTTACTCCTTTTTATGAACCTTTAAGGCAAAAAACACCAACAGAAGCAATGTTAGAACAATTAAACCATAAAGATTCAATGTTGGGACAGCTATTGCGGGCGGCAACGCAAAGCTTATGTTGCTGTTGCTCATAAAATGGCACGGATTATATGGGCGATGCTAACAACAAATAGCGCCTATAACCCTGATTTTATTTTAACTAAAAAATGAAATAAGACTTGACCTGAAGGGGGCTGTCCATCTATGTACTAACTCGTGAATAGACCAAGTGCTTTTGGTGTCTCTTTATACAGAATAAAAACCGCCATTAATAATAGAAAATAAGCAAAGTAAATTTTTAATTTTACTTGTGCTACTTTGTAGCAGATAAGTTTTCCAACAAAGGTTCCAATAATTCCAATAACGGCAACCAAGATGATGATTCTCCAATCTAATAATAGCTTGTTTTGTTTAAGGATGAAATAATATTTGACGAACCCTGTATAGGAATTAATGGCAATAATAAACAAGCTGGTGGCGATGGCGTTGCGCATAGATAAACCAGCCATTAACACCAATGCAGGAACGATTAAAAAGCCACCGCCAACACCAACAACTCCAGTAATAACGCCAACCAAAAGACCGCTAACAATAATTTTATTTGCTTGCATTTTGTGTGGCTCAGTGCCAATGTTTCTCGAGTTAAACATGCTTAAGGCGGCTACGAACATGATGAAAGCAAAAATTATCAATTGAATAATACCAGGAATGTAAGCAGCAAGCAGAGCACCAAAATAGGTGGCAAGCATGCTTGGGAAACCCAATAAAAAGAGGGTTTTCCAGTTCACTAAATTATTTTTCAAATAAGCCAATCCTCCAGCTAAGGCAATGGTGCCAACGATAGCAAGCGAGCCTGCAATGGCAACTTTTTCATCTTGTCCAAACAGATACACCAAGACAGGAACGGTAAGAATTGAGCCTCCAGAACCAATCAATCCAAGAGATATTCCAATAAAAAGTGCACCTATCCAACCTAAAATCATTTAGTGACTCATTTGCTTAAATTAGCACATTCTAATATAATACCCTGATACAAACAAAGGAATTTCAATTTGAACCCAAAAGTTAAGAGTTTTTACCATAAAGAGACATTTACTTGGACACATGTTGTGATTTGCCCTGAAACAAAAAAGGCAGCAATCATTGATCCAGTATTGGACTACAACGCTAATAATGCCAATACTTCAACACAATTTATTGATGAAGTTCTGCTGTATATTAAGCACAAAGGATTAATAGTGCAGCACGTGTTAGAAACTCACGCACATGCCGACCACCTCACGTCAGCAGCTTATGTCACGAGCAAAACCAAAGCACCCGTGGCAATAGGTGAGGGCATTCAAAGAGTGCAAGAAATATTCAAAAGCATTTTCAACCTTGATGAAAGTTTTAGAACAGATGGATCGCAATTTAATCTTTTGCTTAAAGATGGTGATAAAATAAGGTGTGGCAATCTTCAAATTAAAGTTTTGCACACACCAGGGCATACCAATGATAGCATGAGCTTTATTTGCGGAGATTGTGTTTTTATTGGGGATACGCTTTTTTCTCCTGATTATGGTTCTGCACGCTGTGATTTTCCTGGTGGAAATGCACAAAAGCTGTTTGATTCAGTGCAAAAATTATATGCTTTGGGTGAAGAAAAAAAATTATATTTATGCCATGACTACCCTCCCAATCAACGCAAACCACTGGCGTGGTTTCTGTCTTCTGTTCAACAAACTGAAAACAAACACATAACTCGTACAACAAAAATAGAAGATTTCATAAGAATGCGTGAACAACGTGATGCACAGTTAAATCAACCTAAACTTATTATTCCATCCATACAAGTCAATATTCGGGCAGGCAATTTCCCAGAGCCTGAATCTAATGGATGCCGTTATTTGAAAATTCCTATCAATACACTTGGGAAAGGGTCTTAACGATAAAGTTACAATAGGAATTAGGGTTTAATTAACCTTTTTGCTGTGTTACAATCATTGCCACTATTGGTTAAGGAGGCCAATTATAATAAAAAAGCTCCTAATTAATAAAAACTAGAAAGTTACTTAAAGGCGTGTTTGAGCACTGGGGAACAAGCACAAGTTTAGTTTAAAACAATCATATAAATTAAAATAGAGAGATAAAAATGAGTCATATCGTCGTATTAGGCGCAGGCATTGGTGGCGTTCCAGCCGCTTATGATTTGCGCAAAGAATTAAATAAAGAGCACCAAGTTACCTTAGTCAATAAAGGTGAAAAATTTTGTTTCACTCCTTCCAATCCGTGGGCTGCAGTCGGCTGGTCAAAATCAGAAAAAATTTCAGTTGATTTAACCAAATACATGAAAAAGAAAAAAATTGATTTTAAAACCAGTGGCGCTAAGAAAATTGATGCTGCAAATAACAAAATGATTTTAGATGACGGTGAAGTCGTAGAATACGATTATTTAGTTATCACCACGGGGCCAAAATTGGCCTTTCACGAAGTCGAAGGTTTGGGTCCAATTGATGGGCACACGCAATCTATTTGCACATTGGAGCACTCCGAACAAGCGTGGGAAGAATACCAAAAGTTTTTAGAAAATCCTGGCCCGATTGTTATTGGAGCCGTCCAAGGGGCGAGTTGTTATGGTCCTGCATATGAATTTGCAATGATTGTTGATACAGACTTACGTAAACGAGGCATTCGTGATCAAGTGCCAATGACATTTGTTACGGCAGAACCCTATATTGGACACTTGGGATTAGGCGGTGTAGGTGACTCAAAAGGGCTAATGGAATCGGTTATGCGTGATAGGCATATTAAATGGATTACCAATGCTAAAGTAGACAAAATTGAACAAGGAAAAATGTTTGTTACCGAAGTTGACGGTAAAGGTGAGGATTATAAGAAGCACGAACTTGATTTTAACTTTTCCATGATGCTTCCAGCCTTTTTAGGTGTGGATGCAGTGATGGATGTTGAGGGTTTGAATAACCCACGTGGATTTGTATTAATTGATGAACACCAAAGAAATCCAAAGTTTAAAAACATCTATTCAGCAGGTGTTTGCGTTGCAATTCCACCAGTTGAGGCAACACCCGTACCAACAGGCGCACCCAAAACGGGATACATGATAGAATCAATGGTAACGGCTGCTGCAAAAAACATTAAGGCAGAATTAGAAGGCAAAGAACCTTCTCATAAAGCAACTTGGAATGCCATTTGTTTAGCAGATTTGGGGGATACGGGTGTGGCTTTTGTTGCATTGCCTCAGATTCCTCCTCGTAACACTACATGGGCGAAAAAAGGCAAATGGGTGCATTTAGCTAAAATCGCTTTTGAAAAATATTTTATGCGTAAGGTCAAAACTGGATCAACAGATTCTTTGTTTGAGCGATATATCTTGGGCATGATGAAAATTAAGAGACTAAAGTAAGTTGCAAAATTATGCCTAAGAAGGATTTGATTACCTTTCTTAGGCATAAATATTTGACACTTCAAAGCTATAACAGGTAATAATAAATAGGGTAATATATGAGAATATCATCTCGAATCGGACACAACAACCTCATAACCAGTAGTCTAGTTCCTTTTCAAAATTGTTTGGAAAAATCGCTTTCAATAGCTTGTGAAAAGACTCTGGAGAACTTGTTTCAGCAAGCAGAAAATGCATCCTCGAATCAGCAAGAAACCCAGTTGTTTGAGCAATATAATGCGTTAAAGAAGAACCAAAGCCATATTATAAATGTATTGGGTGATATTACCAAAAGTATGCCTGATAGCATAACTGAACAAATTAGTTTATCCAATGATGAAATTAGCTTGTCCTTAGTTGAAGATGAGGAACTGGAAATTAGCTTGGCTTTTACACAATTAGAATCGGTACTAGATATCAGATTCTCCAATTACCTCTATGCACTTGAGAAGAGACTAAAAATTCTTTTTGCTTCTCGAAATATAACTAAAGCCAATATGCCTTTTGGTGTCACTTCAATTTGCTGGATATACAGTCAGACCCTTGAAGCGCTAGAAGCAAATATATTGACTAAGGTATCAATAATAGAAATTTTGAAAAAGGAATTGAATAAAAATTTACACACATTGTATGATATTATTGATAAAAAGTTTGTTGATGCTGGAATCTTACCCAACATTAAAAAGAAAGTGGCTAAATCTCATGCGAGCAAAAATAAGCGAATTACTCAGGCACATGGGGATTCTCATGGCATAAATCAACAACAAGACCAACCCAGCATACATCAAGCCAATTCACCGACAGTAAATACTAGCAATGTTTTTCAGGGAACACAAGGAGAATCGGGGGGCTTAAGTGGTTCGACAAATTCTTCTGAGTTAGTTAAATCCATTTTTGATTTGATGAATCAAAGCAGAGTGCCAAGCAACCAAGGAAACCAGGCATCAAATATTGATAATTCAATGATGGATCAAGTTCTTAATAATTTATCAAAAGTAACCAGTGTTGCTGCTGGTGGAACTGAAATAGATAAATTAAAAGAAATGATTTTAGATGACGTTAAAAATGAAACAGGTATTTATTACCCAACTTTAACGCCCCAACAACAAAACTCCTTTGATGTAATGGGCATGTTTTATGAACAAGTCAAAGCAGATAACTCAATAGATGGAAATATTTTATCGTCTCTTAATGCCATAAATATACCACTAATTCGAACATCCATAACAGACGAGCAATTTTTTAATAACCCGAGCCACCCAGCTCGACAATACCTAGAAAAATTGATTTATGCCGCACAAAAATGGCACGGAACTTCCGTAGTCAAAAAACTGCATCAGTTTAGTTCAAGTGTTGCCAGTGAGTATAATGGCACGCCACAATCTTTTGACATGGCGAATGAAGATTTAGAAAGTTACTTGCGTTTAACAGAAAGACGAGCAAAAAAGGCAGAAGAAAAATGGGTAAATGCAGCAAAGGGTAAAGAAAAACTAAATCTATCACGTCATAAGGTTGAAGAAGTGGTTGAAAATGTTGCAAAAAATGCCGTTCCAGAATTTGTCCAAAATGTAATTAAATACGTTATTCAAGATTCTCTAACATTATCCTTGCTAAGGCATGGAGAAGATTCAGAACAGTGGCACAAAAACATTAATGCTTCAACGACTATTGCTAAAATGGCAAACCCTCAATTAATTAAAGAGTTAACACCAAAACAAAAAATAGAGTCACTGCATCACCTGGATCAAACAATGGACGAGCTGGGCTTTTCAGAAAATGACAGGTCCAGAACTCTAAATAATATTAAGGAATGTGCCAACGCAGCGACTGCGGGCACGTTAACTAAAGACATAAAACTATCAGAAGTAGCGACAATCAATAAAAATAAAACCAATGCTAAAAAAGCGGGTTCCGTTAAGTTAGAAGAATTAAGAGACCTTACTGAAGCAGAAAAGGCAGAATTAACCAAAATTCGTTTAATGCCCTATGGAACATTGTTTGACTTTATTATTAATCAACAACGACAGAAAATAAGAAGAAAGCTAAGTTGGTTTAGCCCTGTTAGTAATAAGGCACTGTTTGTAACGTTATTGGGCAGCAAACCTTATGAAAAATCCTTAAATGCAATTGCTATAGATATTGCAAGAAAGAATATTATTGTTGTCAAAAAAGAGAAGAAGAAATATTTTGATTCCGTATTGAAAACTATTTTTAAAAAATTACAAACAATAACATCTCCCTCTGCTTCATAATCCACTATAACACTATAATAAAAATAATAATGAGTAAAGAATACAGAAAATCAAAAAGAGTCAAGCCAAATGTTAAGATAGAAATTGTTGACTTGATAATTGGCACAGAATTTGGAGATATCTTAAACATATCCTCCGATGGATTGCTTGTTGCTTGTAAGTCTAGAATTGAAGTAGGAGAGATGTTTCAGACAGAATGGAAGATTTCAGCACGAGGCTTGAAAAACATTAATATTGGACTGGAGTGTTTATGGGCTGAGGTTCAATACACCAACTTATGCCTGTGCGGTTTTTCAATTATTGATATATCTGAAGATGATCAGAACATTCTTGACCGCATAATTGCTCAATCAAAAGAAATAGAAAATTAGCATTAGATATGATGTTTTGCCCTGTCCTTCCTAATCTACGTGGATTATGAAAGGCAGTATAATATAGAGACCTTTGCATAACTCGTGGCACGTGTTAAAAAGTTGAAAAAAATGCATCCAGTGCTTTAACTTTTATATATGGGTTTTGGTAATCATTGGCGGTGGGCGCAGGGAGCCACCCTAAGGTTAAACTGCAGTCATTGTAATGTTTTTATATCAGTTACTACGCCTCTTAATTGTTTTTATAAAGAAGAGTTATTGTATTATGCTTTTGGTTCTGCTAGTTTAATTAACATACTTACATGTTTTCTTACAGGCACAAAAAAAGCCAACTAGTTGGCTTTTTTGTTTATGATTTAAAAAGTGTTATCTTTTCAAATTCTTTTTCAAGCGGCTTAGGGCTTGGATTTGTGCGACGGCTTTAGCAAGGTCAGCTTGAACTTGAGCCAAATCTTGGCGTTTGTCGGAGTCTTTGAGCAATCTTTCGGCTTCTTCTTTGGCTTGAATAGCTGCGGCTTCGTCAATATCTTCGGCGCGCGTTGCAGTATCGGCAAGGACTGAAACAAGATAGGGTTGAACCTCTAAGATGCCTCCTGAAACGTAATAGTTTTGGTGAGTGCCATCTTTTAGCTCAACGCGAACTTCACCCGGCTTTAATAAAGTAATTAGCGGTGTGTGTCTTGGGGCGATACCAAGTTCGCCGGCTATTCCAGTGGCAAATACCATAGCCACTTCTCCTGAGAATATCTCAGTTTCGGCACTTACGATGTCACATTGTATTGAACTCATATTATTCTCCGAAAATAAGCTGTTTAAGCCGCTTCTTTTGATTCCATTTCTTTTGCTTTGGCAATCACTTCATCAATAGAGCCTGCCATGTAGAAGGCTTGCTCTGGTAAGTGATCGTATTCGCCTTCGATGATGCCTTTAAAGCCGCTGATGGTTTCAGCCAATGAGACGTACTTTCCAGGACTTCCAGTAAACACTTCAGCAACGAAGAAAGGTTGTGAGAAGAATCTTTCTACTTTACGTGCACGGTAAACAACAGACTGATCTTCATCTGATAACTCATCCATACCTAAAATGGCGATAATGTCTTTAAGTTCTTTGTAGCGTTGCAATGTGCCTTGTACGGCACGGGCAACATTATAATGCTCTTCACCAACCACATTCGGGTCTAACTGGCGAGAAGTTGAATCCAATGGATCTACCGCTGGGTAAATTCCTAACTCTGCAATGTTACGTGACAATACAACTGTTGCGTCCAAGTGGGCGAAAGTTGTTGCAGGTGATGGGTCGGTTAAATCATCAGCTGGTACGTAAACCGCTTGGATTGAGGTAATTGATCCTTTTTTGGTTGAGGTAATGCGTTCTTGCAACATACCCATTTCTTCTGCCAGTGTTGGCTGATAACCTACCGCTGAAGGCATACGTCCAAGCAGTGCGGATACTTCTGTTCCAGCAAGTGTGTAACGGTAGATGTTATCAATAAATAATAACACATCACGTCCTTCATCACGAAATTGTTCGGCAATGGTGAGTCCTGTTAGGGCAACACGTAATCTGTTTCCTGGAGGCTCATTCATCTGACCATAAACTAATGCCACTTTATCCAGTACGTTTGAGTCTTTCATTTCGTGGTAGAAGTCATTTCCTTCACGAGTACGTTCACCAACTCCAGCAAATACAGAAAAACCTGAATGCTCAATAGCGATGTTACGGATAAGTTCCATCATGTTGACGGTTTTACCAACACCTGCACCACCAAACAGTCCAACTTTACCACCCTTATTGAATGGGCAGACTAAGTCGATAACTTTAATGCCTGTTTCCAAGATTTCATCCGATGCAGCTTGCTCTTCATAACTTGGGGCTTGTCGGTGAATAGACCATTTTTCGTCTTCACCAATATCCCCTGCATTATCAATAGGATTACCCAATACATCCATGATGCGACCTAAGGTTTTTGTTCCTACTGGTACTTGTATGGGTGAACCTGTTTTTGTTACTTCGAGGTTACGTTTTAGGCCATCAGTTGAACCAAGAGCAATGGTTCGCACAACGCCATCACCTAATTGCTGTTGCACTTCTAGCGTTGTGTTAGTTTTTGCAATGACTAATGCTTCGTATATGTTTGGTACGTCTTTACGATCGAACTCTACATCAACTACCGCGCCAATGATTTGTACTATTTTACCTGAACTCATCTTTATTATTCTCCAATGACTAGACTGCAGCGGCTCCGCCAACAATCTCTGAAATTTCTTGTGTAATGGCAGCTTGACGCGCCTTGTTATATATTAATTGTAAATCTTTAATTAGATCGGTTGCATTGTCGGTTGCATTTTTCATCGCTACCATACGTGCAGCATGTTCACTGGCTAAGTTTTCAAGAATGCCTTGAAAAACTAAAGACTCAACATAGCGACCCAAAACAAATTCTAGTACATCTTTTGCCTCTGGCTCATAAATGTAATCAAAGTTAACGCGTATTTGTTCGTTGTTAACAGGCTCCAAAGGCAACAATTGTTGCACTTCGGGTTTTTGTGTTATGGAATTGACAAAATCATTGAATACTAAGTATAAGCGATCGATTTTTTCTTCACTAAAGGCATCCAACATGACTTTTACTAAACCAATCATTTTAGTTAGCTCTGGATTGTCGCCCAATGACGAAATGCTGGCTTTCATCTCGACATTAACTTTTTTGAAAAAACTTGAGGCTTTGTTACCGATTGTAACGACATCTACGCCAATATTCTTATCTTGCCATTGTTTCATATGGGCTATGCTATTCTTAAAAAGGTTAGTATTTAAGCCACCACATAAACCTCGATCTGTTGATATAACAACATAACCGACACGTTTAACCTCTCTATCCTTCATAAAAGGATGCCTGTATTCTGGTGATGAATGTGCCATGTGACCAATTATCATCTGCATTTGACGTGCATAAGGTCGTGCTTGTAACATTTGATCTTTGGCTTTTTTAATTTTACTGGCTGAAACCATTTCCAAAGCGGAAGTCACCTTTTTGGTAGACTGTACGCTTTTGATTTTGGTTACAATTTCACTTCCGACTGCCATAATATTCTCTAATTAACTGTTTTAGTATGAACCTGTTTTTTTGAAGGCTTCGATTCCTGACTTAATCGCTGCTTCGATTTCATCATTGTAAGAACCTGTTTTGCTTAAATCATTCATGAATGATTCATTTTCACTGTTCATGTATTCGAGCAAGCCTTTTTCAAAATCACCAATTTTATTAATAGCAACATCATCCATATAACCTTTATCAACAGCATATAATGTCACTGCCATTTCAGCTACACTCATTGGTGAATACTGGGTTTGTTTCATTAATTCAGTTACTTTTTGCCCACGTTCTAACTGGTTACGGGTTATTTCATCCAAATCTGAAGCGAATTGTGCGAAAGCCGCGAGTTCACGGTATTGAGCCAGTGCCAAACGAACACCGCCACCGAGCTTCTTAATGACTTTAGTTTGTGCCGCTCCACCCACACGTGACACAGATAAACCTGCATTAATCGCTGGACGAATACCAGCATTAAATAAATCGGTTTCTAAGAAGATTTGCCCATCGGTAATTGAAATCACGTTGGTTGGTACGAAAGCCGATACGTCACCTGCTTGAGTTTCAATAATCGGTAAAGCGGTAAGTGAACCAGTTTTACCTTTGACTTCACCTTTGGTAAACTCTTCAACATAGTCGGCATTGACTCGTGATGCACGTTCTAATAAACGTGAATGCAGATAGAAAACATCACCAGGATAAGCTTCGCGACCTGGAGGACGTTTCAATAGTAACGAAACTTGACGGTAAGCCCATGCTTGCTTGGTTAAATCATCATAAACAATAAGGGCATCTTCACCTCTATCACGGAAATATTCGCCCATGGCACAACCAGCATAAGGAGCCATGTACTGCATCGCAGCAGAATCTGATGCTGTGGCTGCAACAATAATGGTGTGCTCCATGGCACCAAACTCTTCTAATTTACGTACAATTGCCGTAACAGATGAACGTTTTTGTCCAATAGCCACATAAATACAAGTCACACCTTTGCCTTTTTGATTGATAATAGCGTCAATAGCAACGGCAGTTTTACCTGTTTGTCTGTCACCAATGATTAACTCACGTTGACCACGCCCAACTGGAACCATAGCATCAATTGATTTTAGTCCAGTTTGTACGGGCTGATCAACAGATTGACGCTCAATTACACCTGGTGCAATACGTTCTACTGGTGAGGATATTTTTGCATCAATTGGACCGTTTCCATCAATGGGGACCCCCAAAGCATCAACCACCCGCCCAACCATTTCTGGCCCAACAGGTACTTCTAAAATTTTACCAGTACATTTGGCTTTATCGCCTTCTGAAATGTTTGTGTAATCACCCATGATAACCACACCAACTGAATCACGTTCGAGATTTAATGCAAGAGCATAGGTGTTATTAGGTAATTCAATCATTTCACCTTGCATGACATCAGCAAGGCCATGAATGCGAGCAATACCATCAGAGACAGATACCACTGTTCCTTCTGTTCTTGCTTCTGATTGTACTTTGAAATTCTTTATGCGTTCTTTGATAAGTTCGCTAATTTCTGATGGATTCAATGTCGTTTGCATTGCGAGTCCTCTTTTAAAATTAGTGAGTTATATTTTTATAACTCGTTATTTATTTATAGAATACGTTAAGCTATTGATTAGTTTAACAATTCTGTTTTTAATTTTTCTAGTTTAGCCTTTAATGAACCATCGATAACTAAATCACCTGCCACAATACGAGCACCACTTAAAAGCGATTCATCCGTGTGCTGGGTAAGATTAACTGTTTTGCCCGTTCTTTTTGATAAGGAGGCAGCTATTTTATCCAGTTGTTTTTGATTTAATTCCTCTGCGGTATAAACATCGGCACTTAATGCCTTGGCATCTTGCTCACTGATGTACTTAAAAACATCAACAACTGCTGGCAGTAAAACCAATCGGCCATTATCAGCCATCAATTGTATAAAGTTTTTATAGCCTTCATCAGCATCAGCACCCGACAACATTCCAACCAACTGTTTGTCGTCTTTGTCTGGAGCCGAAAAAGACTGGGCTACTTCACTAAGGCTTGCAAGCCCTGCTGATACGGTTAATTGTTGCATCCACGAATCAACCAAGCCCGCCTCTTTGGCAAAATCGAAAGCCGCTTTTGCATAAGGTCTTGCTAAGGTTACATATTCAGACATAATTAAATCTCTTTAACCAAATCGTCAAGCAAGTCCGCATGAACTTTAGAGTCAACTTCTTTGTTCAACAATCTTTCTGCACCAGCCAAGGCCAATGTAGAGACTTGTTTGCGCAAATCTTCTTTTGCACGAGTTGCTTCTTGTTCAATTTCTGCAACTGCCGCAGCCATTTGGCGTTCTTTTTCGGCAATTGCATCTGCTTTTGCTTGATCCTTGATTTTGGTGGCCATTTTATTAGCCCCTTCACGCACTTCACCGGCATCGGTGCGTGCTTCGTTAAGGATTTCTTCAGCTTCCGCCTGTGCTTTTTTCAAAGCAATTTCGGCTTCATCTGAGGCAGCTAGACCATCAGCGATTTGTTTTTCACGTTCTTCCATTGCACCCAATATTACAGGCCAGATGTGCTTCATGGTGATTAAAACAACCACCAAAAACACAACCATTTGGATTATAAGTGTGAAATTAATACTCATTGCGATACTCTCCTAGGTTTAAAATTACTATTAAATTAAATTTAATGATAATTCTAATGTGCAGCTGTTAATGGACCTAAGAATGGGTTAGCAAAGGTAAAGAATAAGGCTAAACCAACACCGATCATTGCTACCGCATCAAGAAGACCTGCGATTAAGAACATTTTACCTTGTAACATAGGGGCTAATTCTGGTTGTCTAGCTGATGCTTCTAAAAGCCTTCCACCTAACAAACCAAAGCCAATTGCTGTTCCTAGTGCACCCATACCAATGATTAATGCTACTGCGATTGCTGTCATACCTTGTATATCAGCGACTAAAGCCAAGTTTTCCATCGTTTTCTCCGATTATGTTGTTTTTGACGTAAATTTTTTAAAAATAAAACTGTTATATAAATTGCTTACTAGTGTCCCGTATCATGAGATTGAGCAAGGTAAACCACACTCAACATCATAAAGATGAACGCCTGTAATGTAATAATTAAAATGTGGAATAATGCCCACATTAACCCAAGTAAGAATTGTGCAACCATCATGACGATACCGCCAAATGACAGGAGTTGCTCAAGACCGTAACCCAAGGTAAATACAGCGATTAACATAAAGATTAATTCGCCTGCGTATAAGTTACCGAACAAACGCAAACCAAGTGATACAGGCTTTGCAATTGTTTCTACGGTGTTTAATAACATATTTGGTAAAGCTAAAACCACCTTCATTAATGTGTTAGGCCCTTCAAAAGGGTGTCCAAAGTACTCTTTAAAATACCCAGCAGGGCCTTTTTTAGTAAAATTATAATACATCACTAAAAGAATAACGGCGAATGACATACCAAAGGTAATATTCAAATCAGTGGATGGAACAACGCGCATGTATTCGATACCAACCGCTTGTCCTGCTGCAGGCAACAAATCCACCGGAACCAAATCCATAAAGTTCATTAAGAAAACCCAAACGAAGATGCTCAACGCTAACGGAGCAACGACTTTTGATTTGTAGTGAAATAAATCGTTAACTTGTTCGTTAACAAAGTTGATAATAAGTTCAATGAAGTTTTGTGCTTTTGAAGGGACGCCAGATTTAACGTTTTTTGCGACATAACCAAAAAAACCTAAAAACACGACAGCTGTTATTAATGTATAAATAACACTATCAATGTTAATCGTCCAGAAAGTCGAACCTTTAACCAACTCAAGGGTATTGTTTTTTAGATGATGCTCAATGTAACCGCCAATGCCGCCTGCACTCATTATATATACTCTACTTATCTAAATACTGTTAATAATGCCACAAAGAAAATTATCAATGTCGCCATAAATCCTATTATTACTGGCAAAAATGGTAATCCCAGCTTTGCAAAAGCCACATAAAACATGATTGCGATAGTCATAATTTTAAATGCTTCTGCTCTAAACATATGCCTTGTTATATTTTCTAAGGATTG
>Ga0256839_1001779_pt1 | contig 25395 bp, 21 predicted proteins | sample 354166metaG_FD_185968 | JGI IMG/M metagenome (GOLD analysis project Ga0256839, IMG submission 185968) | Hydrothermal vent microbial communities from Mid Atlantic Ridge, Atlantic Ocean - 354-166 | ecosystem: Environmental > Aquatic > Marine > Hydrothermal vents | place: Atlantic Ocean: Mid... | reverse complement strand
CCAGGCTTTGCATACTTTTCTAAAATGGATTTTAGCTCCTCTACCGATTTAATCCTGCCTTTTACTCGTTCAGAAATAATGGCGGCAGCAAGTGTTCTTGCATTTTTAACTTCGCCATACCGGCTTAGTAGGTCAATGAGGTCTTTTTCAGCGTACTCGTTAATTATATCCTCCGCAGTTAACTCACTATTCTGATCCATTCGCATATCGAGAGCGGCCTCAAAACGAGTAGAAAAACCTCGCTCGGGTACATCAATTTGATGCGATGAAATACCTAAATCGGCTAAAATTCCATCTACTTGTTTTACCCCATACAATCGCAAGTATTTTTTAAGGTACCTGAAATTGGCGTTTACAAATTCAAATTGAGGATTATTGATTAATTCTGATTGCACTTTAGCGTCATCATCCTGATCAAACCCATACAGCTTACCGTTTGTAAGCTGTTTTAATATTTCTTTACTGTGCCCTCCGCCCCCAAAGGTTAAGTCCACATAAATTCCATTTGGTTTTATCGCCAGCCCGTTGATGCACTCTTGGAGCATTACGGGTTGGTGATAGGTATTTGTAGGATTACTCACTTTTAGATAGATGCTTTTGCGCAAGTTTGGCCATTTCGTCCGGGTCTTCAATTAAGAAGTTTTGATACACCTCCGGATTCCAAATTTCCATTTTGCTCCCCATACCAACAATTACTACCTCTTTATTGAGTTTTGCATATTGGATCATCATCTTAGGTATTAGAAAACGTCCTGCACCATCTAACTCAACTGTAGCACTGCCTCTAAAAAAATTTCGCTGAAGTTTTCTTACCTCAGGGTCAAATTCATTTAGTCCGGCAATTTTCGAGTAAACCTTTTTATATTCACTCAAGGGGTACAGCTCTAAGCAGGGTTCGAGCCCCAGCTTAATGTATAATTCTGTGGACGAAGATTCGGGCAAAGCGGTTTTCATCCGCGAAGGAAGCACTAACCTGCCCTTTGCATCGAGTTTACCTGAATATTCACTTGTAAAAAAAGCCATCTGTTTTCCCCTTGAAAGCTTGGTGTTCAAGCTAAGTGATTTATGAAAGCGATAAGCCTGCCTGCCAGTAAGGCAAGCATTAAGCCTTTCCCATCTTCCCTAAATCGCTCAGTTTGAGCAATTAATTAAGCAAACTTAAGAAATAATATGACATAACCAACCATTTTATACCACAATCTCCCACTTTTTTACATTTTTTGCTAAAAATGGGCTTTTTATGGTGAAATAATGGGTGGAGAAATAATGAAAATTATAGAATGAGTAGCAATTAATTTGGGAGTCTATTATTACAGAACCCTAATTTGCCTTTGCTTTGTTACAGTAAATTAATATTTTTGCCCTTGTTTTGTTACAAATTACTTAGTAAATTGCCTTTGTTTTGCTACAAAAATGAAAATAAAAAGGCACGCATACTCAGATTTATTAGCTTGGAAAGCTGATAGAGAGCGGAAACCACTAATTATTAGAGGTGCTCGACAAGTGGGAAAAACCACGCTTGTAAGAGAATTTGCTAAATCCTATAAAGAATCTATTCTGCTCAACCTTGAAAAAACGGTTGATCGCAACTATTTTGAAGAACAGGAAGATGTAAAAATGATAACTACGTCAATCTTTCTTAATTATGGGCTATCAGAAGACTGGGAGAACACATTACTTTTTATAGATGAAATTCAGGAGTCTCCAAAGGCTATTCACCTTCTGCGCTATTTTTATGAGGAATTACCCCATTTATCTATTATAGCAGCAGGGTCTTTATTAGAGTTTGTTATGAGCGATATTCGCAGTTTCCCGGTGGGGAGGGTTTCCTATTTATACCTCTATCCCATTAATTTTGATGAATATATTGCTGCTAATGAGAATAAAAGATTAGCAGAAGAGCTAAAGGAGATTCCTGTAAAAGAATATGCTCATGATGTACTACTAAGAAAATTTCATGAATATGCAATAATTGGTGGGATGCCTGAAATTGTTAAAAAACAACTTAGTGGTAAAAGTATGATTAACCTACCCGTTGTGTATGAAAGTATATGGGCTACCTATAAAGATGATGTGCCAAAATATGCCAAAAACGATATGGAACGAAAGGTGATTAAGCATATACTTGCTACTGCACCTGCTTATTTAGACAAGCGTGTAAAATTTCAACATTTTGGTAATTCAAACTACAAATCCAGGGAAGTTGGAGAGGCCATGCGAAGCCTAGATGCTGCCAAGGTGATACGGCTCATCTACCCTACAACGGTAACCGAACCACCCATACAACCCAATTATAAAAAATCTCCAAGATTGCAATTTCTCGATACCGGGCTGGTTAATCATGTTTTGGGTATTCAGCCCCAATTATTAGCAATGCAAGATTTAAGTAGTGCCTACAAAGGGGCTCTTATTCCTCACCTTATTACACAAGAGTTGATTTCATTAAATACAATAACCGACATTAATCCTACTTTTTGGGTACGAGAAAAAACACAAGCTTCGTCTGAAGTAGATCTGCTTTTTGTTTATGAAACTAAAATTATTCCTATTGAGGTTAAATCTGGCAAATCAGGTTCTTTAAAATCACTGCACCAATTTATAGAGCAGGCTCCACACCCTTATGCAGTTCGTATTTATGGAGGTAAGTTTAACATTGAGAAACAGAAAACGCCAAAAGGCACACCTTATATCTTGATGAACCTGCCTTATTATCTTGGCACCAAAATACAAGCCTATATTAATTATTTTGTTGGGAATTATAAGCTTTAGCCAGTAGGGTTGGAAAAACATATTTCGGACAAATCCGCAATCTGATTGCAGATTTGTCTAAAATAAAACTGCCTAGGGTTCGTCTATAAAGTCAATGTTTTCAGAAATAACAAATGACAATATTCAAATAACAAATAAATCTCAAATTTCAATCACCTAAACACCAAACACTTACATGGTTTGATGTTTTCGTTTTTGAGATTTATTTGTTATTTGAATATTGTCATTTGGAGTTTATAGACAAACACTACTTATGCCTATTAATGGTGTAATCGATAAGCTTTTGCAGCGATACTTTATAGTCTGAATCGGGAAATCCGTTAAGGATTTTAAGGGCTTGATGGTGGTATTTGTTCATTACTTCGATTGAATACTCGATACCACCCGATTGTTTTACAAAGGCAATAACCTCTTTCACCTTTTTAGGTTTATGACTATGGTTTTTAATTAGGTTAATAATCTTACGTTTCTCATTCCAAGAGGCATCTTTTAGCGCATAGATTAAAGGCAAGGTCATCTTCTTTTCTTTAATATCGATGCCAACCGGTTTGCCAATTTCTTCTGTTCCATAATCAAAGAGGTCGTCTTTAATTTGAAAAGCCATGCCTACTTGAATGCCAAAATTCCACATTTTATCAATTATTTCTTGGGATTGTTTTGAAGAACTTGCTCCTACTGCACAGCAAGAAGCTATTAAAGAAGCTGTTTTTTGGCGAATTACATCATAATAAACATCTTCGGTAATATCGAGTTTACGGGCTTTCTCCATTTGTAGTAGTTCGCCTTCACTCATTTCTTTTACGGCCTTCGAAACAATTTTAAGTAAATCAAACTCTTCATTATCTACCGAAAGCAATAAGCCTCTTGATAACAAGTAATCACCCACCAATACAGCAATTTTGTTTTTCCAAAGGGCATTAATTGAAAAAAAACCTCTACGATAATTAGCATCATCCACCACATCATCGTGTACTAAGGTTGCGGTGTGTAAAAGCTCTATAAGCGAAGCTCCTGTATGGGTTGATTCGGTAATACCCCCCGAAACTCCTGCACTTAAAAACACAAACATAGGGCGCATTTGCTTGCCTTTACGCTTGACAATATAGCCCATTATTTTATCTAAAAGAAGCACCTTACTCTTCATAGAGTCTCTAAACTTTTTTTCAAATTCCTCTATTTCAGAATTGATGGGAGCCTTTATTTCTTGCAGTGCGTTCGACATATAAAAATTAGAGCCACAAACATAGCACGAACAATGCCTAAACCAAAGCCTGCGTTTTATAGAATTTTAACTTTATTGAAAGTAAAAAAGCCGTTATTAAGCTATAAAAAGACAAAATTCTACAAATCAAATTTAGCTATCCCTTCTTTACTTGACTCTTAATAAATAAACTGTTAAATTGTTCTACTTTAAATTGAATAACCATAAGGTGTACTTTAAAATAATTGTGAGTTTGATATTCTTAGATGTACTAAGTACATCTAAATCAAATTCGCAAGAAGCCAATTTTTACGGTGCTAGAAATGAAGCCTTGGCTAGATCAACAGTTGCCCTAAACGACTCTTGGGCTTTATTTTATAACCCAGCAGGTTTAGTATTTAATCAAACAGAAATAATTGCAGGCTATCAGAGCAAGTACATATCCTTAGGTATTAATGATGGGGCTTTTGGATTCACATTTCCTATTAAAAATACAGCCTTGGGCATTGGTGCTTCTTATTTTGGGGATAACCTATTAAGCAAATCGAAAGCGGTGGCTGCTGTAGCTCATAAAATAGGCAAAACATCGTTGGGCATAAAAACCACTTATGAGCAAATAAGAATTGATGAAATTGGCAGTAAGGGTATTATTTACATTGATATTGGTGGGCAGATTATAATAACCGAACAAGTGTCCATAGGAATGGTTATCAATAACCTAAACCAAGCCAAGTTTGATACGCTTTCGTTAAGTAGCCCAAATACTAATGTGCAAGTGGGTATTAATTATCATCCTCACAGCAAACTTACACTGCTTGCACAGGTAGAAAAAAACATTTCGAACCCTGCCATTTTACGATTGGCTTTAGAGTATGCAGTTTCTAGCAATGTGCAGGTGCGTACAGGGTTTCTTCCTTCGCCTGCATCGGCTTTTGCAGGCATTGGCTTTAATTGGGCAAATATGAAGCTTGATTTAGCAGGTTCTTACCAACAGCAGTTGGGTTGGTCGGGAGGGCTATCAATTGGAGTGCCCATACAAAAGTCTGATGAAGACTAAACCCGAAATATACAATAGCAATTCTATTGCAAGCTTAAAACGCTTCAAATCAGTCGCTTTGCTTCGTTTGCCTTTTAACCATAGCGGTGCTATGGTTGCAAAGCCAAACTTCCTGATTTATTGCGCTTTAACCCTTCATAACGAATCCTATCGCATAATCCGGGTTAAATCTATCATATTTGGGTTTTGCGTATTGCCTTTTATGGGCTTCACACAGCAAGTTACGCCTCCTATTGACATTGAAGCACATATAAGTGAAATTCTATTAAGTAAAGGCGAAGAGGCAGATAACCAATCATATTTTGAGCTATTAAACCAATTTTATAATAACCCTATTGCCCTAAACACCTGTTCGGCTTCGGAGTTAAGTGTATTGCAATTATTATCCGATGCGCAAATTAAAGATATTTTAACCTATCGTACCAAACAGGGAGCTTTTACTAATAAATATGAGTTATTGGCTGTTTCTTCACTCACGCTTGATGATATTAAAGAAATCCTGCCTTTTTTAAGTTTTAATAAACCCATTAAAATTGGAGCGATTCTTAAAAACAGCTTTGGCTCTCAAAATAATTATGTGCTGGCCTCCGGCTCTAGAGCATTGGAGCTTCCCGATGGCTTTTTATCTGATAAATTCTTAGGTGACCCTTATCAATATAATCTTCGATTAAAGATGGTAAACCCAGGACATACTAGCCTTGGAATTACCCTCCAAAAAGACCCGGGAGAGCTTTTATTTCGTAACGACTCTTTGTACACAGGCCCTGATTTCTATTCTTTTCATTATTATATCCAAAATCAAGGAATCGTAAAACAGTTAGCCTTAGGAGATTTTAAGCTCCAGTTTGGGCAAGGATTATTACTTGGTGCAGGCTTTTTAGTGGGTAAAAATGCAAGCTCTATAACCTCTATTCAAACTACTTTAAAAGTTCAGCCCTACACCTCCCTTACTGAATTTCGATTTTTTAGAGGCATTGGCACAACCCTTGGTCTGTCGCCACATTTAGATTTATCCTTATTTTATTCCAATAAGCGAAAAGATGCAAGCATAAATGCCCTAGCTACAAATGTTACCTCCTTAAGAACCAACGGGCTACACCGAACTGCGTCAGAGTTGGCAGCTCAAAATTCGATACGAGAAGAAGTGGCTGGTTATGCGTTAACTTACACCAAAAAATCAATGGAGTTAGGCGTAATTGGACTTTATACTAAATTTGATATTCCATTTAATCCCAAACCAAACTTAGCCAATACCTATAGATTTAGAGGACAAGAAAATTATAACATCAGTGCATTTGGCAGGTATTATTATAAAAATATTACGATGTATGGTGAGGTTGCTCATACACTTGCAAATGGCTCTGCCCTAAATGCAGGAATTATTGCAAGTTTGAGTAAAGGAATAGATTTTTCTTTTCAATACCGATTGATGGATCCCGATTTTTATTCGTTTTATGGGGTAAGTTTTGCCGAAAATTCAGCACTAGCTAACGAAAGAGGGGCTTATTGGGGCTTGAACATCAAAATTTCACCGGCATTAACCCTTTCGGGCTATTTCGATATGTATAAGTTTCCGTGGTTAAAATCGACCATTCCCCAACCCAGCACAGGCAATGACGGCTTGCTGCGCCTCAGTTATAAATTCAAAAAATCAGCCTTGTTTTACACTCAATTGCAATCCGAACAAAAACAACGAAGCCTTTCGGGCACGGTTGTTAAAGAAGCTGCAACACACCGATTGGTAAAATACGTACTTAACCTCGATTATAATTTAGAGAGCAGAATCACCTTTAGGTCGCGTTTGCAATGGACTAAGAGTTATTTTACCACCGATGAGGTAGGTGTGCTACTCTATCAGGACATAAATGTGCAATTAAGAAAGGTAACGCTAGCCGGGCGATATGCTGTTTTTGATACAGAGGGCTTTTTATCGAGGCAATATATGTTCGAAAAAGGGGTGTTATACTCTTTTAATACACCACAGTTTAGTGGCAAAGGTATTAGGTACTACCTCGTAGCCAAGTACGCTCCTTTTAAAGGCTTGGTCTTTAGGGCTAAGTGGAGCCAAACCATCTATTACGATCGAAAAACGATTGGGAGTGGACTCGCCCAAGTTGAGGGTACTACTAAATCTCAGATTACCCTACAGCTCAAATACGATTTTTAGCTACCTTAGCAACTATTTTACACCATTTAGCTGAAAACATTCTACATATTTTTTATCGGTTTCTAAAATATGCTCAAATAACCACCTTTTTAAAAACTTAAGAAGGTCGGTGCTAACAGATATTTTTCCAGATTCAAAATCTGATTTAATTTTTACAACTTTATCAACCAATCTTTTGTGCTTAGCTTTATGTTCTGCTGTTTCTTCATAGTTAAAACGATCAAAATAAGCTTCTTCGTTCTTAAAATGAAAAACTGTATAATTTATCAAGTCATTTAGTATTCTGCCAATTACCTTATTTGATTGTCCTTTTTGCATAGAATCAAACAGTTCGTTAATTAAATCTATCAATTTTTTATGTTGATTATCAATTTCTTCAATTTGCACACTATAAGCATCACTCCAGTTTATAAAAGCCATAAGGTTAAAGATGTTTAAGGTTTATTTTCTAATTTAATATCGCTAAAATAGAAAACTTTCTATTAACCTGAGTTCGACCTAAGGAAAACTGTCAGCTTTAAGTGAAAATTTCATAAACAACTCAAATTTATGTAGGACTAACGGGTTAATTCAAAGAAATTTGAGGAAGTTTGGGGAAGTTTCACTAAAGCCCTAAGGGAAAATATCTAGCAGGCAATATTTTAGAAATAAAAATCTTGAAATAATCCATTATTTTTTTCACTTTTTATTTCCAAAACCTCACCTACTACTTTATTTTCTGACAGCATTCCTTAGGTCGAACTCAGGTTATTACATAACACAAATAATTAAATACAAATTAGTCAATGCTACACTAGTTTTGCATTTGCAATTAAATTACTCCCAATATAATGCCCAACGTAGAAGTTTGTTTATCGCCTGAGTTAATACATTTATTCGACCTTAAAGGAAAAATTGTGGTGGTTACTGATATTTTAAGAGCCACCTCGTGTATGACCACAGGCATTGCTTCGGGCGTTGCCCACATAAAACCAGTAGCTACGTTGCAAGAATGTGAAGCATTAAAGCAAGAGGGGTATTTTACGGCTGCCGAACGAAATGGAGCTAAGGTTAATGGTTTTGATATTGGAAATTCGCCCTTTAGTTATATGGAAGATCGATTTAAGGGCAAAAAAATAGCCACCACCACCACCAACGGCACCGTAGCCATTACAAAATCTACAGAGGCAGATGAGGTAGTAATTGGCGCCTTTCTTAACCTATCAACCATAGCCAACTATTTAATAGAAGAGGGCAAAGATGCAATTATACACTGCGCAGGGTGGAAGGGGAACTATAGCCTCGAAGACACCCTATTTGCAGGTGCATTAATCGAAAAAATACAGTTGCGTTTTGAATTGGGAGATGATGCAAGTGCCAGTGCGCTTACAAATTACCAAGCGGTAAAAAATAATTTGCTCGGAACCATTTTAAGCTCATCACACGCCAAACGATTAGAGAAATACATTAGAAAAGACATTGAATTATGTGCAACGCTGGATAAGTACGATGTAATTCCTATTTTAAAAGAGGGCATATTGGTAAAAAAATAACAAATTAATTTACCTGTTTAATGCAATTATACTCTTGAGCAACAGCAGTTTGAGCAATTAGCAACAAAATCAAAAAGAGTATTCTCAAAACCAATGCCGTTTAGTAGTTTTATTGTTTTAATTTAAAAGAGAATTAGCCAGTTAACTAAAAAAGCCTGCAATGCAGGCTTTTTTAGTTAACTGGCTAATCATTAGTCTTTAGATGGTTTTTTTAGCCTATTCCTAATTAAAAATTCTTCGTACGCTTCTTGAAAATACTCCACATCTGGAGAAAGATTTACGGCATTCTCATAACTTGTAACAGCATCTAATAAAAAATTATTTTTCTCATAAAACTCTGCCAAAATAAGATTATTAATGGAAGTCTCGCTTCCGATGTTTTCTTTTAACCCACGTAATTCAACTTTATATGTTTCAGCATCTTCGTCATTCAGAAGTTCTATGCCAGGCTCATTTGAAGTTATAGTTTCATCATCTTTTAATGAAACCTTAAAGCTAATAAAGTTGTCTATAGCTATTGCATTTTTAATTTGTTCATTATCAAAATCAATGGTATAAAAAAGGTCTGAAGTTTCAGCCACCACTAATTTTTCATCAAATATATTTTCGATGTTAACTATATAAACTGCATTTTCTTTGATTGGTTCCCATCTAACAATTGCTTTTTTATTTAGTACACGCACCGATGGTGGCATGTAAACATCAATGGTGCCATCATTAATTCCTCTTTCTGCTGCCCCTGTTACACTTGCATATTTTCTTCTATTTTCTTCTTTCTGCTCTGGAGTCATTTTATTCATCACAAAATCGGCATATTTAGAAGCAATATTTTGAGAGCTTGAACCCAATTCGTTTGATAATTTAGTTATATCGTACGTACTTGCCTCCTTAAGCTCTATGGTTTTACCACTAGAATGGATAAGGCCTAAATAACCATTGGTAGTTAATTTAACTTCTTCTCCTTTGTTTAATTTTGCCCCAGTTTTAAGCACATGCCAATCGGCTCCACTCCCCTTTACCATGTTTTGGCCTTTACTGGCTAAAACTCTAAAAGCATAATCTTGAGCAACTGCCATTTGAACCAACGTTGCCAATACTAAGACGATAACGGATACTTTCTTAATCATGATATTTTTTATTTAATTAGTACAAATTTATACAACTTACCTCAAATAGGTAAACAGATAAGTGTCTATTTTTTTTAATTTTTTTTAATTTTTTCTAAAATCTTACAATAAGCGTTCATTACAAAGCCGTAATATACCTCTAAAACATCTCCAGCTAACAACACAACAATAATAGTATATGTTAAATTTAATTTATAGCTAAAATAATGGAAAAACAATATAATCATAAAAACAAAAATTAAGGCTTGGGTTAATTGTAGTAATTTTGTGGCTCCATCGTACCATTTAGAATATTTTTGATAGATAATGGTAAAAATTAACACATTAAAAAAGCAAATTAAGAATGCAATAATGTAACTTGTGTATTCTCCCATACTATCTATATAACTATTATTTAATATCATAGAAACAATATTAGCGTGTACCACCACCCCATACATATCTGGGTTTGCCCTCCCTGCTTGAATAGAGTTTAAAGGAGTAAAATACTTATCTTCTACGGTATATTTATCATCAAAACTGTTTCCCATTACACCCATTAACACTATTTTGTCTTTAATAAGGTCGGGTGTAAACATAGTATCTAATAATTGATAGGCGTCAATTGCAAAAAAACGTGTCCCCAGTCTGGTTCTACCATAATCCATTACATTTCCACTATAATTAACAACCTCCTCATTATTATTTCTATCTAATAATGTTGCTACATTTTTAGGGTTTAGGTATTTAGCCAAGGCTACTGCAAAAGCATATACTGTATCTGTTTTTTGAGTGATTGAATCGTAAATATATTGCTTAGGAAAAAACGAACGACAGGATTTAAAATCAAATTGATTTGCTCCTGCTGTTTCATTATTTAAGTTTACAAAAGCAGTTGGGTGGTTTTGCGTAAAAATAGGATGAGAGTATTCTGCATTATGCCACAGTGCTTCATTTTTGCCACCTTCCTCAAAAGGATCTAATAATTTTTGATAAAGAATAATATTGGGAGAATTTGCTAGTGCATTAGCCAACATCAAATCTCCTAAGGTATCGGATTTAAGATTTCTAAAGATTAGGTCGAGTCCAATTACTTTGGGTTTAAAGCTATTAATAATGCTGAGTTGTTGAGCTATTTCTGCCCTGCTTAGATTGCCTACATTCACAACTACCACATTATCATCCACATCAGGCACCTCTCTCCATTGCGGATTTGAAAACACTTGATCGGTAACTTCATACCCACTAAGAGCATCTCCAATGGGGTCTAAAAAATCAAAAATTGCCAAAAATTGCCCAGCCAAAGCCAAAAACGCAAAAATAAAGAGTGTTGCAAAAAAAGATTTAGCCCAATATGACTTATCTGAAACAATCGTTCTTATTTTTAGTGCTTTTTTTTCATTTTCAACAAGTATTTCTGCTTCTGATTTCTCGCAACTCATTCGGTTAGGTTTTAGAAATAATGCTCAATTTACTAATTCCTTCCTCATTTTAACAAATGAAATGGCTAAGAATTTTCACTATTCAATCTTTATCAATATTATTATCTCTTAATAACTCAAAAAAAGATGAACTTCAAGCGCTTTACAACAGACGAGCTAGCTCAAAAAATAGAACAAGGAGATATTGTAGGCTTAAGCAAAGGGATTACATTGATTGAAAGTTTATTGCAAACAGATAGAGCGCAAGCCGAACAATTATTAAATACATTATTACCTAAAACGGGCAATTCGGTTAGAATAGGAATTACAGGTGTGCCAGGCGTTGGCAAAAGTACTTTTATTGAAGCTTTTGGAGAGTATTTAATTAAAAAACACCACAAAAAAGTGGCCGTTTTAGCCATCGACCCAAGCAGCCAACAAACCAAAGGCAGTATTTTGGGTGATAAAACGAGGATGGAAAAATTATCAGCCAACCCAAATGCATTTATTCGCCCTTCAGCATCGGGTACAACGTTAGGTGGAGTAGCTAATAAAACGCGTGAATCGCTGCTTTTATGTGAGGCAGCAGGTTATGATGTAACCATTATTGAAACAGTGGGTGTGGGCCAATCGGAAACAATGGTAAAAGGAATGACCGATTTTTTTCTGCTCCTAATGTTGCCTGGCGCAGGAGATGAACTGCAAGGTATAAAACGAGGCATTGTGGAAATGGCCGATATGTTGGCTATAAACAAAGCGGATGGAGATAATAAAACCAAAGCAGAATTAGCCAAAGGAGCCTATAAAAACGCCCTGCATTTATTGCCTCCTCATAATTATGGATGGATACCCAAAATAAATACATGTTCTGCAACCGAGGGGCTAGGCATTGATGCCATTTGGGATACCATTAATGATTATTACGCTACTGTTGGAAAAAGCAATATAGGCACTATTAGAAAAAGTCAAAATGCAGATTGGCTTAATGATACATTACAAAGCAGGTTACTCGAAGATTTTTTACAACATCCAAGGGTTGTAAGTCTAATGCCACAATTAAAAGAAGAGGTTCGTTTAGGTCACATTATTCCTTCAACAGCCACGCAACAATTGATTAAGTTAGTGTTAGTAACTAGTGCCTCTAGCTAAACAACCCTGCTATTTTGAACCTATAAGCAATAGCCCAAAGCCAACAACTACCATCCAAAACCTATTGGGGTCAACATATTTAATGCTAATATAATCAAGGTGAATTAGCACTGCCATTAATACTATTAACACTGCCACTCCTTTTAATAACGATCTTGTTTTATTACTCATATATAAAGTTAGAAGTCTAAAATCTAACGTTGGGAGTCCGAATTTGCTTCCAACTAATAGACTCAAATATAAGCTCAAAAAATCATTACGTCAAACTTCTGACTTCTGACTTCTAACTTTCAACTTCTATTATTACTTTCGCACACCAATGGCTACCATAGGAACAGACATACAAAAAGCAAGAAAGATTTTAGTGAATGGTGGGCTTGTGGCCATACCCACCGAAACCGTTTACGGCCTAGCAGCTAATGCTTTTAATGAAAAAGCCATTACTAACATTTTTAAGGCAAAGAATCGACCTTCGTTCGACCCGTTAATCACACATATTGCAGATGCAACCCAATTAAGCGAGCTTGCTGCTCATATACCTACTAAAGCCATTGAGTTAACAACTCAATTTTGGCCAGGGCCATTAACCCTCATTCTTCCAAAAACGGATAAAATAAGTGACCTTATTACAAGTGGGCTAGACTCTGCTGCTTTTAGAGTACCTAATCATCCACTTACCAATGAATTGCTTAAGCAAATTAACTTTCCGCTCGTTGCACCAAGTGCCAACCCATTTACTTATGTAAGCCCAACTACTGCGCAACATGTGGCAGATCAGTTAGGCGATAAGGTTGATTACATTTTAGATGGTGGGCTATGTACTATTGGCTTAGAATCTACTATTGTGTCATTTACTAAAGAAACACCTAAAATTTTAAGGTTGGGGGGCGTAAGTGCTGAAGATATTGAGCAAGTTATTGGCTCCATTGCCATCCAAACACACTCTAGCTCTGCGCCAGAAGCCCCAGGAATGCTCACAAGTCATTACTCGCCAGGCAAGCCATTATTAATTGGAGGTATTGAGCAATTGGCGGCTATAAATAAGAAAAAAAAAATAGGAGTTATTTCCTTTAAAAAAGCATTTCCTTCTTATATTAACAGTGTGTTAGCACCTTCAGGAAATCTATCCGAAGCTGCTCAAAATTTATTTAAATCTTTACGTTGGATGGCAAACCAACCGGTAGATATTATTTTAACTGAATTTGTTCCTAACCACGGTTTAGGACGAGCAATAAACGACCGACTTAAACGAGCCTCCAGCCCACAGGCAGGCAAGGCATCAAAATAAATAACTATGAATACTATAGAAGACATTCAGTTTAAAGGGCTTAGAGCCTTGGTTCGTGTTGATTTTAATGTGCCATTAAACAGCAATTTTGAAATCACAGATTTTACACGAATTAATGCTGCTGAACCCACCATTAAGAAAATTTTAGCAGATGGAGGGGCAGTGGTATTAATGTCTCATTTAGGAAGGCCTAAAGGTGAGCCAGAAGAAAAATTTTCGCTTAAACATCTGATACCCGAGCTAAGTAAACGTTTTGGCATCCATGTAAAATTTGCCAACGATTGCATTGGAAGCGAAACCGAAAAACTTGCCAACGAATTAAAGTCAGGCGAAATTTTACTACTGGAAAACCTGCGCTACCACCCCGAAGAAACCAAAGGTGATAAAGGCTTTGCAGAGCAGCTATCCAAACTGGGCGATGTATATATTAATGATGCTTTTGGAACCGCTCATAGAGCCCATGCTTCTACCTCTATTATAGCGCAGTTTTTCGATACCAAAGGCTGTGGATATGTAATGCAATCGGAGTTAGACAATGCAGCCAAGGTTCTAAATAATCCTAAAAGGCCATTTACCGCAATTATGGGAGGAGCAAAAATTTCTGATAAAATAATGATTATCGAAAAGCTCCTCGATAAAGTTGATACCTTAATTATTGGTGGTGGAATGTCGTACACGTTTTTTAAAGCCTTGGGAGGCAATATTGGATCTTCATTAGTAGAAGAATCTAAGCTTGACCTAGCTAAAGAGTTGATTAAAAAGGCAAAAGAAAAAAATGTAAGTTTAGAATTACCCATTGATAGTATAATTGCAGATGCATTTGCTGCGGATGCCAATACTAAAATATCGGATAATATTAGCATCCCTGAGGGGTGGATGGGATTAGATATTGGCCCTGATGCGCAAGAGGTTTTTAGACGAATTATTAGTAAATCTGCCACAGTACTCTGGAATGGTCCCATGGGTGTATTTGAAATGCCTGCCTTTGCCGAAGGCACCAAAGCCGTAGCCAAAGCCGTAAGAGATGCTACTGCCTTTGGAGGTTTCTCTCTCATTGGTGGAGGGGATTCTGCTGCGGCAGTTAATCAAATGGGTTATGGCGATAAGGTTTCGTACGTATCCACAGGCGGTGGTGCTTTGCTCGAATTTATGGAAGGAAAAGTATTGCCAGGGGTTGCTGCGCTGGAGGAATAGAAACAATTAAAGCCTCTCTCTTGTGTCGAGGTCTTCTGTTACTAGCAATTTATACCAAAGGAATTATTATATTTCAATGTCGTTTAGTTAAGCCAAAACGTTGTCCCGTCCTTAAAAATGGAGACCCCGCAACAAGTGCGGGGAAACGTTCTTTTTATGTACTTTGCCGGATCTGTTCCGGCATCCCCTTTTTAATCTGTCAATGGTAGGGCTTTGCCCGAAGTGTCTCCATTACAAAAGCTTCGTTTCTAAAAACCTTTCAAACTGAAAAATATATCTGGTTCCTAAGAAAAAATATTTAACTTTGAGTCCACTCCGAAAACAGAAAATTTTCAAAAAAGAGTTATTTTGGAGTAGATTTTCATTTTTTGAGATTCGGTGATGCCTGAGTATCAACGAATTAAAAAAGGTGAAAAGATGCCCAAAAGAAACTTTTTTGGTTTTAGGTGTTATCGGAGTGGACTCAACTTTACTTTATGCTATTCTCCTTTATCCTACCCATACTTTCTATACTCCATTTTAACTCTACAGAAAATCGAATAATCAACTACCGAGGCGATGATTATAACACGACCATTGCCGTTGATGCCAAATTTATTGGCACGTATAAAGGAAGAAAAACAGGGTACTTAGAACTTAAAAGAGATGGAACAGGTATATATAAATATGATGTTTTTGGTTTTGCCCCTGCCTCTTGTAAACGCCAAGCAATAACAGTAGAATGGGGATTCTTACTTGATTCCCTAGATCAGGTGGTTAAACGTAAAAGAGATTATGGATACTCCTATCCCATTTTATTACAAAGCACTTCAGCAACCAGTTTTCAAGGATGCAGAACACCTGTGATAATGGATTATATATTGGATAAAAATGGAGTACTGATGGTATCGGGTTCGGATGATTGGAAGAAGTAGGTTAAGGGCATCTCTATTAACTCTAAAAATACGCTCGTTATTCTCGCAAAGGCGGGAGTCTCTTTATTAATTTTGCAGATACCTGCCTTCGCAGGTATGACGACTATTATTGGAAGGAAGGTTGCTAACGGATTGTCGGGTCTAACGCCCGACAATGACGAGGTAAAGTAGAAAGCATAAAAAAAGCTATCCGCTTGTGAGCAGATAGCCTTTCAATTTAGTTGCTTAATTTCAACAATTAACCAATAGAAATTCGTTCGAATTTACTAACTGTTAATCCTTTAGAAACATTCTCTAAGTACTTCTCAATTGTAACACTATTGTCTTTCACAAATTTTTGGGAAAGCAAGGTGTTCTCAGCAAAGAACTTATTCAATTTTCCTTGCGCAATTTTTTCTAGCATATGCTCAGGCTTTCCTTCTGCTCTTACTTGCTCTTTACCAATCTCCAGCTCTCTATCAATAACATCTTGAGCTACCTCATTTTTGCTAAGTGCCAAAGGGTTCATAGCAGCAATTTGCATAGCCACATCTCTACCAGCTTCTGTTTGGTCTGCCCCATTTGTATTACTAAGGCCAACCAACACGCCTAACTTGCTACCGGCATGAATATAAGGCACTACTTGGTCAGCATTCATACGAATGTAGGCGCTAATCTCTAATTTCTCCCCAATCTTACCAATCATATCCGTAAGCTTTTCGGCCACAGTTAAGTCTCCTAATGAAAGCGCCATTAGTGCTGCAACATCAACAGGATTATTAGTGTAAGCAGCCTCTAAGATTTCGTTGCCTAATGCTATGAATCCATCATTTTTAGCCACAAAATCAGTTTCGCAGTTTAATGCTATTAATACCCCTTCGGTTTTATCCTCGTTTGTTTTTACAAATACCGATCCTTCAGAAGTTTCACGATCTGCTCTGGAAGCAGAAACTTTTTGACCTTTTTTTCTTAGAATATCAATGGCAGCTTCAAAATCACCATCCGATTCTACCAATGCTTTTTTGCAGTCCATCATGCCTGCACCTGTCATTTTTCTAAGTTTGTTTACGTCTTGTGCCGTAATTGCCATGATAATATATGTTAATTATTAAAATTTTATTTAAAAAAAATGAACACCAGTCTGAATTGTCCGATGCTCATTTGGTACTGTATAAATAACTGGTATTTCACAAAAGAACTACTCCCCTTGTTTAACGGATTCCTGCCTTCGCAGGAATGACGATAAGCAGGTTCTGCATAGCATCATAAACAAGCAGGATTAAGCCTTTTCAGCTTTTTCTGCCTGTCCAACTTCGTTATTCCCGTCCGAACCGGCACGGGCGGGCTGGTGGGCTACTTCCTTTTTTTCTTCCGCTTTTTCTGATGCTTTTGAGGCAGCCTTTTCCGATACTTCAGCAGCTTTCGCTTCTTTTTTATCTAGCTCTCTCTTTGCATTCTCTTCTTCTTTGCGTTTTGCATCGTCCTTATCTTGCTTACGCTCTGCTAAACCTTCTTCAATTACTTTACCTAAGTATTTAGTAAGAATATCGATCGATTTAAATGCATCATCATTCGCAGCGATAGGAAAATCTACTGAGGTTGGATCTGAATTAGTATCTACCAAAGCAAATACAGGGATGTTCAGTTTTTTAGCTTCTTTTATAGCAATATGCTCACGCATTACATCAATTACAAACAAAGCAGCGGGCAAACGAGTTAAATCAGCAATACCACCTAAAACTCTTTCCAACTTTTCTTTGTCGCGGTTAATCATTAATCGCTCCCTTTTTGCAAGGTTTTTATAGCTGTCTTCCTTCATGTTTTTCTCCATGGAAGACATCTTTTTAAGCGATTTACGGATGGTAGCAAAGTTTGTTAACATACCACCTAACCAACGTTCAGTTACATACGGCATGTTTAATCTTCTTGCTTCGTCAGCAACAATTTCTTTGGCTTGCTTTTTAGTAGCCACAAACATTACCTTACGCCCCGAGCGTACGATGTTCTTAAGAGCGTTAGATGCTTGGTCAAGGCTCTCAAGGGTTTTATTAAGATCAATAATATGGATTCCATTCTTCTCCATAAAAATGTACGGAGCCATTCGTGGATCCCACTTTCTTGTTAAGTGCCCAAAGTGAACACCAGCATCTAGTAAGTCCTTGTGTTTTAATTTTTCCATTATTTATTTAAGATGAGACGTGAGATAAAAGACGTTAGACAAAAGATTAAATATCTTAAGTCTAACAATCTTGCATCTTGTGTCTTTTTTTTAACGTTTACTAAACTGGAATTTCTTACGCGCTTTCTTTCTACCCGGCTTCTTACGCTCCACCATTCTGGCATCTCTTGTAAGGAATCCTTCTTTTTTCAAAGGAGGTCTGTTTTCAGCATCAATCTCGCATAAAGCACGAGAAATAGCCAAACGAATAGCTTCTGCTTGCCCTTTAATTCCACCACCATCAACATTCACTTTAATGTCAAATTTATCAGCAGCTTCTACTGTATTTAATGGTTGTTTCACAATAATCTGCATAATATCAACAGGAAAATAAACAGCAACATCTTTATTGTTTACTGTAATATCTCCTTTTCCCGGAGTCATATAGATTCGGGCTACAGATGTTTTTCTTCTACCAATGGTATTAATTACTTCCATGGATTATAGCTTAATTTCTTTGGGTTGTTGTGCTTCGTGAGGATGCTCAGTACCTTCATACACATATAGATTTCTAAATAATTCGCTTCCTAATCTATTTTTAGGAAGCATTCCTTTAACTGCTCGCTCTACTAATAAAGTAGCGTCCTTGGCCATAGCCTCGTTCGCAGTTTGGAACCTTTGACCACCTGGATAACCTGTATGTCTAACATACACTTTGTCTGTCCATTTTTTGCCGGTTAATTTTACCTTGTCGGCATTAATAACAATAACGTTATCGCCATTAACAACATGAGGTGTAAAATCTGTTTTATGCTTACCTCTTAACCTTTTAGCCACTTCACTTGCCATTCTACCAAGTACCATAGAATCGGCATCGATTATTAACCAACCGTTTTCAACAGTAGCTTTATTGGCTGATATAGTTTTATAACTTAATGTATCCACTTCTCAATTATTTTGAAATACAATCTTCTCCCCCTTCAAACGGGGACACAAAAGTAGAATTATATTATTGCAAATCCAATACTTAAGAAAAAATGTACTGGTTTTTTTAAGGGATTTTAATAGGTACGTAAAAATGAGACTATAAAAGAGTAAAAATTACCCTATAATTAAAAAATAAGAGGTTGCTCAAAATAAAATTAATGATAATTTCTAAATTTTCGTCTATCATGTTTACAGATACCTAGTTTTGCGAGATGAATCATTTATCGATTGAGAAACTTACCAAGAGTTTTGCAGACAAAGTATTATTTGAAAATATTTCTTTTGGGCTTGATGAGGGTGGCAAAGTAGCCTTGGTTGGAGCCAACGGAGCAGGCAAATCTACCTTACTTAAAATATTGATGGAGGAAGAATTTGCCGATGCAGGAAATTTTAACTTTAACAAATCGATTAAAGTAGGCTTTTTAAAGCAAGAGCCGGATGTACACAACCACGCTCAAATAATGGATTATGTATTGGCAGGCAATGATCCTATCATGAGTACCGTTCGAAAATACTTCCATTATATAGAAGAACATAGCAGCGAAGAAATGGATGCCAAGCTACTAGACAAAATGACTGAGCTAAATGCTTGGGATTTTGAGTCGAAAGCTGAACAGGTACTCGGTAAATTAGGTATTCATAACTTATCGCAGCCGATAGATGAACTGAGTGGAGGGCAAAAAAAACGGGTTGCCCTAGCAAGGCTCTTATTAGAAGAGCCAGATTTGTTAATTTTAGATGAGCCAACCAACCACTTAGATTTAGAAGCCATTGAGTGGTTAGAAGAACATCTTGCTAAATTAAAAGTGAGCCTATTGCTAGTTACGCACGACCGTTATTTTTTACAAGCTGTAACCAACCAAATAATTGAACTCGAAAATGGCAATCTCTATAAATACACGGGTAACTACACACAGTTTTTAGAAAAGCGAATTGAACGCCAACAAGTAGCCCAAGACCAAGCAGACAAAGCCAAAAACTTGCTAAAAAAGGAAGTAGAATGGCTCAACCGCCAACCACAAGCTCGAACCACCAAAGCCAAATATAGAATTGATGCGGTAGGTGGCATAAGAAAAACGGCTAACCAAGTTCAGAAAAAGACAAAATTGGAGATTAACCTAACAGGCAAGCGACTAGGTAAAAAGATATTAGAAGTAGAGAACCTATCGAAGCAATTCGATGGCAACGTAATGGTAGATTCCTTTAGCTATATTTTTAAACCAGGCGACCGCATTGGGCTGGTAGGTAAAAATGGTGTGGGCAAATCCACTTTCTTAAATTTACTTACTAATAAACTTAACCCCGATGGTGGCTCTATTATAAAAGGAGAAACCGTGGCCTTTGGATATTACCACCAATCGGGCATAAAGTTTAACCTTGCGCAACGTGTAATTGACAGTATTAAAGAAATTGCAGAAGTAATTGAGTTGAAAGACGGCAATGTAGTAACGGCATCGCAACTGCTTACACTATTTCACTTCCCGCCCAAACAGCAATACGATTTTATTAAAAATTTAAGTGGGGGCGAAAAACGAAGACTGCAATTACTAAAAGTACTCATGGGCAACCCCAATTTTTTAGTACTAGATGAACCTACCAACGACCTTGATTTAGAAACCTTAAACACATTGGAAGAGTACCTCGAAAAATTTGCAGGGTGCATTATGATTGTTTCGCACGATCGGTATTTTATGGACAGGTTAGTGGAGCATATTTTTTCGTTTGAGGGCAATGGTCTTATTAAGGATTACCCTGGCAACTATACGGATTACAGAGAAAGAACTAAAAACGCTCCTCAAATAACCACTGCCCCTGCCGCACCTAAAACAGAAAAAAAGAAAACGGAGGGTAAAAAATTAAGCTTTGGGGAGAAAAGAGAGTTGGAGCAAGTTGAGAAAAATCTAAAAGAATTAGAATTAGAGAAAAAGAACCTTGAGGGCAAATTAAACAGCAACACCCAAGAGGAAACATCGGGGTTCGAAAAACTAGTAGAATGGGGCAAAGAATTAAAACAAATTGAGTCGGAAATAAGCAATAACGAGAATCGCTGGTTGGAGTTAAGTGAGGGGGCTTAATGGAAATTGCCTACTTTTGCATTCCTAAATTTATAGAAAATATGAAAAATAAACTATTACTAATTATTTTACTCACACTATTTGTAAGTAATGCACAAGCACAGAGTTATAGCAAATTATTTAAAAAAGTAGATCCATCCGTGGTACTTATTAAAGTGGAGAGCAAAGAGTTGGTTACAGACCGAGCCACATTAAGCAAACAAATGATTACAACCTCGGGGCTGGGTTCGGGTGTTGTAATAAATGCCGATGGCAGCATAATGACCGCCAACCACGTAATTGCAGATGCCGAAAATATAATTATTGAATTTGCCAATGGCGAAGAAGTACCTGCCAATGTAGTTACAAGTAGTAAAGATGCAGATGTTGCTTTAATTAAACTGGTTTGGATTCCTAAAAACATGCAAGTAGCTACATTAGGAGATTCAGATGCCACCGATATTGGTGAGCGAGTAATGATAATTGGCGCCCCTTATGGGTTAAGCCACTCCTTATCTACAGGTGTTATTAGCGGAAGGCATATCGAAAAAAACACCCAAAACAATCTTGTAGCAAGTGAATTTTTCCAAACCGATGCCGCCATAAACCACGGAAATTCAGGAGGCCCCGTATTTAATATGAAAGGAGATGTTATAGGTATAGTAAGCTCTATTTTAAGCGAATCGGGTGGCTTTGAGGGTATTGGATTTGCGGCAACTTCTAATGTAGCTAAAGAACATTTACTTGGTAAACAACCTTTTTGGTTTGGCGTTGAGTTTGAAGTGGTACATGGTGAGCTGGCTAAAATATTTAACTTACCTCAAGAGTCAGGGTTGGCTATTCAAAAGGTGGTTAGTGCTTCACCAGCTGCCTTAGCTGGATTAAAAGCTGGCATATACGAAACCAATATAGAAGGATCTGAATTTTTAACAGGAGGCGATTTTGTGTTAAGTGTAGCTAATTTTACCATTTCTCCTTCACTAAATATGGAGGATGTAAGAATGCACTTTGCCAATATGAAAAGTGGAACTACGTTTAAAATTAAAGTGTTTAGAGATGGCAAAATTGTTGATTTGGTGGCGGTTGCGCCATAACAAAAATAAAAACAAATTCGTTAGTTTTATCATACGGGTATCTCTATTAATTGCTTGTGTCCTCTGGCTTCTTCTGAGGTTTGTGATCGAGGCGTGGTTTCGAAGGCAGGCTGGTTGCCTGACTAGAAAGCACAACGAAGAGCACGATTCTCAGAAAAAGCCCCCTTGGGTTAGATTAAAGCACTTATCTGCTTCGTTATAATCGACAAAAAGGCAACCAGCCTTCCTTGTCGATTCTGCCTTGCATCTAAGCACTTTATTTCTAACAGAGGGAAAAATCAATTAATAGAGATGCCCATACCAAAAAAAATATTAAAATAACAAATTAAATAACTATGAAACAGTTTAAAAAAATAGCCTTGCTTTTTGTAGCAGCTATTGCATTACAAGCTTGCTATCCAGGCGATAGTATTCCTATCGAAGATTTGGATACTACTAGTACATTTTATACACCTGATGATTTTACCACCCCACATAAATCTGTTGCTATTTTTTGGGAGGTGGTTCAAATTAAAAATAATGACAAAGACGACTTAAAATATAATGGTGAAGTTGACGATGAAATATTAAATACTACCTTAAAAAATTTAGTTGATATATATGGCACTACCAATGTGTACATTATTAGCGAAACCATTGACCCTACCCCATTACCAACAACAAATATTCCTCCTGCAAATATTATAATCCCCAACGACCCTACCCCGGATGTTGAGGCTGTTATAACTTCAAATATTATTTTAAGAAGAGAAACTGTGGGTGTAGTTTACCCTGGATATCCGTGGTATCCTGGTTGGGGTGGTGGCTGGTGGGGACCCGGTTGGGGCGGTTGCTACTATTGTGGTTACCCTCCTACTGTTAGCTACCAACAATACGATATTGGCTCCGTGGTGTTAGACATGATTGACATACGCAAATTTACAGGAGGACAGGTACCCAACGAGATAACGCCATCTTGGGTAGCAGTAAATAGGGGATTAATTTCTTCAAATGAGGCATTTAATGCCGAGCGAGTTGTTGGTGGTATTAACCAAGCATTCAAGCAATCGCCTTATTTAAAATAATTGCAAACCATTTTTAACAAATTAATCATGAAAAAAATATTATTTACTGCATTAGCAATTGTTGGTTTTGCAATTAATACCAATGCGCAAACAAGTTACTGGACATTTAGCTGGCCTATATCTATGGGCATTGGCAGCACCAATGAGTACATAGCAAAAACAAGTTTTAGAGGTATTTCTATCACAGGTGCTAGTTTTATTACCGATAATATATCGATTGGTGGAGAATGGAGTTGGGAAGTTTTTGATGAAATTAAAAGAGATTTGCCTCCAAGAAGTATTACTGCGGATGGGATAAGTGGTGATATATCAGGTACTGAATACCGTTACTTAAACACCATTCCTATTTTTGTAAATTCTCATTATTACATGGGAAAAAATGGTGCTTTTAGGCCTTATGCCGGTTTAGGAATTGGCACGGTTTACGTAGATCAGCGTACCGATATTGGTTTTACATCTATCCAATCTAACACATGGCGTTTTGGTGTGCAACCAGAGGTAGGGGTATTTATTCCTATGGGGCTTTCGGGTGTAGGAGTAAGCCTTAAAGCAAAATACCGATACGCTACCAAATCAAATGAGGCAGAGGCGTTAACTATGTTTAGTTTGGGTATTGGTTTTGGGTTTATGAATTAATCAGGCTATGTAGGGTTGCCTAATGGAGTAATGCACTAAAGCCGCATTACTCCATTAGGCAATAGCTTTATACAATCCTCCTTTTTATAGGATCCCATTGCACCATTCGTTTTTCGAGGTACGATTTTGTGCTCATTATTATTGTAATGGCTTCTTCGAAACTTATATCTATGCCACAACTTACTGGAGTTCCATTTCGGATGGCATTAAGCCACTCTTTAACATGAAGGTGGGTAACATCTACTTTTTTGCCGTTAATAACCACATCGGTTAATCCTCTGCCGGCATAATACTTAGCAGTGGCCGAAGTAACCCCATCAACCTTGGGATTAGAGGCTAAGGATAGCATAGGCTGCTTATCGTTAATTAAGCCCGATTTAAGCTTATTCTTATATTTTTTAGACTTGGAGTCTGCCGTAATTTTAAGGTCGCCTCCTATTTCCATAGAGGCATCGCTGCCCATAAAAACTCTGCCGCGCGAACGGCTGTTCATAAGTGTGGCACTATATAATAACGACATTTTCCTATCAGGGAATTCATAGACTGCGTTAAACACATCAGGAATATCCCTGCCATCGTTAAAATGGTAAAGCCCTCCCGTTGCCATGCATGTTTTAGGAATACCACAGGCTAAAATACCGTTAACTGCATCAAATTCGTGCGAAAACAATTGGCCTCCAATGCCATTGGCATAATCCCAATATTTGGTCCAGTTATAATACCTATCTGTACTAAACGGAACTTTGGGGCTTGTACCCAGCCATTGTTCCCAATCAATGCTTTTAGCACTGCCTGGTTTAGGCTTACCTCCTTTGGTATCGCGTATCCATGCACCCTGAGGGGTGTTTCTGTTAGAGGTACATTCAACCAAACTAATATGCCCTAACGCATTTTTACGCACTAAAGTACGAGCTTGTGTATAAATAGGGTTTTGCCGTATCTGATGCCCCAATTGAAACACCAGGTTGCTGTTTTTAACTACATCATATACCTTGTGAGCTTCTTCTTCGGTACGTGTCAGGCTCTTTTCGCAATATACATGCTTGCCGGCTTGTATAGCATCCATGGTCATTTGGGCATGGTGGTGGTCGGGGGTAGCTATAATTACCGCATCAATGTTTTTGCTTGCCAGTAGTTCCTGGTAGTGGTTGTAACGCTTTGCTTTGGGTATGGATTTAGATTCTCTAACCGCTTGAAGGCTGTTTTTTGATTGTGCAACGGCTGCTTCTGCCCGATCATCAAACACATCGCAAATACCTGTGATAGATATATTTAAATCTTCCTGACTCAACCAGTGTCCTAAAGCCAAGGTGTTGTTTTCTTTTTTCAACCCCCTAAGCTTGTCTTCCCAAAGAAAACCTGCTGCCCTTAATACCCGTAGCGCCCTATCGCCACAACCAATAACCCCTATTCGGATGTGGTCTTCTGTACTATTTGAGATTGGTTTTGTTATTGCAGTTTTTTTATCGCCTAACCCAAGCTCTTTTAGTATTTTGTTCTGATCCTCTTTTTTTTGAGCTTTGTTTTTAGCCATCTTGCTCCATTCATAGCCAAAAGCTGCGATAAATGGCACTGAAGCCAACGCTTTAACCAAAGTTCTTCTGTTGGTTGTAAATTTTTTATTT